>Ga0224501_10003112_pt1 | contig 13046 bp, 10 predicted proteins | sample SF_Oct11_sed_USG_4_FD_169105 | JGI IMG/M metagenome (GOLD analysis project Ga0224501, IMG submission 169105) | Sediment microbial communities from San Francisco Bay, California, United States - SF_Oct11_sed_USGS_8_1 | ecosystem: Environmental > Aquatic > Marine > Sediment | place: USA... | reverse complement strand
TCAATGCCGCGTTGCAGGAGCTGGGCCACCGCTCCATCGGTTCCGGCGGGGCGGTGGCGATCCAGAACTTCTTCGAGAATGTGGCGATGCTAATCGCTACCGGCCTCTACAGTGTCGCCCTGGCGGGCGGCATCGACCCGGTCGCTGCGGTGATCACGCTGGGGGCGCTGGTGATCGTTGCCACCACCCTCATCGCCTGGCGGCTGCCTAAGGTGGTGCCGATGTGGCCGCACGAAGAGGGAGCGAGCTCATGATACGTTGGCTACTGATAGCCCTGCTCATCAGCATGAATGCCTTAGCAGAGGAACCGAGCACCTGCTACGGCAGCACCAGTAACGGCAAACTGAAAAATGGCGTGCAACTCCCTGCCGAGGGGGAGAACTTCGTCGGTTACAGTGGCCTTGCTGCGTCGCTGGGGCGCACCTACCTGCACTCCACCGCGCGGGATATCGTGGTCGATGCCTATCAGCAGTTGCAGAAGGAGTTGCCCGACAAGGTATTCAAGTATGCCGAGACCGGTTTTGCCGAAGGCGGCCCGTTCAAGCCGCACAAGACCCACCAGAACGGCCTCTCCATCGACTTCATGGTGCCGGTGCTAAACAAAAAGGGGGAGTCGGTTCACCTGCCGACCCACCCCTTCAACAAGTTCGGTTACAACATCGAGTTTGATGGTGTCGGGAAGTTCGAGGAGTACACCATCGACTACGAGGCACTGGCCGCCCACATCGTCGCCCTGCACAAGGCGGCAGAGAAACATCAGGCAACGGTGTGGCGGGTGATCTTCGACCCCAAACTGCAACCCTATCTGCTAAAAACCAGCCATGCGGAGTACATAAAGAAACGGGTGAATCTCTCGAAGAAACCCTCATGGGTGCGGCACGATGAGCATATCCATGTGGATTTCACCATTGCATGTAGCCCGATGCCTACAAAATAGCAGGGGTGTCAGCCAGCTGCTGGATGGATCTACAGGGCGGCGTTACGTATCATCAGGGGAATGACAGCAAAAACCCCGAAGCAGGCAGGGCATGACACCACCGGAAGGTACCATTAACGAAGCTGAAACCCGCGAAGCGATAGATGAGAAGCTGATCGCCGCCGGCTGGGTCGTTCAGGACAAAAAGCGCCTCAATCTCTATGAGTCCCTGGGTGTCGCCGTGCGCGAGATGGACACCGATACCGGCCCCGCGGATTACATGCTCTTTATCGACGGTAAGGCCTGCGGCATTCTGGAGGCCAAGCGTGAGGGCACCAACCTGGGAGACGTCGTCCAGCAGAGCCATCGCTACGCCGTATCGCATACCAAACACGTTGAACGCTGGGCCGATAAGTTGCCCTTCACCTATGAAGCAACCAACTACGAGATCCGCTTCTGTGACTGGCGCGACCCCTATGCCCGCTCCCGTAATCTGTTCCACTTCCACCGTCCGGTGACATTAAAGGGCTGGCTGGAGGAGGGCGATACCCTGCGTGCCCGCCTGCAACAGTTACCCGAGCTCAACACCGAAAACCTGCGCCTCTGCCAAATCGACGCCATTACCGGTATCGAGCATAGCCTCAAGCAGGGCAAGCCCCGCGCCCTGCTGCAAATGGCCACCGGCTCTGGCAAAACCTACACCGCCGTCACCCAGATCTATCGCCTGGCCAAGTTCGGCAAGATCAAACGCGCCCTGTTCCTGGTAGACCGTGGCAACCTCGGCACCAATGCCAAGGATGAATTCGAGCAATTCGTCATCCCCAATGATGGCCGCAAATTCACCCAGCACTACAACGTCAACATCCTCGGTCGTGCCGGTATACCCGATGCCACCAAAGTCACCATCTCCACCATCCAGCGCATGTACTCGCAGCTCACAGGCCAGGAGCTGGATGACGAGGCCGATGAGCACTCAGGCTTTGAGATAGAGGGAAGCACACTGAGCAAAGAGCCCCGGCCCGTCAGCTACAATCCAAGCATCCCCATCGAAGAGTTCGATGTCATCATCATCGACGAATGCCACCGCTCCATCTACAACCTCTGGCGACAGGTGCTCGAATACTTCGATGCCTTCCTTATCGGCCTCACCGCTACACCCACCAAAAAGACCATCGGCTTCTTTGGCCAGAACCTCGTTTCCGAATACACCCACGAAGATGCCGTGGTCGACAAGGTCAACGTCGGCTACGACATCTACCGCATCAAAACGGAAATGACAGAAAAGGGTAATCTCATAGATGCTGGCAGCACCGTTGAGATCCGCGACCGCCTGACCAAGAAAAAACGCCTCGAAGTACTCGATGAGGAAGAAAAGTGGATAGCCAAACAGCTCGACCGCAGCGTGCTAGCCCCCAACCAGATCCGTACCGTCATCCAGGCCTATAAAGAGCGCTGCCTCAAAGAGTGCTTCCCCGAGAGAAAGTGGGAAGAGGGGAGAATGACCTGGATCCCCAAGACCCTCATCTTCGCCAAGGACGACGACCACTGCGACCGCATCGTCGATGCCGTGCGTGAAGTCTTTGATGAAGGTAATGACTTCTGTAAAAAGATCACCTACAAAATTGGCAAGCCCCAGGCAGAGGTTGCCATTAAGGCCTTCCGTACCGATCCGCAATATCGCATCGCCGTTACCGTGGACATGATCGCCACCGGCACCGACATCAAACCGCTGGAATGCGTCATGTTCATGCGCGATGTCAAAAGCCAGGCCTACTACGAACAGATGAAAGGGCGCGGTACCCGCGTCATCAGCATCGACGAGCTTCACAAGGTCACCCCCGATGCCCCCGGCAAAAGCCGCTTTGTCCTGGTCGACTGTGTCGGCGTCACTGAAACCGACAAAACCGAGACCAAATCACTGGAGACCAAACCCAGTGTCTCCACCGCCAAGCTGATGGAGCAGGTGGCCAGAGGTGACCGCCATAGCGAAACGCTGCGCGCCCTCGGTAACCGCATGATCCGGCTCGACCTCAAACTCAACGAGCAGCAACGCAAACGTATCAATGAGTTATTGAACCAGATCAATGTAGGGTGGGTAGACGAAGAAAACCCACCAACTGGAGCAATGGAATTGCTCCCACAAACCACACTAACTGCCATCGCATCAAACCTCATCCATGCAACCAATGAGGAACACCTGGTCAAGGCGGCACAAGAACAGGCCGGAAAAGAAGAGGTTACCGAACAGGAAATTCAAAAGTCATTTAAGCCAAAAGCAGATGAACTGGTCAAACCCTTCCACAACCCAGACCTGCGTGAAATTTTGGAAGAGTACCGCAAAGACACCGACCAGCTTATCGACGACAGCCCGGACCAGATAGACGAAGAGGGCACAGGCTACGACATAGAGAAGGCCCAGGGCCTGATCAGCAACTGGCAACAGTTCATCAAGGATCACCAAAACGAACTCGACGCCATCCAGCTCATCTATCAGCAGCCCTATCAACAGCGCCACCTGAGTTACGAGCAGATAGAGCAGCTGGCCGAAGAGATCCAGCAGCCGCCCTATAACCTCGCCCCCATCGAAGTGTGGAAGGCCTACGAACAGCTGGAAAAGAACAAAGTTAAAGGCGTGCCGACTAAAGAGCTGTTAACCAACATCGTCAGCCTTATCCGTTTCTCTACCGGCCTGAGTGATGTGCTCGAACCCTTTGCCGAGCTGGTCAATGCGCGTTTTGATAACTGGATCAAACAGCAAGATACCGAATTTAAACCAGACCAACTCGACTGGTTAAATAAAATTAAAGAGCAAATCGCTCAAAGTGCGGAGATGACAGTGGAAGACTTTGACCTTATCCCTGAGTGTAGAAAGGATGGTGGGTTGTTGAAGGCCAGGGAGTTGTTTGGGAAGGATTTGGATAAGGTGGTGCAGGAATTGAATGGGTATTTGATAGCGTGAGTGATGTAGTAATAAAAGGATTTCCTAAAGGCTGGCAGCTTGTACCGCTGGGTAAATTACGCGGTGGCATAGCAAAAAGTATAAATCCATCTGATCAGCCAGACGAAATCTTCGAGCTATATAGCGTGCCTAGCTTTTCTGATGGCGCTCCAGAAGTTATTACAGGAAAAGAAATTGGGTCTTCAAAAAGGGTAGTTGAGCCAAATACTGTATTACTCTCCAAAATTAATCCGCGAATTAATCGAGTATGGATTGTTGGTCCTGAGACAAAACATAGACAGATCTCGTCACCTGAGTGGGTAGAGTTTTTTCCGACTGAGGGTGTAGAGCCAAAATATCTACTGTATTTCATGCAAAACAACAAATTCAGAGAACATCTGAGCATGAATATTTCTGGAGTTGGTGGTTCATTAACAAGAATTCGTCCAAAAGTAGCAGAGGACTACGAAATCCCACTTGCCCCACCCGAACAACAAAAACGCATCGTTGCCAAAATCGAAGAGCTCTTCTCCCATATCGACGCTGGCATCGAGGGCCTAAAAAAAGCCAAGAAACTCCTCAAACAATACCGCCAATCCGTCCTTAAGGCTGCCGTTACTGGTGAGTTGACCAGGGAGTGGCGTGAAGCAAACAAGGATAAGGTCGAACCCGCATCCAAACTACTCGAACGAATTCTAAAAGAACGTCGGGAGAAGTGGGAAGCGCAGCAGCTTGAGAGTTTTAAGGCTAAGGGGAAGGTGCCTAAGGGTGATGGGTGGAAGGGGAAGTATAAAGAACCAGGTGAACCGATTATTGATGTTTCAAATCAACTTTCTGATGAATGGAGCTATGCCAGATTAGATGCAGTAGCTGAAATTATTGATTCCTTACATAAGACTCCCTCCTACGCTGAAGAAGGTTATCCAATGGCCCGGGTGACTGAAATTAAAGGTGGTGAGCTAGATTTAAGTGGTGCATATCGTGTCACTGAAGAGGTTTTTCATGAATTTACTAGGCGATATAAACCGAAGCGAGGCGATATATTAATCAGCCGAGTTGGTACATATGGTAACGCAAGCTTGGTAAATACTGATCAAGAATTTTGTCTTGGCCAAAATACGGCAGTTATTTGTCCACTTATTAATTCACGTTACTTGCATATAGTTTTGGAGTCTAGGTTTTCGAAACAGCAAATAGACCTGCTTGTCGTAGGCTCCACTCAAAAGACTCTTAGTTTAAAGAATATGGCAGGGTTATTGATTCCATTGCCAATAGAAGAAGAACAGGAAGAAATCGTAAGAATAGTAGATGAGAAGTTAACCAGTGTTGATCATTTAGAAAAAGAATTAAACATTCAGGTGTTAAAAGCAGAAAAAAACAAACAGTCGGTATTGGCTTCAGCATTTTTAGGGAAAATAAACTAGGTAAATATTATGGCTAGTAAATATCCACGTGGTTCTGAATGGCGAAAATGGGATTTGCACGTACATACGCCATTTACAAAACTCAACAACCAGTTTGGTGGCAACTGGGAAAACTTTGCTAGCGCACTAGTAAGTAATGATATTGCGGTGATAGGTTCAACTAATTATTTCTGTTACTCAAATAATGAGATAGAAGAAACAAGAAGGTTACTAAATGACAACGGATACGAAGGAGTAGTGCTGCCTAATCTAGAATTCAGGATTAGCCAAACAAATCGAAATAATGAATATATTAATATTCATGTGTTATTCACGGAAAATATCGAGACTGCGGAGATTAATAGGGCGTTTGAGCATTTAGAGTTAATAAATACAGATGGTGGTGGTGGCACAATATACTGCTCCGAACGAGAATTTCAGAGGGCAGGACTTGGATACGATCAAGTCTTAGTTGAGTATGGGAAATTAATTAAATGTGTGGAAGAGCATTTTGTTATTGGCAATGAAGTCTTACTCGTTGGTTGTCCTAGAGGTTACGGTAGTTTTAGACCACAAGAAGGAGATGGGAGAGGTACTCAACTAGCGGTAGAGATTGACAGAAATATAAATGCACTTTTAGGTAACAATGAAGATCGTGATTTCTTTCTTAATAAAGAACGGATTCGCTATGAAGGATCACAGAAAAAGCCTGTATATTATTCTTCCGATGCACATAGTAATGAGGACATAGGCGAAAAGTTTACTTGGATCAAGGCCGATCCAACATTTGAAGGCTTGTTGCAAACACTATATGAACCAGAAGAAAGAGTAAAAATACAGCCTCACAATCCTATAAATGATTTCAAGAAGCCATATTTTAGCTCCATTTCGGTATCAGGAGCTGCAATGCAAGATGGCAGTCCAGTATTTAGTACAAGTGAGATACCTTTAAATCCTGGAATGGTAACTTTAATCGGTGGGAGAGGGGCTGGTAAAAGTGTTTTGCTGGATTGTATCTATAAGTTATTCAGCTCGAGTACCCCTATAAACGATCCAAGACTTATAAAAGTTAAACCGGATAATCTTGAAGTTGTTTATACAAAGTCAGACTCAGGAGAAATCCAGTACCGTTTCGGCGAGGAAGCGGATCTTGATTATTTGCACGTTAGGCAAGGCGATATTAAGGGTATTGCAAATGACCCACAAAAGCTCAGTGGACACATAAAAGAACTGTTGGGTATTGATGCGTCTGATGATACGCCTGAATACGATTATGAAATATCTTCAATTATTAATCGAATTGAAAAATCACTTGCTTGGTTTGAATTAAAAGATTCAGAAGGGAATAAAATAAATAATAAAACGAGAAATGAGAAGATAATTCAGTCGAATCGTAAGCTGATTGATACAATCACCACAGAGAGTAATAAAGAAAATATTGAAAATTACCAAAAAAACAATCAGGAAATAAATAGCAGAACAGCATCTATAAACAAATTGGTAGAGCTCAAATCAAAAATATCCACTTATAAAGTGGAGTTAAAGAGAGAGGCAGATGAAATAAATGGATTGCAATTAGATGGGAGAAAAGTTCCTTCGATTGATTTTTCTGCTGCAGAGAATGAGATTAACTCAATAATTAATGATCTTGAAGGAAAGATAAATGAGTTTAATGAGAACAATACGGCAATAGAAAATAAATTCAGGGAACAGGGGATTGACCATGATGTAGGCGGCTTACTTAAGAAGCTTGGTCAATATCAGCGAGAGATAGATTCTGCAGAAGAAAGAATAACAGAGCATGATGGTAAATTAGAAGCAATCCAAGCAGACATCGAAGAGCGTACAGCTTTGGTTGAGAAAATAAACGAAGATTTATTGTCCCAACTTGGTTATATAAAGTCATCGTATACTGAAATCTCGACTGGAAAAGAATCATGGAGCGAAGAACAAAAACAACTAGTAAATAGATTGCTTAGTGATATCCATATAGATGGCGAGACTGTTTTTGATGTGGATGCATTTTATAAAGGTTTATCGCCTTTATTAAATGGGCAAAAATTCCGCAGCACTAATACTGAAACTCAAGAAGATAGGATTCGAAACAAATTCAATGTTGATTCCTATGATACTTACATGAAACTGCTACGTAATGAGAAATTAATTGATGATGGTGATGGCGGTTTTATTTCTCTTAATGAGTTTGCGATTCAGAAAGAATATTTCTTAAAAAGCAATTACGATATTTACGAGTTTTTATATCTCCATCGGTATAGGCAAGCGTATTTATCTGTGAAACCAGTCATTGAGTATTTAGGAAAATCACCTGAAAAACTATCAGTAGGACAGAGAGGCACATTCTATGTGTGTATGAAACTAGCTACCGATCCTTTTGGCAGTCCCTTTGTCTTTGATCAACCAGAAGATGACCTCGACAACAAATTCATTATGCGTGAATTAGTGCCATTATTTAGAGAAATAAAGAAATATAGGCAGGTTCTAATAGCAACACATAACGCTAACTTGGTTGTTAACGCGGATGCAGAACAAATAATTATTGCAAACAATGAAGAGGAAGTGCTTAGTTATGAATCAGGTTCGATAGAAAATACAAAAGAAGAGGAGCCCCGTGGTATTCGTGAGAATTTGTGCGATATTTTGGAAGGCGGGCAAGAAGCATTTGAAACTCGTGAGAAGAAATATGGATTCGAGCATTAAATAATGAGCGCATCAGAAATAGTAAACAAAGTTTGGAGCTATTCTCACGTCTAACGTGATGACGGCACGAGTTATGGGAATTATGTCGAACAGATTACCTATTTAACCCTTATTTAAATGGGCTTTGTTCGTTAAGGTATCGCTATTAAGTATGGAGTTGCTAACAGCAGCAGAAACAATTATTGCAGTCTTATTGGGCTTTGCCTCTATTGCTGGATATATAATTAATCGTTTTAGGAAGAAGGGCCCAGAGAAATCCCTTGATGGCCTATCATCTATAGCATCACGCTTTGTTTATTTATTCCAAACCCACGGCGTCCACCGCAACCAAATCCCCCGTTTCTTTGGCCACGATCTGACACTAGCCGATGTTAGCGATGACACTTCGCTACTACCGAAGCTGACCGATAAAATACTAGACGACGCCTGCTCACTGTTTGCTGTACGCCGTGAATGGCTAGATGGTGCAGAGCCAGAAATTTACCCCAGTCACCATTTTTACAAACACCCCGAGCTGTTCCTTGAATTCATACAGGGAATCAACTCAACCAATCCAGATGCTGACCTTTATGGTGTTGTGGTTGCTCCGATTGAGAAGAATATGCACGCACCTGCTCTGCTTCTTCTGCAAGAAACCATTGGCTATGTCGGTGACAAGGCAATATCACGCTACCATCTCTGTGATGGCTGGTCGTATAGCTATTGGAAGTCTCGGGCTTACCTAACGGCTTGTGCTGCGATGGTCTGTAAGCATGGTTGTCACATCCGCGGGTACCACGCCCCTAAACGTGAGATAGAACAGCTCGCTACTGGTGAGACTCTGATGGGTTGGGACGGGGAGGGCTTCTCTGAGCTAGGCCACAAAAGCTGGTACCCAGAGGATATGGCGCTACGTCCCGAGGTCTACCTTGATGGTGTCGACCCTGAACAAAACAACTTCGGTATACGAGCGGCCCTCGGCCATTGGCTGATGCTCGATATGCAGGGATACATGGACACAGGCCTCTCAGGCGAGCATCGTCAGGCCTTCCAGGATGCGCTTGATAGGCTCTCTTCCAATTAATCTCGTCTTGCCCACAGTCCTCAATATGTTATTCTATATTCGCGAATCGCGAACAATGGATAAGCAATGAATCTAAAACCTCAAGATATAGTGGTGTTACTGAAGCTGGTTGCCATAGGTAAGCAGGAGTGGGCCTACAATCGCCTGGCCGTTGACCTGGGTATGAGCCCGTCTGAGGTCCATTCGGCAGTAAAGCGCGCTATGGCAGCGAATCTGGCCCTGCAGAAAGAGGGAAGGATAGTCCCCAATATCAGGAATCTGGAAGAATTTCTGATTCACGGGCTTCGCTACGTCTTCGTCCCCGAGCGGGGCCAGATGAGCCGTGGCATGCTGACCGCTCATGCAGGGCCTCCGCTGAATCAGAGCTTTGTACCAGATCAAGAGCCGCCGCCGGTATGGCCGTATGCTGAGGGGGAGGATAGGGGAATAGAGTTCTCTCCTCTCTATAAGTCAGCCCCGGAGGCCTCTGAACGAGATCCGTTGCTATATGAGCTACTGGTGTTGGTTGATGCCATTCGCGGCGGTCGAGCCAGGGAACGCGAGATGGCCGTAAAGGAGCTATGTGTGAAGTTTGCTCGATATGATGCTGACCCAAAAGACAATTAGTAACCGTACAAATCAAGAACAACAATTAAGGAATTGTGGGAATAACGATGGTGATATCAATAGGTGGTTTTGATGGGCCAAGATTGGCCGAGGTGAAGAGCGTATCTATCCATGGCAATCAAGGTTGTGGCGTATATGTTTTGTATTTAAGTCTCAAGGTTATAGCGGGCAATCTAACTTCTGATGCATTTCTGTCTCAACTGTCATGCCGTCTTGAGGTGGGTAAGCAGCCAATTAAGTTGGCGAATGGTGAATACGAGGCTGCTCCTGTTGTTCGCTGGACGCAGTACACAGAAGATACTCAATTAGGATTCTTCTTTTATTTAAGTAGCAGTCAGGTAAATGCTATTGAACAAGTAAGAAATAGCGGTGATGCCCCGATAAGTGTCTGGTTGTCCGGTTCAGTCTCGTACGAAGGAAAGAGTCAGAGTTTCTTGGATAAAGGAGACTATGTAATCCCTAAGCAGCAATGGTTACAGGCTTTGGCCGAAATGCATTATCAGGATACGTTGCTTTTTGAACTCCTTATGCCAAGTGGAACAGATTCCAATAGTAGTGAAGTGAAGTCGTTACTTGAGAGAGCACAATCACACATATTGAATGGTCATTATCAAGAGGCCATCGGGTTGTGTCGGCAGGCAATAGAGTTTGTTGAGAACTATCGTGATGACAAAAAACAAGCATCTCAAGCTGTTGAAAAATACAAAGATCGTAGGAAAGAAATGAATGTAATAGAAAGGATGCTGTTTCTTAGGGAAGGATTGAAAAACATTACCCATCTTGGGAATCATAATAGTGAGGAATTTTCTCGGCAGCAGGCGCAGTCAGTACTGGGTATTACGGTTGCGTTGCTATCATCGCCTGAGATTGGTGTCATAAAGTAGAATCAAAATAGGGTATACACATTGAGCGCATCAGAAATAGTAAACAAAGTCTGGAACTACGCCCACGTACTGCGTGATGACGGGGTGGGGTATGGCGACTATGTAGAACAGATCACCTATCTTATCTTCCTCAAGATGGCCGATGAGCGAGAGGGTGGGGGGCAGGAGAGCCGCGTACCGAAGAAGTATGCCTGGGCCAAACTGGTCAAACTTGATGGGGATGACCTGGAAGTACAGTACCGCCATACCCTGGAAAATTTGGGCAAACAGGGTGGCATGTTAGGCACCATCTTCCGCAAGGCGCAGAACAAGATTCAGGACCCGGCTAAGCTGGAACGCCTGATCAAAATGATCGACAAGGAGAAGTGGTCTACCTTACCTGCGGATGTGAAGGGGGAGATCTACGAGGGGCTACTGGAACGCAATGCCCAGGATGTGAAGGGGGGGGCAGGGCAGTACTTCACCCCTCGCCCGTTGATCGAGGCGATGGTGGAGGTGATGCAACCCAGACCGATGGATACCGTTGCCGATCCTGCCTGTGGTACCGGTGGCTTCCTCCTGGCGGCTCATGACTACATGGCGAAGCATGCTAGCTCGAAGAAAGAGCAACGCCACCTCAAAGAGAAGGCCGTACGCGGTAACGATATTGTCGATAGTGTGGTGCGGCTGTGTGCCATGAACCTCTACCTACACGGTATCGGAGGCGATGAGTGCCCGATCAGTGCCACCGATGCCCTGGCCAAAGAGGTGGGGGATGACCGTGTCGATATGGTTCTGGCCAATCCACCCTTTGGGAAGAAGAGCTCCATAACCGTCATTAATGAAAAGACCGGCAAGAAGGAGCAGGAGAAACTTACCATTGAACGTGAAGACTTTTGGGCCACCACCTCGAACAAGCAGCTCAACTTCGTCCAGCATATCGCCAACATGCTTAAAATCGACGGCAAGGCCGCTGTAGTGGTACCCGATAATGTTCTCTTCGAGGGTGGTGCCGGAGAAACCGTGCGAAAGACCCTGATGGATCGCACCGATCTGCACACCATACTGCGCCTGCCTACCGGCATCTTCTACGCCCAGGGGGTAAAGGCAAACGTTATCTTCTTTGATGCCAAGCCTGCGTCCAAGAGTGCCTGGACCAAAAAACTCTGGATCTACGACTATCGCACCAATGTGCACATGACCCTGAAGACCAAGAAACTGGTGAAGAGTGATTTTGATGAGTTTATTCAGTGCTACAAAGCCGAAGACCGCAGCAAACGCCGCGAGTCGAAAAAGATAGAGCGCTGGAAATCCTTCTCCTACGACGAGATCATCGCCCGCGACAAAACCAACCTCGACATCTTCTGGCTTAAGGATGAATCGCTGGAAGATACCGAAAATTTACCACCCCCTGAGGTGCTGGCACGGGAGATCGTCGAACAGCTTGAGGCGGCGCTGGAGGAGTTCAGGAGCGTAGAAGAGCTGATGTCACCAACCGACGCTTAGCGAGCGTCGATCTATAATGGATGTTTGGTCTTCCGGACAAAACACTGAAACGATGAAATTACACTAGACAACTATCATGAGTTCTATAGAGACCCGACTACAAAACGCCAAATCCCTTTTTGAGAGCGGTGCCTCGCAGGAGGCACGAATCATTCTGCTTGAGGTGCTCAAGGAGGAGGCGAACCAGCCCACCGCTCTGTTGATGCTGGGTGGTGCCTACTTCTATGAAAAGATGTATGCCGAGGCGCAGCTGGTCTATGAGCGATTGATGAACTCGGAGCCGGGGTCTGGGCTGATCTCGATAGCCCTCTTTAACAGCTTGTGGCGACAGGGTAAGCACGAAGAGGCGGCGGCGGAGATCAGCCGCTTTATCTCGGCTGCCGACCGGGTGCAGGAGCTGGAGACGCTTAAACAGTATGCGGCGATCAGCAAGGCGATTGCTGAGGGTGCCTACAGTAGCGACGCATAGCCTGTCACCATGCAACATACCCCCTCTTATCCCGGCGATGAAGCGCTGACCGATTCGCTGATCGTGGCGAGTCAGCAGCTTTCGATGCAGCGTGCGGAGATGGGGCGCATACTCGGTTTTAAGTGCGCCGATTTTACCGCCCTGTTTGAGGGGGATGCGTTGCTGCAACCGGGTAGCCAGGCGTGGCAGCAGGCGGAGCGGTTTGTTGCGCTGTTTCGTTTACTGCGCCAGCGGATGGCGGATGACCGTGCCAGGATGAACCACTGGTTACGTCGACATCATGCGGCGCTGGGGAACAGCCCCTTCTATTTGATGGTGGATGAGGGGGAGCTTGAGACGGTGCTAACGTATCTACAGCAGGGTGACGGGGTGTAATCGGTGCCGCACATTATCATTGAATATGGGGTAGAGCAGGCAGAGCCGCAGCGGGTTGAAGAGTTGCTGGAGGCGGTACACCGTGCGGTGGCGTGGAGCGGATTATTTGATGAGAGTCACATCCGTGTGCGTGCGCTGGCCTATGATTACTATCGTGTCGCCGGTATCCGCCAGGGATTTATCCATACG
>Ga0224501_10003110_pt1 | contig 13048 bp, 14 predicted proteins | sample SF_Oct11_sed_USG_4_FD_169105 | JGI IMG/M metagenome (GOLD analysis project Ga0224501, IMG submission 169105) | Sediment microbial communities from San Francisco Bay, California, United States - SF_Oct11_sed_USGS_8_1 | ecosystem: Environmental > Aquatic > Marine > Sediment | place: USA... | reverse complement strand
GCGGGGGATGTGTGTTCCGGCATAACGACGTCATGGCCCCATCGGGGCAAGTTAGGAGTCCAATTTTCCAAAGTCTTCGGGTTTCAAGTTTTCAAGCCACTGATCAAGCTCTTCCGAGCTTTGCTTTTTGATCACGGATTCGTTTACGAAAATCGGAGCGTGAGATCGAAGCGCCAGTGCAATGGCATCGCTCGGACGCGAATCGATCGTATATTCCGAGTCCTCGTAGGACAGGTGAATTTTGGCAAAGTAGGTATTTTCATTCAAGTCGGTCACCACGATGCTGATCACCTTGGCATTGGCCGCATCGAGATAGGCTTTCATGAAATCGTGTGTCATCGGGCGGGGCGGTGCCACCTGTTCAAGTGAAAGGCCGATCGCTCCGGCTTCCGATTTGCCGACCCATATGGGTAGCATCTCCGATTGATCCTCATCTCGAAGAATAACAATATAGGCGTTCGTATAGGGGTCGAACATCAACCCCTTGACCTGCATTTGTGTCAGCATGGTGTCGTTCTCGTTCCTGCTACGTTCTTGCGTATATGCGAACGGAGTAGGAGATATAAAAACGTGAAAATTTAGCACTTTTCGGATCTGGCTGTCAATGAAGTCGGATTTGATAGGGGAGAGGGTGGGCGGCGGGCATTTGGAGGCCTTAGATCGGAGGCGCGCCGCCCTACGGTTGATAGTCGATCACTGGGCCGGAGGGCGATAGTTTTCGGCTACTTTCGATGTGTCGGTCTGCTCTCCCAATTTTAAAAAGGCTTTCATTTGTTTGCGAACCAGTTCGCGTCCGCTTTCGTCGCCGAGGTTCACATGGTATTCATTGATGACCATGACCCGCATCCCTTCCCACTTTTTCCAACAGCTCAGACACACCTTTGCTTTGATTTCTGTTTCAAGTTTGCCGAGAAAAAGCGGAGTAGTAATGGCTTCCCCCGTTTGTTCGCAGGTCACACATTGAACGTCTGCCATGTCAGCGATTCTCCTTTGTCGGCTGTGCCGGTTCGAGAACCGAGCGCCGGTTGGATCGGAATAGTGTACGACCGTCTCGTCCGGGTATTCTAGCAAAGCTGTTTTCCTGAAGAAAAGAGGGAGGATCGATTGACCCTATGAAGCCGTCATGTTAGAAGAGCACTCCGTGATACATGTCATGCCTGCATGACGGGATGCCCGGATGGCGGAACTGGCAGACGCGCCGGACTCAAAATCCGGTTCTGGCGACAGAGTGGGAGTTCGACCCTCCCTCCGGGCACCAGGTGAAAATACAACGGTGAGGTGGATTCCCTCTTGACAGAGGGGTTGTATTGTCCTAGGTTCTAGTTCAAATTTTTCCGATGATCACACCGTTTACGAACGCAACTCAATATATGATGGCAATCTGGTCTTTTCGTTCAGTTCCATCTTTTTCACCGCATCATCTATTTACTCACAAGGAGGCAGTCCATGCGTAAGGTGTTAGCACTGGGAGCCGCAATTCTCTTGATCGGCTCTGGGGGTGTTGCGACGGCTCAAGAGCGTCTGCAGCAATCATCTGGCGGATCTGCGATGGGGGTGGGAACAGGGGTCGGCGATGTGTCAGGCAGCGCGAACCGTGTTCAGACCTATGATCGGAATGAGTTTCTTGAGCGGTTGTCTCTCCCGGAGACCATCTATGGTCGGGTGTTGGCCGTCGATGCTCCCGCAGGGAAGATGCATTTGGAGACAGGCGGAAGCTCGCATGATGAAGGTCGTGCCGGGTTGGGTTCCATGAACTCGCTCATCGTGTATTTTGATGACAGGACCAACTTGGATCAAATTCGGACGCTCAACACCGGCGATGATATTTCATTGCAGGTCATCGAGGAAACGAGCAAGAGTAAGGAATACGGGACTGGTCGGAAGATCGTGCGGGAAGTGTACTTGCTGCGCGGGAACGAACAGCTCGCCGGGTTCGGTGGTCTTGGGCAGCGTCCGAATCCGACAACGGAGCGCGCAATCGTGACGAATAACGGCAGTACGACGGGCGGTGTCGCCGGTGGTGTTGTGCCGGGCAAGATCTCCGGCGCAGTCGATACGACGATCGGAGAATTTACCGGATCGGCTCCCTGCTGGAATTGTGAACCGCAGCCGGGATGGGGTAATAGTGAGAAGAATCCCAAGTCCGATTATGGAACCGATGCGGCGAAGCCGAATTTGGTCAAGGGATTGCAGTAAGACCACGATATCCGGTATTTCGAGGTCAGGAATTAAAGGGGGCGGCTTCGGCCGCCCTCTTTTTGCTTGTGCAGGATATCGGCGGGGTTTGGTCGAGTCGAGGCGGAGATAGTGAGGTGTTGAAATGAGTGAGAAACAAGACCAGGCGGTCTCTCATCAGTCGGACGTGGAGCTGGACCTTCGTGGAGTGATCTGCCCGTACAATTTCGTAAAAACGAAGCTCAAGCTGGAAACTATGGATGAGGGACAGATTCTCTCGGTATTGATCGACGACGGAGATCCGATTCGGAATGTTCCCCGCAGTGTTGAAAATGAAGGGCATACCGTGCTGGCTCAGGAACGAGTGGATCAGGCCTATCGCCTGGTGATTCGGCGGGAGGATGCCGACTGACGTGGTTCTGTCCTCTCTCCTCGTTTCTTCCGTTCGTGTGGCCGGATCTTTCCTCGTAGAATGAGCGTGATGTTCCGGCTCCCGGCAAATTCGTGCAACGTGCGTCTCACCGAGGAGACGGTTCCCCGTACTGTTCGTTCGTGTGGTGTCGTGAGGTCGCAGGCCAGTGCGATGTGACGTCGAGGTGCGGACTCGGCGATCACGTCCAGGCTCAGCGCAAGGGTTTCATGGTCGCAAAACGCGACGGTGACGGCCGGTCCGTCCGGAGCCGTATGGAGCCTCTGTCGGATTCCTGATCGTGTGCGCGGCAGTTGCCCGAGAAAGAGAAACGTGTCGGAGTGGAAACCGGCCGCAGCGACGGCCGCGGTAAGCGCCGACGGGCCGGGAACCGACACGACGCGGATGCCGTGAATATGGGCGGCGGTGACCAGGCATGAGCCGGGATCAGCGATGACCGGAGAGCCGCAGTCCGACACGAAGGCGATCCGCGCGCCCTGTCGCAAACGGTGGATCAAGACCGCCACCTTTTCCTGAATGTGCGTGGGGCCGTAGCTTGTCAGTGTGGCGTCGACCTTGTGATGGGAAAGCAGACGGCGGGTTGCTGCAGGGTCTTCGGATACGATCAGATCGGCTTCACGGAGTATGTGGATCGCCCGCACTGTGATGTCGTCGGCCTGTCCGATGGGGACCGCGACCAGATAGAGCATACCTCCCGCATTTTGTTGACTCTGTTCGGATAGCATCGATATAATTTCTTGTTTCTCTTACTCAGATCATCCGTCGTGTATCGCATTCACTAAAGGTATGCCTGATGGCCGCCGTGTCTTTCATGATTACCATGGTTCTGTATTTCGCCGGGACGGTGTCGTTCCTCGTGTATGTACTGCGGCGATCTGAGGCGCTCGCAAAAGTGTCCTTAGGCATCACCGCCGTTGGATTTCTCTTTCACACCTTGGCGTTGGTGGCCAGAATGCTGAGTGCTTCGTCCTCAGTTCCCCCCAGTTTCTATGAAGCGCTCTCTTTTTTCTCGTGGGTCATGATCCTCGTGTTCCTGATCGTGGAGTTTCGGCATCGGATTCCCGTACTCGGCTCATTTATGGTTCCGCTGGCGCTGATTTCGTTGGTATCGGCTGCAGCTCTTCCGGAGACAGTACCGACGCTCGGCCCGGTATTCAAGACCCTCTGGGTCCATGTGACATTGAGCATGCTGGGAACCGTGGGCTTCACGGTCGCGTTCGTGGCCGGGTTGATGTACCTGATTCAGGATCGCCTGCTCAAATCGAAACGATTCAACGTGCTGTACAGCAAGTTGCCGGCTCTCGACTTTCTCGATCACCTCAATCTGCAATCTATCGTACTGGGATTTCCCCTGTTGACCCTTGGAATCGTAACCGGTGCTATCTCAGCCGAGTTTGCGCGTGGGTCGTATCTGAATTGGAATCCCGAACAGACGTGGGCCCTCGTGACGTGGATGTTCTACTTTATCGTGCTGCTGGGACGGCTGACGGTCGGATGGCGGGCCAAACGAGCGGCATATTTGACGGTGGTCGGATTCGCCTGTGTGATTCTTACATTGGTCGGAGTGGTACTCAAAGACCACGGAGCCCTGTCGTGACATGCATGTGATCGTTGTCGGACTCAGTCATAAGACGGCTCCGGTCGAGATCCGTGAGAAACTGGCTGTTCCTGAAAGCCGCCTGGGGGAGGCGCTGGGAAGGCTCTGCTCCTATCAAGGCGTCAAGGAAGGCATTCTGTTGTCGACCTGTAATCGGGTCGAAGTCTATTCGGTCGTTGAGGAGGTGGAGTCCGGGTACGGACGGATTCAGGAATTTCTCGCCGATACGCATCTCTCGTTATCTTCCGAACAATTGACGCCGCATTTGTATTGCCATACGGGGGATCGAGCCGTCGGGCACCTATTCCGTGTTGCGGCGAGTCTCGACTCCATGATCATCGGCGAATCGCAGATTTTGGGTCAGCTTAAGGATGCCTTTGAAGTCGCCCTGGCGCATAAAACCACGGGCGTCATCATGAATAAGGTCGTCAAAAAAGCCATTTCAGTCGCCAAACGAGTTCGAACCGAGACGAAGATCTCCGAGATGGCGGTGTCGGTCAGCTATGCCGCCGTGGAATTGGCGAAGAAGATCTTTTCCAACCTCTCCGAGAAAACCGTGTTGCTGGTCGGAGCCGGTGAAATGGCAAAATTGGCGGCACGGCACTTGATTGCGCAAGGCGTGCAGCACGTCAGGATTACGACACGGACACCCCAGCATGCCATCGAGCTGGCCGATCGATTCGGGGGGACGCCGGTTCTGTTCGAACAGTTCAAAGACGAAATGGCGGCTGCGGACATTGTGCTGGTCTCTACCGGCGCGGCGCATTACCTCATCGGGGCCGAAGACGTACAGCGGGCGGTCGATAAACGCGGAAATCGCCCGATGTTTTTGATCGATATCTCGGTGCCGCGAAACATCGATCCGGCTGTTCGCCATGTGGACAACGCCTTTCTGTTTGATATCGACGATTTGAAGTTGCGGGTGCAACAGAACCGGGCGGAGCGATTGCAGGAAGCGGAAAAGGCGGACCGGATGGTGGGGGAAGAGGTCCTGGCCACGATGGAGTGGATGAAATCACTGGAGGTGACGCCCACGATCGTAGCTTTGCGGAATCGGGTCGATGAAATCAAACAGGCCGAAGTGGAAAAGGTTCTCGGTCGATTGTCGCATCTCTCTCAGCAGGACCGGGAAGTCGTCGAGGGATTGGCGTCGTCGATCGTAAACAAACTCATTCACCGGACGATGGTGACCCTCAAAAGCGAAGTCAACTCGTCCAACGGGCCCGCCTTCGTCGAAGCCGCCCGCCGTTTTTTCCACCTCGACAAACCGTCGATCAACAATCAATCCGAACAGGAGCATGTGGATCGACCGCAGTATGTGTCCGCCGGTCACGAGACATCTGAGCAAGAGGAGCCTGAATCGGCTGTTCGCAAACAGGCTCGTTGATGAACGAACAATCTGAACAGAAGAGGAACGCCCGGGTGTCATTACCAACAGGCCGTCGTCCGACCCTTATCTTGGGAACAAGAGGAAGCAAACTTGCGTTGCAACAGAGTGAGTGGTTTCAATCGCGCATTCATGACGTGGCGCCGGACGTACGGGTGACGTTACGGAAGATTCAAACATCCGGCGACAAAATCCTCGACGTGCCGTTGGCCAAGATCGGGGGGAAAGGCCTCTTCGTCAAAGAGATCGAAGATGCCTTGCTCACCGGTGAGATCGATCTTGCCGTTCATAGCATGAAGGATGTGCCGGCGCAATTGCCGGAGGGGCTGGACATTCTCTGCGTGCCCGCCAGGGAAGATGCACGCGATGCCTTGATCAGTCGCGAGGGCCGTAAGTTCGCAGATCTTCCGCACGGTGCGAAAATCGGCACGGCCAGCTTGCGCCGGCAGGCACAATTGCTGAGCGCCAGGCCCGATCTTCGGATCGAGATGTTACGCGGCAATTTGGACACACGGTTGCGCAAACTCAAAGAGGGACAGTTCGATGCCATTGTCTTGGCTGCGGCGGGACTCCATCGACTGTTCTGGGCTCAGGAAATCACCGAATATCTGGATCCTGTCGTCAGTTTACCGGCGATCGGTCAAGGCGCGTTGGGAATCGAAGGCCGTAGCGACGACGTGTTCGTGCGGTCGGTCTTGGAACGGCTCGATGATGCGATCACCCGGACGGCCGTGACGGCAGAACGCGCATTTTTGCAGCGATTGGAGGGCGGTTGCCAAGTGCCGATCGCCGCGTATGCGACGTTGTCCGGTGAGCAGGTCGCTCTGGACGGGCTCGTGGCCGGCGTCGACGGTAAGACCATCATCCGCGATCATGTTCAGGGTCACAGCGGGGATGCGCATGCACTCGGCGTGCAGTTGGCCGAACGGCTGTTGGCGAGGGGCGGCGACAAAATCCTTCGTGAGATCTATGGAACGGCTCAATGACGTCGCGGCAAGGAAAGGGTAAGGTCTATGTGGTCGGGGCGGGACCCGGCGATCCGAAGCTTCTGACCATTCGAGGGCGGGAATGTCTTGAGCAGGCCGATGTGGTCCTGTACGATTACCTCGCCAATCCCGCGATCTTGTCGTATGCGCCCGAAACGGCAGAGCGGATTTATGTCGGACGGCGAGGCAAGGGGGCCTATCCTGCGCAGGAGGATATCAACCGCATACTGATCGAACAGGCGCGTGAAGGACACATCGTGGTGCGGCTCAAAGGGGGAGACCCCTTTGTATTCGGACGCGGGGGAGAGGAGGCGGAAGCATTGGCGACGGCGGGGATCGACTTCGACGTCGTTCCCGGCGTGACGGCCGCGATTGCGGCGCCTGCCTATGCGGGCATTCCTGTGACGCATCGGGCGTTGGCGTCCACCGTGACATTCGTCACGGGGCATGAAGATCCGGCCAAGCCTTCTATGGGAGTCGAATGGTCGAGTGTTGCGACAAGCCGAGGGACGCTGGTCTTTCTCATGGGCATGAAGAATCTTCCGGCGATCGTCGCGAAGTTGACGGCCGGGGGACGATCGGCCGATACGCCGGCGGCGATTATTCGGTGGGGGACGAGAGCGTCGCAGCAGACGGTGGTCGGCACACTCGCGGATATCGTCGACAAGGCTGAAGCCGCCGGACTGGAACCGCCGACGGTGATCGTCGTGGGTGATGTGGTTCGCTTGCGCTCTCGGTTGAACTGGTTTGAATTGCGCCCTCTCTTCGGGAAGCGCATCTTAATGACGCGGGCCAAGGAACAGGCAGGGGAACTGGCCGAGTTGTTGGCTGCGTACGGGGGGGAGCCTATCGAAGCGCCCACCATCCGGATTGTTGCGCCGGATGATTGGACGCCTGTCGATCGGGCGATCGCGGACATCGGCACCTATGACCAGGTGATTTTTACCAGCGTGAACGGCGTCGTCCGGTTCATGACCAGACTGAGAGAAAACGGATCGGACGCGCGTTGTTTGGCCGGGCGCAGGGTCTGTTGCATCGGGCCGCGTACCGCCCAAGAACTGGAAACATTCGGAGTCAAGGCGGATGTGGTTCCTGCCGATTATCAAGCTGAAGGTGTGATCGAGGCGTTGGGACGGCATCCGTTGACCGGCGTGCGCATCGTCATTCCACGCGCAGAGGTGGCTCGCGAGTTGCTGCCCGACGAATTGCGTGCCCGCGGCGCTCATGTCGATGTGGTGCCGGTGTATCGGACGGTGATCCCAACGGAAGACGGTGCGGAGTGGCGTCGGTTGCTGACCGACGGGCAGGTGCATATGGTGACGTTTACCAGTTCGTCCACGGTCCGAAATTTTGTGACGATGGTGGGCGGCGTGGATCGAGCCACGGTCCTTTTGCGATCGGTCACGGTGGCGGCGATCGGACCGATTACGGCGAAGACAGCGGAAGAGATGGGGATGACGGTGTCGATTATGCCGCAGGAGAATACGATTCCGGCCATGGTCGAGGCCATGGTGCGACATGCCGGACGCGGGGAAGAGGCATCGGCACACGTCGGATAATACGAAATCGACAGATGTGAAAGGGAGGGCAGGCGTATGGTTCCGGTCAAATCATTCATGATTCCACGAGATAAGTTTGTTACCGTCACGCGTGATACCGATGCGCAGACCGCGGCCCGCATCATGCGAGATCGAGGGATCGGAAGTTTATTCGTCACCAACGATCGGGAGATCGTCGGGATCTTAACGGACACGGATATGATGCGTCGCGTGGTCGCCGCAGGGGCCGACGCCACCAAGACGACGGTGGAACAGATCATGTCCGCTCCCATCATGACCATCGAAGAGAACAAGACTTTGCTGGATGCCAATGATTTGATGGCCAAGTCCCATGTTCGCCACCTTGGTGTGACGGGCGACGGTAAATTGGTGGGGGTGATTTCAGTTCGGGACCTGGTCGTCTTTTTGACGAACCTTCCCCGGAAAAAGTAGGGCGACATGGCGTTTCCCATTCAGCGGCTTCGACGGCTTCGGCAACAGGAATCACTCCGGCGGATGGTGCGAGAAACTCTGCTCGCCCCCGACGACTTTATCGCTCCGCTGTTCGTCGTGGAAGGACAGAATCGGCGCGAAGAAATCGTGTCGATGCCGGGACAGTTCAGATTGTCGATCGATTTGCTGGTGAAGGAAGCAGGCGAGATCAACGCACTCGGTATTCCGGCCATTATTTTGTTCGGTATTCCGGATACCAAAGACGAGCGCGGCAGTTCAGGGTTGGATCCGAACGGGATCGTGCAGCGGGCCGTTAGGGCCGTGAAGGATCAGGTTCCGGGGCTCATCGTCATTACCGATGTCTGTGTGGACGAATATACGAGCCATGGCCATTGCGGTATCGTTCGGGACGGAAAGATCCTCAACGACGAGACATTGGACTGCCTCAAGATTATGGCCCGCACCCATGCCGAAGCCGGGGCCGACATGGTGGCTCCCTCCGATATGATGGACGGGCGCGTTGCGGCGATTCGAACCGAGTTGGATTCGGCGGGATTTACCGATGTGCCGATCATGGCCTATGCGGCGAAATTTTCCTCCTGCTTCTATGCGCCGTTTCGCGATGCGGCGTTTTCAAGCCCTCAATTCGGCGACCGGCGTTCATATCAGATGGATCCCGCCAATGGGCGCGAAGCTCTTCATGAGATCGACCTGGATCTCGAAGAAGGCGCCGATATCGTCATGGTGAAGCCGGCGATGCCGTATCTGGACATTATCAGTGCCGCCCGCAGTCGGACGCTTGTCCCGATTGCCGCCTATCAGGTCAGCGGTGAATACAGCATGATCAAGGCCGCCGCGCAGGCCGGATGGCTTGAGGAGTCGCGGGCGATCATGGAATCGCTGCTGGCGATCAAGCGGGCGGGCGCCGATATGATTCTCACCTATTTTGCGAAGGACGCCGTTCGGTTGCTGTCCCAACCGTGACCATGAAGGTAACCCGAGGATACCAGGACGAGATCGTGCGGCCGTATCCGGTCGCCACGATCGGAAATTTTGACGGCCATCATATCGGGCATCGTGCGCTTCTGCAGACCGTGGCTCGGACGGCAAGGAACGCCGGAGGCACTGCATTGGCCATGACTTTCGACCCGCATCCCGTCAAGATCCTGGCCCCACACGTGGATCTTCGATTTTTGACCAATCCCGAAGAAAAACTCGCGCTCTTTGAAGAATCGGGGATCGATGAAGTGGTGGTGTTGGAGTTCAATAAGAGCTTTGCGGGACTCTCGCCCGAGGCGTTCGTCGAACAGGTGCTGACGCAAGGGCTTCGCCTGAACGAGTTATTCGTCGGCCGGCATTTTGCCTTCGGCCACAAGCGCGCGGGAAAGATCGAGGATCTCGTGGCGTTGGGCGGCCGTTCAGGAATGCTCGTTCATCCCATGGATCCGGTGTTGGAGGGGGGAGCGATCGTCAGTTCGACGAGAATCCGTCAGCTGATTCAAACGGGACAGGTTGATCAGGCGGCGGTTTTGCTTGGACGGCGGTATGCCATCGCAGGCGAGGTATCCCACGGGGCGCAGAGGGGACAAGAACTGGGGTGGCGGACAGCCAATCTCCGACTTCCTCCCGATCGAGTCGTGCCGCCGGACGGTGTCTATGCTACCGTGAGCATGTGGGGCGGCCGACAGTATGATTCCGTGGCGTATATCGGCACACGACCGACCTTCGGAGCTGGAGAACGACTGCTCGAAGTTCATCTGTTGGACGATGCCTGTGAACTCTACGGAGAGCGGATTTCCGTCGAATTTCTCGAACGGGTGCGCGGCGATATGCAGTTCGACGGAAGTGAGGCGTTATGCCGCCAGATCGAGGCGGACGTGGAATCGGCAAGAGGGATGTTGCGCCGGTATCACGAGGTGTCGGGGCAACGATGACGACGGCGACGGCGCAAGAGCGTACCAAGAACGGCGGGCGGGCCGTATGGCCGCCCATGCTGCATCGGGTCGTGAAGACGATTCGAGCAAGGGAACTGTTTGGTCCGGGAGCCCATCTGCTGGTCGCCGTTTCCGGCGGGCCGGATTCCGTCGCACTGTTGTCGCTCCTGTGCCGACTGCGTGCATCATGGCACGTACGCCTGACGGCCGTTCATTGTCAGTATGGGCTTCGAGGGACGGAGTCGGACGGCGATCAGGCGTCGGTGGAATCTTTGTGCCGTAAGCTGGAGGTTCCCCTCCACGTCAGGCGGCTGGACGCGCGCGGGCGCGGAGCGTCGCTGCAGGAGGCGGCTCGCGACCTTCGGTACGATGTGATGACGGAGATTGCGGAGACCTGCGGGGCAGAGCGGATTGCTGTCGGTCACACGGCCGATGATCAGGCCGAAACGGTCCTGCTGTGGATGCTTCGCGGTGCGGGATTGACGGGCCTGTCCGGTATGCCGGCTGCTCGCAACGGGCTCATCGTGCGGCCGTTGTACGAGACGAGACGGAACGATCTCCTCGAGTATCTGTACGACGAAGGCCTGTCCTTTCGACGAGACTCAAGTAACGACAAACCTATTTATCTGCGCAATCGAATCAGGCAAGATATCATGCCGGTCTTGCAACGGGTGGCGCCGTCCGCGGTTGAGGTGTTGTGTCGATCAGCCGATATCTGTAGGGAAGATGATCGATATTTGGACGAGCAGGTAGCGTTGCTGTGCGAGGGAAGGGTCAGTTGGTCGCCTGACGGGGCATGGTCCATCGATCGGGCGTTTCTCACGCGGCTTCCGCGTGCCGCGCAACGGCGTGTGGTGCGAAACCTGTGCAGGCGATCCGACGGGCGGCATCGGTCTCCGAGTATCCGTACGATCGACCGATTGATCCGGATCGTCGGAGTGAAGACGGCCATGTCGGCTATGGATATTTCTCCCTGGCATGTGACGGTGGAACGGGATCGCGTGCGGTGTGTTCCCCTGAATCGGCGACGTCCTTCTTCCGGGCGACCTCGGCGGGTGATTCCGGAGGTCTTGGCGATTCCGGGGCATGTATTCTGGAATGAAACCGGACAACGCATTCATGCGCGGAGGTCGGCGCAGAACCATAGTCGAGCAGCAGATCGGCATGCAGGTGAGATTGTGCTGGATGCCGGAAAAATTTCCGAACCGTTGACCGTACGGGCGTGGGAGCCCGGAGACCGTTTTTGCCCGGTGGGTATGAACGGGCGTTCGAAGAAATTGCAGGATTTCTTTACGGACCTCAAGGTATCCGGTGAAGACAGACGGCGTATTCCGGTCGTGGTTGCTCCCGAGGGGATCGTCTGGATCGTCGGGTATCGGCCGGACGGACGGTGGCTGGCGAACGAGGCGACGCAACAGTGCGTGGTGTTGACGGTACAGGATTCGTGCGCAGGGAAGGGGAACTAGACTCATGGAACGTATGTTTGGGAAACCGATCGTCACGCAGGAACAGATGCGGGCCCGTATTCGCGAAATGGGGCGGCAGATCAGCGCGGATTATACGGGGAAGGATCTCGTATTGGTCGGCGTGTTGAAAGGTGCCTACGCCTTTTACGCGGATTTAGCCCGGGCCATCCGGATTCCGATACGGGTGGACTTTCTTGTCGTCACGAGTTCGGAGGGGCGGGGCAAAGCGGCGGGGAAGGTCAAGCTGGTGACCGAGTTGACCGAAAACATTCGAGGGAAGGATGTCTTGTTGGTCGAGGATATCGTCGATTCCGGACTCACTGCGCAGCGTCTGTTGAAAACATTGGCCAGGAAGAAGCCGCGGAGCTTGAACCTCTGTGCGTTGCTCAGTAAGGACGAGTGCCGTGTCGTAGATGTGCATGTGGAATACGTCGGGTTTGCCGTCCCCAATCAGTATATCGTCGGATACGGACTCGATTATCGGCAAAAATATCGGAATCTCCCGTATCTTGCCGTTCTTGATAAGCGAGACTTTCACGATGAGTAGACATTTGCGGTCTTGTTGTCAACCTGTGCGTGGCTGTGTTAACATCACACGATTTCTTACGCAGATAGAGTGCCTAGGCAGTGTCACGTTAGCATGAAGGAGATCTGGATGAACTCCAGGGTCAAGAACTTGCTTTTTTGGGTCGTGGTCGGCTTGTTCATGATTCTGCTCTTCAATTTGTTCAGTGTGCCGTCCCATGCCCCGGAGGAAGAAGTCATTTTCAGCGATTTCATGTTGAAGCTCGACAAGGGTGATTTTGAAAAAGTCATCATCAAGGGCAATCACATCAGCGGAGTACTGAAGGATAAAACGCGGATCCGGACCTATGCGGCGGACTATCCGGACATGATCAAGACGCTCCGTGAAAAGGACGTCCAAATCGAAGTTAAACCGCCGGATGAAAGCCCGTGGTACATCACGTTTCTTGTGACGTGGGGGCCGTTTATCCTGTTCCTTGGTCTCTGGTTTTTCCTGATGCGGCAAATGCAGGTCGGAGGGAACAAGGCGTTGTCCTTCGGTAAGAGCCGCGCACGGA
>Ga0224501_10003109_pt1 | contig 13053 bp, 15 predicted proteins | sample SF_Oct11_sed_USG_4_FD_169105 | JGI IMG/M metagenome (GOLD analysis project Ga0224501, IMG submission 169105) | Sediment microbial communities from San Francisco Bay, California, United States - SF_Oct11_sed_USGS_8_1 | ecosystem: Environmental > Aquatic > Marine > Sediment | place: USA... | reverse complement strand
GCCATATGATAATTCAGCCATGGATGGCTATGCGGTTTTTTCATCCGACCTTGCCAATCCGCCCGTGCGTTTAGCCGTAACCGGGCGAATTGCCGCCGGCCACCCGCTGGGCCGCGAAGCCCATAAGGGTGAGGCGCTTCGTATTTTTACCGGTGCGCCGTTGCCGCCCGGGCCTGACGCCATAGTAATGCAGGAAAAAGTAAAACTTGATGGTGACGCTGCAATTTTTTCCGAAACCGTAAAACCCGGAACCAACCGCCGTTTGCAGGGTGAAAATATAAAATCAGGATCAACAATTTTAAAAAATGGTCAATTATTGCGCGCCCAAGAAATTGGTCTTGCTGCAGCGGTGGGGATAAGCGCGCTCAAGGTTTATAAGCCGCTTCGGGTTGCGGTATTTTCCACCGGTGATGAAATTGTTGACAGCGCGATCAAGGAACTTCCGCCCGGATGTATTTATGATGCCAACCGTCCGTTGCTGGTTTCTTTGTTGCGGGGTTTGGGCTGCGATGTAACCGATCTTGGTATTTTGCAAGATGATGCTAGTGCAATTAGTGATGCATTAAAAAATGCCGCTGCCGACCATGATATGATAATTACATCCGGTGGCGTTAGTGTTGGTGAAGAAGACCACGTAATAAATATTATAAAAGATTTAGGTTCGCTCGATTTTTGGCGTTTGGCGGTAAAACCGGGCAAACCCATTGCCTTTGGCAGCATCAATAACGCCGCTTTTATTGGCCTGCCGGGAAACCCGGTATCGGCCATAGTAACGCTAATGATGCTGGCGCGACCGATGATATTGCTTATGTCCGGGCGAAACGATGTTGAGCTTAAGCGTTACCGCGTCGAAGCGGATTTTTCGCTTGAGCGCGATGACGGCAGGTTGGAATGGATGCGTGGAAACGTAAAAACCACAAATGACGGGCGCGTGCTGGCAAGCGCTTTTCCGGCGCAAGGTTCGGGCATACTTGCATCCATGGTTGCCTCAAGCGGCTTTATCGAAATACCCGCAGGTCGGGCGCGAATAAACGAAGGCGATATGCTTGATTTTATTCCCTTTAACGAGGCTTTTAAATGAAGGTTCTTTATTTCGCATGGCTAAAAGAAAAAACCTCTCTAGCGGAAGAAGACCTGTCTTTGCCATGTGGGGTCAGCACCGTTGCGGGGTTGATGCAATACCTTAAAAATCGCGGCGGCGGTTTCAGTGATGCCTTTGCCGATACCGCAATGGTTCGGGTTGCGGTTAACATGGAACACGTTCAGATTTCGCACCCTTTGAGCGATAGCGATGAAGTTGCTTTTTTCCCACCGGTAACTGGTGGCTAAGGTCAATTTATAGGATCAATTTAAATGATACGAATACAAACCGAAGATTTTGACGTCGGGGCCGAAATAAAAAATCTTGTTTTGGGCAAGGGCAACATAGGCGGGGTCTGTTCGTTCATTGGGCTGGTTCGGGATTTTTCTGGAAACGAACCAAACGGTGAAAATATAATATCTCTGACGTTAGAACACTATCCGGGTATGACCGAAAAACAGTTGGAAAAAATTGAAACCCAGGCCCGCCAACGGTGGGATTTAATCGAAACATTGATAATTCATCGGGTTGGTCAGTTACAGCCAAGCGAACAAATAGTTCTGGTTGCAACTGCCGCCGCCCACCGTGATGCGGCATTTGAAAGTGCAAAATTTATTATGGATTTTCTTAAAACCGAGGCCCCATTTTGGAAAAAAGAACTGGGGAATAAGGGGGATAAATGGGTGGCGGCCAAACAATCCGATAGTGCAAAAAAAGAAACTTGGGAAAAGAAATAGAAAAAACCACCAATTAGGGTCCATAATATAGGGGCTTTAAAAAAGGGAATTGATAATGGTCCGCAAACCGCAAAACCCACCGCAAAACCCATCCGATGACGATTGGCCGGTAAAGGCTTACCGCAACAAAGATTTTATAATGTCGCGCGAAGGTCGGGCGTTGCGAATTTTATCTGAATTCATTGAACCCGAAGCCCGGTTTGAACAGGAAAAAGTTTCTGACACCATTGTTTTTTTTGGTTCTGCCCGCATTCGCCCGCGCGAGGTTGCAGAAAAAGCGATGGATTCTGCAAAAAAACACGGCGGCGATATGGAGCGCGCGCAAACCACGTTGGATATGTCGGTTTATTATGAAGACGCCCGCGAATTGGCCAAACGTTTGACCGAATGGTCCAAGGGATTAAAGGGAAAATCAAAACGCTTTGTTGTTTGTACCGGTGGTGGCCCCGGCATAATGGAAGCCGCCAATCGCGGTGCATCGGAAGGAAACGGTAAAAACATCGGGTTAAATATATCTTTACCGCACGAACAAAGCGGAAACCCATACATTAGCCGTGAACTTGCGTTCCAGTTTCATTATTTCTTCATGCGCAAGTTCTGGTTTGCTTATCTGGCCAAGGCGATAATTATTTTCCCCGGCGGCTTTGGAACCATTGATGAATTTTTTGAATTGATGACGCTTATTTCAACCAACAAGATGGGGAAAAAACTACCCATTGTTCTTTATGGTAGCGAATACTGGAACAGCATAATGAACCTAGACGCGATGGTAAAATTCGGAACAATATCGCCCAGCGATTTAGATTTATTTCATCGCACCGATACGGTTGAAGATGCGTTTGATTATATTACAAACACTCTTTCCGAATATCATCTGAATCAGCCGGGCGGGGCATTATAACTAGCTAGCTTATAAATTATGCCGCCGATGCGTTGGCCGGTGCCTTGCCCACGGCTTTATCGTAATCATCCATCATTTGATTGGTTATTTCGCCAACCGCATAGGTGTGATTATCAATGGCGCCAACGGGCGTAACCTCAGCCGCGGTTCCGGTCAGGAAAACCTGTGTGGCATTGGCCAGTTCATCCGGCATGATAACGCGTTCAACAACATCGATGCCGCGTTTTTTTGCCAGCTCAATAATTGTTTGCCGGGTAATACCATCAAGAAAACAATCAGGAATTGGGGTGTGTAATTTTCCGTCACCCATTTCCATAAAAATATTTGCTCCCGTCGCCTCGGCTACTTGGCCGCGGTAATCCAGCATTAAGCTGTCATCAAACCCGGCCTGTTCGGCGGCGTGTTTGGAAAGGGTGCAAATCATGTAAAGGCCAGCGGCTTTGGCGTGAACTGGTTCGGTTTCAGCCGACGGGCGTTTCCATTTTGATGTTTGCAGGCGGATGCCGCGCATTCTGGCTTCGGGTGAAAAATATGAAGGCCATTCCCATGCCGCAACTGCAATATGGATTGTATTTTTTTGCGCCGAAACACCCATCATTTCACTGCCGCGCCAGGCAACCGGGCGGATGTAGCCGTCTTTGATGTTGTTTATTTCGCACGCCTCAATGCAGGCTTGGTTTATTTGGTCGGTTGTCCAGGGTATTTCAAAGCCAAGGATCTTGGCAGAATTATGTAGCCGTTCGGTGTGTTCGGTTAATTTGAAAATATTACCATTATACATGCGCACACCCTCAAACACGCTGGAGGCATAATGCAGGGCATGGGTCAGCAAATGTACCTTGGCATCGCGCCAGGGCACCATTTCCCCGTCAAACCATATTTGTCCATCGCGATCGTCATAAGGTGTTGCGGCCATAAGGATTTACCCCCAATAGAGTAATAATATTGCGTAAATTGCCGGATTGTCCGGAATGTTCTTGCGTTTTTTATCAGGATTGGGCATATATGTCAATAACACTGACTTAAATTATCGGCAGTTTTTTACCCCAAGGTAACGGATCCAGACATGAGCCAGCCCAAAATAAAAACCCCAACACAGCCAGCGGATGGCCAGACACCGTTCGCCGAGGAAGAGCTGCGCCAAGCCATGGAATTATTGTTTTTTGCTTATAGGGACTTTACCGGCGAGGCCGATGAAATTTTGTCGGAATATGGCTTTGGCCGCGCCCATCACCGGGTAATTTATTTTGTAAAACGCAACCCCGGCCTGACCGTTAACCGTTTATTGGATATATTAAAAATAACCAAACAAAGCCTTAGCCGGGTATTAGGTCAATTGGTAAGGGAAGGGTTTATCGATCAGCGGACCGACGGCGAAGACCGCAGACGAAGAATACTTTCGCTGACCGACAAAGGTGAAAAGCTGGAAAACAAGCTAACCCGCGCTCAAGGAACGCGAATAAGCAAAGCATATAAAGAAGCCGGTGGCGAAAGTATTTCCGGTTTCAAAAATATATTAACCCTAATGATCAATGATAAAGATAGACAGCGTTTTTCTGGCGGTGGTCCGCATACTAACGCGGTCAATACGATAGAACATCTAACTGATAGTTCACGGATAAAGAAATAAACCGGAAAATTGATTAAGAGCGGTATCTTATAAATATGGATGTTGATCAACCAAATATTCTTGTAGTTGATGATGATGAGCGTTTGCGTGAATTGTTGCAAAAATTTTTAAGCGAAAATAATTTTTTTGTAATAACCGCCGCCGATGTTACCGATGCCCGCTCTAAAATGGCATCGCTTTCGTTTGACATTATTATTCTAGATCGCATGATGCCGGGGGAAAGCGGGCTTGATTTTGCTGCTGATCTTAGAAAATCAAACGATGTTCCAATATTAATGCTGACCGCAATGGGTGAACTGGAAGATCGTATTGCCGGGCTTGAACAAGGCGTTGATGATTATTTGACAAAACCGTTCGAGCCGCGCGAGCTTCTTTTAAGGATTAATTCAATCCTTAAACGCTCAATGGCCCCAGAAAGCGGCGTTGCATTAAGCGAAGTAATAATGGGTGATGCCAAATTTGATGTAGAGCGCGCCCAGCTTACTATTGCCGGCAAGCCGGTAAAACTGACAACGGTTGAAGTGTTATTATTAAAATCATTATCGGAAAGACCGGGAACAACCTTATCGCGTGAATTATTAATCGAACAAACCGGTGCGGATGCTGCCGGCAGAGCAATTGATGTACAGGTTATGCGCCTTCGCCGTAAAATTGAAAAAAACCCAAGGTTGCCCAGATATCTGCAAACGGTTCGCGGTAAAGGTTATGTTTTATTGCCGGATTAAACCGACATCTTAATTTAATTGGTTACTTAAGTGGTGAATTGAAAGTGCAAATGCGAATTTCCACAATTTTAAAACCATATCTACCTAAAAGCCTTCTTGGTCGTGCAATTCTTATTATTGTTACGCCGCTTATTTTGTTGCAGGTAATAACAACCATAATATTTTTTGAAAACCACTGGTCAAATGTTAGCCGCCGTCTAGCTCAGGGCGTTTCCGGAAATATATCATTTGTGATTGAACAAATGGAAAAATTAAAAACCGCCGATGAGCTTGAAAAATTCTATCAAACTGCAGAAAGAAACTTTTCTCTTGCGTTTTATTATGAACAAGGCGCGGTTCTGGATCACACAAACGTTCCCAGCGGAATAAAAGAAACCGCACTGGCCGATGCCTTAGAAGGCTATTTGCAAAAACCGTTTAATATGGATTCATCCAGCAGTGAAGATTACGTAGTCGTCAGAATCCAGCTAAGCGAGGGGGTTTTAAGCGTTACGGTGCCAAGCAAGCGTCTATTCAGCACCACCACGTACGTTTTTGTAATGTGGATGGTTGGCTCCAGCTTGTTGCTTTTTGGGGTGGCAACAATATTTATGAAAAATCAGGTGCGCCCAATAATTCGTTTGGCCGCCGCCGCCGATGCATTTGGCAAAGGCCGTGATTCAAAAAAATTCAAACCCGAAGGCGCGCTAGAGGTTCGCCGGGCATCAAGCGCATTTATTGCTATGCGCAATCGCTTGAAAAGACATATGCAGCAGCGCACCGATATGTTGTCAGGCGTTTCCCACGATTTACGCACCCCAATTACCCGAATGAAACTACAACTAGCCATGATGGCTGCTGGCGAAGGAACAGAAGAATTAAAATCCGATATTTCAGATATGGAACACATGTTAGATGAATATTTGGCGTTTGCCCGTGGCGAAGGTTCAGAAAAGCCGGAAGCGGCAAATATAAATGAAATGTTGGAAGAAATTGTTACAAACTCCAAGCGCAAGGGCGCAAAAATCGATCTTCACTGTGAAGGCGAGGTAAGCACAACAATCCGCAAAGGTGCGATAAAGCGCGCGCTTACCAACCTAATTGAAAATGCCGCACGTTACGGCGAGCACGTCACGGTGCGTGCGGCATTGCGCGAAAATTCAATCGAGATTGTGATTGATGATGACGGCCCCGGTATCCCCGAAGAACAACGCGAGGAAGTTTTTCGCCCCTTTTACAGGCTTGATGGATCGCGCAACCCTGAAACCGGCGGCGTCGGTTTGGGTATGACAATTGCACGCGATGGGGTGCGTAGTCATGGTGGCGAAATAGAGCTTGGCGTTGCCCCTGGTGGCGGACTTAGGGTTAACGTCACGCTTCCGTTATAATATATTTTTCAATAAAGATTTCCGCCATTGGGAACTGCTAAGCCGGGATGCACCAGCACAACCTCATCATCGCTGTCAGGAAAGCCTAACATTAAAACTTCTGACATAAATTTTCCAATCTGGCGTGGAGGGAAATTAACCACTGCCGCAACCTGCAATCCGATTAAGCTATCTGGGGTATAATGGCGGGTTATCTGGGCAGATGTTTTTTTCTCGCCAATATCTGGGCCAAAATCTATCCATACCTTGATTGCCGGTTTTTTCGCCTCGGGAAAATGTTCCGCACGAACAATTGTCCCAACACGAATATCTACATTGGTAAAATCATCATATGAAATTTGCGGTTTGCTATTCATTGGGTGTGCGCGCCTATCAATCGGCCAATTCTTTTGATCGTTTGGCTGCCCGGTCAATTGCACGAACCATCAGTTCCTTCATGCCATCACTTCCCATTAGCACTTCAAGCGCCGCCGCCGTGGTGCCGCCGGGTGAGGTTACATTTTCACGAAGCATCTCAGGCGTTTCAGCTGAGCGGTGCATTAATTCACCCGCACCACAAACGGTGGCGCGTGCCAGCTTATCCGCCAATTCAACCGGAAGGCCTGCCATTACGCCGGCGTGCGCCATTGTTTCTGCTAATAAAAATATGTATGCCGGCCCACTACCCGAAAGCGCTGTAACCGCATCCATCAATTTTTCATCATCAATCCACGCAACATCGCCAACCGCTTTTAATAAATTACCAATTTCATTGATGGCGGTTTTGCTGGTGGCGTTATTGGCCGTTGCCACAGTTATGCCCCGGCCAATTGCCGCAGGCGTGTTCGGCATGGCGCGAACTATGTTGGCGCTTTTCCCTAATATGACTTCAAGCGCACCAATAGTTTTTCCGGCAAGAATTGAAACAAAAGTGGTCTTATCATTGGCTAATGCAGCAAATGGCGCCAAGGCCTCTGCCGCGCTTTGCGGTTTAACCGCTAAAAACACGTAATCGGGCGCATATTCGCTACCAAGGTCATTAAAAGATGAAACTGGTTTTGTGCCCAAATCGGAAAACACCAAAGCGGCCATTTTGGCGTTTGGTTCAACAATTGTAATGTCGGCTATGGATATTCCGCTTTTTATCCACCCACGGACAAGCGCACCACCCATTTTGCCGCACCCGACAAGTAGCAGCTTCGCCATTAGCAAATACCTCTTTTGTTGTGGCTGATCAGGCTCAGGCTTCGCCTACGGTTTCTATCATCGCTGCCTGAACCGCATCAACCGCTGTTCGTCCGCCCCATATTACATACTGGAAAGCGGGAAAAAAACGTTCACATTCATACAGCGCGGTTTCGACTATATCTGCCACCTGTTCGGGCGCCAGACCGCCGGAACCCTTTAACGGCAATGAATGGCGAAACATCGGCATTCCGTCTTCCGACCAAATGGTGAAATGACCAAGCCACAGTTGTTCGTTTATCAGGGCCATTAATTCATATAGCTGTGCCCGCCTGTCTTTTTGTACCCGCATATCAACCGCGCAGGTAAATTGGATAGCTTGGGCGTTTTCGCTCCAATTAATAAAAAGGGAATAATCACACCACCGCCCCGGCAGTTGCACCGTCATTTCGGCATCGCTGGTGCGATCCATGGGCCATTCATAGTGGCTTATGGTGTATTCAATCGCGTCAATCGGATGATCGAAATGACTGTCTGCGGTCCTCAAGGTGGAGGGCATTAGCCGAGGCTCCCTTTAAGTTAATTTCAACCGGTCGTGTGCCAAGTGTGCCAAGTGCGATATGTGGTGTCACAGCCAGTTTTAAATACAAGTTCTAGTGTGCATACGTAGAGACCGCCCGCAAGGGAAGAGGGCGCCTTAGTCGTTGATTTTTGTGGATAAATAGGGATTCTGCCGATTCGCAACCCGCACAAAATACCAGAAACAAGCTGGAATCATGCCAGTTTGTAGCGGCTATTTATGTCTAAATGCAAAAAAATGGTGCGAATCGGCAATATTTTGTGGCTAAACAAGACTTATTTTTTCTTGCCCTTGGCACCGATCATGGCCTCGAGCTCGCTTAGCCTTTTTTCCAGCTTTTCTTGCCCGGAGCGCGCCTTGGCGGCCATGGCTTTGACCGCCTCAAATTCATCGCGGCTTACCAGATTTTGCTCAGCCAGCATTTTTTCCAGCCTGCGCCTTGCCATTCCTTCAATATCGCCCTTCACCCCGGTAACGGCCGATGCCGCCCCGTTGGCCATTTTGGCCAAATCGTCAAGAAACCTGTTTGATGTCTGCATGGCTGGTTATCCCTTATGTTAAACGCTAACTATTTGGCCCATATTATGGGGCTTATGGGCCATCAGGTCAAAGCACCACTGCTTGCGGTCATGCTTGGCGCGCCCTATAAATAATTATAGTTAAATCAAAGGGGTTTTCAAATGTATGTGGTAACCGGTGGCGCTGGATTTATCGGATCGAACATAGTTGCGGCGCTGGAAAAGCGCGGCGATGCAAAAATCGCGGTAATTGACCGGATGCGCGATCAGGACAAATGGAAAAACCTGGCCAAGCGCGAGCTGTGCGATATTGTTCACCCCGAAGATACCTTAGATTTTCTCGAAGATAATTCTACCAACATCAAGGCCGTTTTTCACATGGGGGCAATATCGGCCACCACCGAAAAAAACGTTGATTTAATAATTGAAAATAATTTTCAGCTTTCGCTTGATTTGTGGAAATGGTGCACCGCGCACCAGACGCGTTTTATTTATGCCTCCAGTGCCGCAACCTATGGCGATGGCGAAAATGGTTTTGACGATGATATCGCCATAGACGCGCTGGCGAAACTGCAACCGCTTAATCCCTACGGTTGGAGCAAACATTTGTTTGACCGTCGCGTCGCGCGCATGACATCTGGCGGCGATGCCCATCCGCCGCAATGGGCGGGGCTAAAGTTTTTTAATGTTTACGGTCCAAACGAATACCACAAAGGACCAATGCGTTCGGTTGTTAATAAACTTTACCCCGATGCAGTTGCCGGAAAGGAAGCGCAATTGTTTAAATCCCACCACCCCGATTATTCCGATGGCGGGCAGATGCGTGATTTTATATATGTTGATGATTGCGTCGATGTAATGATGTGGTTGCTGGACAATGAAAAAGTTTCCGGACTGTTTAATGTTGGCACCGGTAAATCCAGATCATTTCGTGATTTAACCATAGCGGTATTTGAAGCGCTTGGAAAAAAACCAAAAATAAAATTTATTCCAACGCCTGTGGAAATTCGTGACAAGTATCAATATTTTACCCAGGCCAACACACTTAACCTTAGGAAGGCCGGGTACAAAAAAGAATTTACCGAACTAGAAGATGGTATTCGTTCTTATGTTAACGACTTTCTTTCCAGCGATGACCCCTATCGTTGATTGCCCAAAGTTCACTTAGGGCAACCCCACAAAAGCCAACCATTAGAAAGATTATTCAAGCATGATGCTCTCTTTTGCCTTTCCAACCATAGACCCAATAATATTTGAAGTTGGGCCCCTTGCCGTCAGGTGGTATTCGCTTGCGTACATCACGGGGTTATTGCTGGGTTGGCGTTACATGGTGTGGATGGCCGCGCAATCCCCGGTATCTGTTAGCCGTGATGATGTTGATGATTTTTTGGTTTGGGCAATTTTGGCGGTCGTGCTGGGCGGACGCATTGGTTATGTGTTATTTTATAATTTTCAATATTACGTCGCTAACCCATCGCAAATATTAATGGTATGGCAGGGCGGAATGTCGTTTCACGGTGGCCTGCTTGGGGTTGTGGTTGCGACCTTTTGGTTTTGTCGCAAGCGTGAAATTGATGCCCTTAAATTTTTTGACATGGTGGCAACGGCCGCGCCAATTGGGCTTTTGCTTGGGCGCATAGCCAATTTTATCAACGCTGAACTTTATGGTCGCCCGACCGATGTGGAGTGGGGGGTGGTTTTTCCCGGTGCCGGTGATGTGCCGCGCCACCCCAGCCAGCTTTATGAATCGGCACTCGAAGGGTTGGTGCTGTTGATAATTCTTTATCTGCTTTTTCGCAGTGAAAAAATCCGGCAACGCAGCGGAATTTTATCCGGCGCTTTTCTAATTGGTTATGGCATTGCCAGATCAATAGCCGAACTGTTCCGTGAACCGGATATCCAGCTTGGATTTTTATTGGGCGGCACAACCATGGGGCAATGGCTATCGGCACCCATGTGGATTGGCGGGGCATGGTTGATTTATTATGGTTTGAAAAAACCTTCGGTGAAATAATGGCAAACCTGCAAGAGATAATTAAAGAAGAAATAGTCAATAGCGGCCCTATGGCAATCTCACGCTATATGGAACTGGCGCTAAGCCATCCTGAATTTGGCTATTACATGAAACAAGACCCCTTCGGCGAAGATGGCGATTTCACAACCGCACCTGAAATAAGCCAAATGTTCGGCGAGCTAATCGGCATTTGGTCTGCGGTGGTGTGGCAAGGCATGGGCGGGCCGGAAAATATAAATTTGGTCGAACTGGGGCCTGGGCGCGGAACCCTGATGGCCGATTGCACTAGGGCGGCTGGTGCGTTGGAAGAATTCGATGACGCAATTCGCATTACCCTTGTTGAAACTAGCCCGGTTTTACGCGACATGCAGAAAAAAACTTTATTAGCAACAATGCGTATGCCGGCATGGCGCGACAGTTTTGATGACGTTACTGACGGCCCGTTAATTGTACTGGCTAACGAATTTTTTGATGCCCTGCCGATTGATCAATACGAAAAATCAAACACTGGCTGGCATGTGCGCGCAATTGGTTGGGACGAAGACGAGGAAATATTAAAATACGTTCTGGGCGAAAAATTGGATGATGAAAGCACAATTCCGCCTGATCTTAAGAATGCGCCGATGGGGGCAATCTTTGAACGTTCGCCAATTGGTGAAAAAATTATTCGTTCAATATCGGAAAGAATATTAAAATTCGGCGGCGCGGCATTGATAATTGATTATGGCCATATTGAACGCGGCATCGGCGATACCCTGCAGGCGGTTAAAAACCACGCATATTTTGATGTTCTGGCAGAACCCGGCAACGCCGATATCACTACCCATGTTGATTTTTCCGCATTGGCCAGTATCGCCGAAGGCATGGGCTTAAATGTAATGGGCCCGGTTCCCCAAGGGGCGTTTCTTGCACGTTTGGGCTTACGTCAGCGGGCGGACAGGTTGATATTAAGCGCATCAGGAGAACAGGCCGCAGAAATAGAAGCATCATATGCCCGCCTGGTTGAAGCCGAACAAATGGGAACATTGTTCAAGGTCATGTGCATCGCCAGCCCCGGTCTTGGGGTTCCGCCTTGGGCGGGATGAATCTTTGGCGGTTGGTGGTCTAGCTATTGAATAAAGGCAAGCCTCGGGCGCATACTAACAAACAATGAATACAAATATCCCCGTTCGCGCAATTTCCCACCCCCTGCTTGAGGGCGAGCCTTCTGTTGTGCATGGTTTTTTTACCCGTGATGGCGGGGTAAGTGGCGGCATTTATTCCGGCCTTAATTGCGGGCCCGGCTCAAACGATGTGCCGGAAAATGTTAAAACAAATCGCCAGCTGGCAATGGATGCCTTAGGCGGGGGTGGCGGCCATCTTTTTACCTGCTATCAGGTTCATTCAAGCGACGTGATAACCTTGAACGAAAATTGGCGCGATGATTTTTCCAACGCACAACCAAAGGCCGATGCCATAGTCAGCAAGGTTTCAGGGGTTGCCCTTGGGATACTAACCGCAGATTGTTCGCCGGTTTTATTGGCAGATACAAAAAATAAAGTAATTGGTGCATTGCATGCGGGCTGGAAGGGTGCGGTTGCGGGCATAGTGGGAAACACCGTTAAGGCAATGGCCGCATTGGGCGCAGACCCGGCAACAACAGTTGCGGTTATTGGTCCTACAATCCAACAGCAAAGTTACGAAGTAGGCAATGATGTTCGGGATGCAGTTATAAAAAGCGTTGGTCCCGATGGAGAAACATTTTTTGTGCCATCAAAAAATAGCGATCGTTGGATGTTTTCTTTGCCGGAATTTGTTCTTTTCCAATTAAATGAATATGGAATCAAAAAAAGCGAAAGCACGGGGTTAGATACATATGGCGATGAAAAAAGTTTTTTCAGCTATCGTCGCGCCACCCACCGGGGCGAAAAAGATTATGGCCGTATTTTATCTGCCATAATGATTTGTGAATAAAGAAGATTATATATGGGGCACGCGGGGAAAAAATATAAATTCTGGGGAAAGCGGGCATGGTTTAAAAGCCATTTGGTTTTTTCCCTAATTTTTCTTTCGTCCTGCACTAATGCTAATGTGGCAAACCTTGTCTTGCCGTCTAGTCCGCAAAGCATAGAAGAAAAAGAACAAAACAAACCACCACCAACAAGATGGGATGTTTATTATTCAAATATTGAACACGCCCCAGCCGAAATCAGGGTTATGCAGCCATTGGGCACCACCCGGCCAATGGGAAAGCTTATTGCAACATCGGTGGCTGAGCAGCTGGAACGTGTGGGCGTAAAATCCAGCACCGAACCATTGGGCGCAGACGATAGTTTGTCGCAAAAAAATGGCGCCAA
>Ga0224501_10003108_pt1 | contig 13071 bp, 14 predicted proteins | sample SF_Oct11_sed_USG_4_FD_169105 | JGI IMG/M metagenome (GOLD analysis project Ga0224501, IMG submission 169105) | Sediment microbial communities from San Francisco Bay, California, United States - SF_Oct11_sed_USGS_8_1 | ecosystem: Environmental > Aquatic > Marine > Sediment | place: USA... | reverse complement strand
CTCTGGTTTTTTATTCTGATATATGGAGTATGGACAAAAAAGTCGTGACAGCTAGCAGTAATAGAGGTTTATGGGCTTGTGAAATAAGGCTTTAAAATGCCCATAGACTTTGGAATCTTTTTGTTTGTTTCTTTTCAAACTACTTGGGACTTGGTCATCCTATTAAAAACCCTAAGCTCGATATGAGGCTTGTTGGAGCAATAGGAGCTAGGATGAAAGTGAGGAGTTCATACAATAGCCTACCTTGACCTGGATTTGAACCAAAGATCTCAAAGTGGCAACCCCAGTGCATATACCACGGAGCTTTCTCACTATCCCCTGACTTGATGTAACTAGACTGTAAACTCTAAGGGAATAGGTTGATTGAGACTAAATATTTATCACAATGATCTCCTTCAAATATACTCTTGATGCGAGGCATTATGGTATGTGATGGCTCATAAACGCTTTTTTAAAAATTTTTCGACACTGAGTATAACCCAATGATAATGGTAATTAGGGCTCTCAGGAGCGAATTAAAATCGGATGCCCTTTCTCTCACCAATGTTTTTAATACGAACTTGCTGTATGTCCTCTAATTACCATTATCATTGGGTTATCCTTTAGTGTCGAAAAAAGTTTAAAGAAGTGTTAATGGGCCATCACATACCACAATGCCTCAGCGAAGGAAGATTGCTCTCGGATGACAGTATCACCCGAGAGCAATCTTCCTTTCCCCACACAAAAAAAATAACAATTTGGTATCATTTTCATAGAAAAGGATAATTTTAATACTAAAAAAATAAATACATTATTAAAATATTTGTATTAATTTGTGCAGTAGCATATGTTACTTACCCATTGCATTCATCACACGGTTCTCCATATCCTCTAACTCTGCCACATCTTCGTGAGTCCACCGAGCTCACAGTGAACACAAGAGCCACAATAAACACTGCCAACAAAGTGATTTTCATATTGCTGCCTGCTGCTGCCTGTCGTTTAATCCACTGATGGTTATTACCAAACCTTTTATACTAAAGCGGAGTAATGCAAATGAGATGCGAGGCACGTCAATAATGATTATGCTGGTTATTCCCCGTATAGATATCGGTATCTTAGAATGAATCAAACCCATTCTGCGCAAACACCAAAGCCGTGGCTGAATGTCAATGAATCTATAAATACTGTAACACCTACACTTTATTTTGGCAGCATGTAGGTTGTTTGTTATTGAACATAAATATTTCGCGGCTATACATGCATAGGGTACATGGTATGTGGTACATAATATAAAGACCAAAATAGCTTTTATTTTCTTGAAACAGTTTACGTGTATGTTCAAAATTTCAAGGCAAAACATCAGGTTTTGTTCCTTAGTTCATTGCCCTGACATATATAACTGGCACCAGTATAAACCTGATGCTGGTGTGGGACAAATAACCAAGATCCTGCATCTAGGTTACTATGTCCCACATCAGTTCTTTTAGGCCAATTAAGACCTCCGAAATGCAAAAGGTTGCATTCACACGTACCATTACACAATAATGTCAACGATGCAATCATCATTATGATTCACATGTTGTTGTTTATCACCAACCTAGGCAATAAACACATAGCTAAACTGAATGTGTGTACGTAGTTCACATGCAGAGTTATGCACGAAGAAAGCTTTGTATTACTCCAATAAGCCCAGGAAACCCATGATTTATAGATACTGTTGATTATTACTTTTCATAAATAAAATAATAGAAGCGCTAAGTTTGTAAGTAAATGTATTGTAACAGCTGATAATAAAATAAGGCACATATGAATTATTTCCACTTAATAATAATAACCTGCTGACACTTGCCTGAGCGTAGTTGTTACACAGTTTACTATAACCATAGAGATCCTAACCATAACTATATATTTCTCTTTGGTTATGGACCATATCAATATGTGTATGGCTATAGATCATCGACATATTAACCATAGGCATATCTCTATGGCTATAGCATAATGCATCAAGACATGTGCCTGGTCTTTTGTCGACTCAGTTTCGGTGTCACTTTTTGCCTTTTTTGGCTTTAGTGGCATCACTATCATCACTGTCGTCATCGTCATCATCATCATCATCTTCAGTGCCAGTGGATGATTCATCATCATCAGATTTACCGCTGTAAGTGACAGAAAAAAGCTCTAAAAACTGCAGCAAGACCGGGACCACAACTACAGGGTACCAGCTGAAACATAACCCTGTGAATTTCACTGGGTTATGCTTCAACAGTAACTGCTGTGTGAATGGCCTTTCATGAGGTGATCCATATCTGTATTACCAAGCATTCTACGAATATGTACATACTAGGTACTGAGTGACTGGCTAGACCTTCGCAGACATTTTTGTGATTTTTCCTCTGGGGTTGAAACATCCAAAAATGTCTGAGGTTCAGTAAATTGGTACTAGGTGGAATAGGAGAAGTCAAAACTATCAGTGGAAAGCCTAACACGCAGAGCATAACAATTTTTCATTATTTTGTATTACAACAGAACACATAGTGTAACTTATCGCGTCGCTAAAAGCAATGTGCTGGAGTTCGAAGATCTCAGTGCATTTGAGATAGCAGCTGCCAGCTGTTACGAAGAATTCATTTAGGCTTGGCAGGTGCAGGGTTAATTGTTTGCCTTTTCCTAGCGCTGGTGGGTAGCTGATGTGTTACATGAGGTATTACAAAATTTATGTTATTTTTACACACTGGTGAGGTTGTGAAAACTTTTATCCAAATGTAAGACCGGAAAAAGCGAAGGCAGGCCAAAACGAATCAAACATTTCACACTAAAACATAACTCTGCAAGTATACAGAAGTGGGACTAAAGAAGCATCAAAACTTACTTGTTTTTTGGTGGAGCAGTTGTTTCAGAAGCAGTTGTAGTAGCATCATCGTCATCATCATCAGTTGTCTGTAATAAAGATTCGGCTGGTGGCATATTGACCTATATCTCAATGTTTTACGAATTGGTAGCTAAACTAAGCATTATACACGGGTAATATTAGAATAGTTTAGTAGCATTATAAGTTGATTTGATCTTTGATCTGATTTGAAAACTTTATTTTACTGGTAAGATCATTTACATCAAGGACTGTGAAAATCAGGGATTCTATTTAGGTAAACCAAAGCAGGTGCCAGAGACAGAGTCCGGTAGAGGTCAAGATACTGTGCAGGCCAGTGACACTGTGCAGACTTATCTGCCAACAAAAGCCACATGTAATAAGGTACTTGTACCGAAGTATGAGCATCTGCCCTTCATGTACTATGGTGGAACCAGTTTTCAAGAAACCAAGAATTTTATAACCAAAACTTTATAGGGTGCACTCAGAAATTGAGTTTTGGACTTAGCCTGTCCAGGGTAACATGCAGCATTCATTAGCTGCTTTGTTATATAGTGATGCACAGTAATTCTTCATTGATGACTTGCATGTATACCCTAGGGATTTCAACCAGCCCATACAGTGCATCTGCTTAGCGCAGTTCAAAGAAATCAAATCATCTGTTCAATGTATAACATAAATGCGCAATAACGGTTCCTGTGTTGTTCTTATGTGCCAAGTTACAGGCGGCTCAATGTGTTTACCATTGGGAAACACTCATCTGGAACATGTACAACCAGCATAGACTTAAAGATATATGTTTATAGGTACAATCCCTGGACAAGATGTGGCTCTGTGGGACCTGGCTTGCAATTGTTTACAAAATCCTAGCTTTATTGCTCTTTGGGAAGGTCTATTTGCGGTGAATGATGGGTGGTTGAGGCGCATGCGTGTGTATGGGCCATATCCAAGTGCTAGCCCATCAGTTTGGGATGAGATTTAATTGTCTGTAGTATGTATAGTAGAAACGATGGAAGAAGGCGCGTTATATGTGAAAACTGAAAAGGTCTGTCCTGCGCAGCGACCTTGAAATTATAGGGAGACTAGTAGAAAAAAGTGGCCATCAAGAAAGGGAAAGGGAACTGGGATGCCTTACGTCTTTGTTAGTTGAAGCTTCAGTAGTGTCATCATCTTTTTTCTTCTTCGCCGAAGGCTTTTTCTTGGCAGGAGGTGCCGATGTGGCTTCCGTTGTTGCATCGTCATCACTATCATCATCTTTCTGCATGGAAATATGAGTGGTGTTATCCAACGTTTCAATTAACAGTCACGAGGTATTCGGACCCCCATAAAACAACAATATTCTTTAGCGCGTATTGTAGTTTTTTCTACATAGGTACTTGATCAACCTCCCAAGCCTTGTTTTATGGAGTGGTAGGATAAATGTGAGAGAAGTCCATGCTCACAACCAGGGCCCAACATGACTGGGTTTTAAACCCAGGTTCTCACAGTTGTAATTAAGTCCGACACCCTACCACTATTTCCCCCTATCTGTTATTGGATTTTCCTCTCATGCGAAGTGGACTAACAAATTACTCACCTTGTTATAGAGAACAGTCTGCTCCCTGTATAATGACCAGATTGACAAATAAAGAAAGATATAGGTAACGATAAAAAGATGTGAGTTTTTAAGAAAATGTCACCGAAAGAATGGAAGTAGAGCATTATGTAGTACATGTAATAAAGCATCATTATGTACACTAAGCGAGCCATCGCATTTCTATCTAGAACTTCGGACGATCGGACATGGAACGATGCGCCATACAATGTACTTACAGTAGCCAGTTCAGGGGACTCATAGTGATGAAATATTGTTCTAGCCCTATATGGTTTCGACAGTGGGAAATATTATACTATAATTTTATCAGATCGCAGTATCACAGTCACGGTATTACCGCTTACCCTGGAACGGCTTGATTTTGTGGATGTTGCTGACTTAGTACTACTGCCGGTTTTGGTGGATTTAGCAGTTGCACTTTCAGATTTGGTAGATTTAGCAGTTGAGTCATCAAATTTGGTAGTTGTTGCGGATTTCACAGTACTTGTGGATTTGCTGGATCGAACTGAAGTGGCAGAGGTTTTGGATCCAGATTTGGACATGGAAGATATTTTACCACTGCCCGAGTCCCCAGAACTATTCCTTTTTTTAACATCCTGTTGTTAAATTGATTTGGTGGTGTCAGCAAAATGATGATAATGACAACTGACAAGATGCAGAACCATTAGCATTAGCACTAGCATGGTCACTCTTTGACTTAGGCTCACTTGAAGCATCATATATGGTCGATGAATGAGGCCCGTCAGATTTGTGTAGGGATTTTTGGCTGATAAACACTAAAATCCTCCTACGACTGGTATAAGGCAAATTTAGCCAAATAATGTTTGTTGAATAAGGCCTTGGTCAGCTGATTTTGTCATCTGATCTTGGTATTTTTCGGACTGTGGTCACTAGATATAGAGCGGATTTATCTGTTAGTGTGTGAGCACTTAAAGCTATAACTATAAAACAAAACACAAGCACCATACTCTCACCTTATCCTTTGTGGCACTAGTCGTTTTACTAGCAGCAGTTGTTTTACTAGCTTTGCTAGTAGCACTGCCTTTACTAGTTGCACTAGCTTTGCTAGTAGCACTAGTTTTGCTAGTACGACTGGTGGCGCTAGTAGTTGTATCATCAGAACGTTTTTTCTATAGAAAACAGCGGTTGTGGAGAGGTTTATGAGGTGCAAACAGAAAGACATACTACACAACAAATATGCTAATGAGGTGGAAAACTTCATTCAACACTTCTAGCTAACATCCATCAGTGCCAGTCTTATTTTCAAGATGCACCCGGAACTTCCTAATCATCTTATACCTTAGGCGCTGGTGTCGATCTGCTTGTTTCTGTATCATCCACTGTCTTAGTGGGTGCCTGTGTTGTGGCCTCGGTTTCTGTGGGACTGGACCCGCGTGGTACCTTTCGAGTAAACAACATGTACATGCAAAATCATATGCAGCTAATAGAACACCTGCACAACAGAATTTCAATACATCCCTTAGGTAATAAACAATATACTGTAGGATATTTACAACATGGAGTTGAAAGTATATATTCTTGGGTGCATTAGAACATTTAACGAGGTTTCAGGAGTAGAGGGATGCTAACATAGAGGCACTAACCTCTGTGGCGGTTTCTGTCTCAGTGACAGTGGTGGTTTCAGTTGGCGAATCTCTCCCGCCTCGCTTCTTGTTCAGTCTCACTTTGTACTTGTGCCATCTGAAATCATACATGTAGAATGCCATAAAGTCAAGTAGTGCAAAACTATGTGTGAAACAGTTTATTTCATATGCGGGTACCTTGAGGCTTGTTCCATGACGGTAAGATTTGGGAATTAGGCAAATTATGCAAATCAACCTGGTTGGTAATGTTATTTCATGATACTGAACAGCAAGTCAATTGAAAGTGAGATACTCGATCAGACCTCATACACAGATTTACACAAGTGAGGTTTTCAAAAGTTCATGGCGGTTTTTGCATCAGTAAGTTGTTACGAAAACTTTTTAAGGACGAAAATGCCTTGTCTTTTGCATCAAATGTTCCTAGGTTTGAATCTATAAATCTATTGGCTGAGTAGAGCAAAACTGATGTTGACTACAACCATACATACCTTAAATTAAGCAATCGCGATAACAAAAGATCTGCGGACCGCTGAGAAACTGGCAACGTACAACAGCAGAAATTATACGCAGGCACAATGTAAAGAGTGCATTGAGTGGGCTGGACATACAGAATGCAGCTTGTAAACTGCGGCGCGCAAACCAAGTGTACAGACCGCAGCCTACAGACTGCAGCGAGTGGACTGCTGCATGCGGACTGTAGCATACCGACCGCAGCATACAGACCGCAGCGGGTGGACTGCAGCATGCAGACTGCAGCATACCGACCGCAGCATACAGACCGTAGCGGGTGGACTGCAGCATACAGACTGCAGCGTGTACCTTGTGAGTAAAATCTTACAACATAGCTCAAGCAAAGTTTCAACTCAACAGAAATGATAAATCATATAAAACAGCAGAACAATAATACGCAGCATTATATAAGACCTATATTTACAACACTGAACACATAGAGCTATGGCAGCAAGATGGCGGACTAAAGCCTGAATAAGTGAAAATTATGTATAAACAACCACTATATGATTGACACATCTGGAACATAACGCGATATGTCATGGGAGAAATTCATTATTTGTAAGGAGCTGTTTGCAATGTCAAGGAGTTTTTCTGTCATTATTTGTGTTATTGTCTTTTGCTTTAGAAGGGTTTTCCAAATCAAGTGTTTGGGGAGATTTCTCAGGACTGCTAACTTCAGGCTTGGAGACTTGTCGTGGTGATTTGCTATGAGCTGTGGGTGCATTTTTCCATATGGCAAACATAAAGGCCTGTTTATATTGAAGCCATCTGTAAACAATAATGGTGACAACATAAAGAAAAAATACAAGTTCACCAAGCCCCAGAGAAACGAATTCTATGCAGCTTCTTAGCCGCAGAGAGCACACTCCAAATAGGAAAATGTTGCCAAGATGAGTGGCAACGGCAACACCCTCTCTTGATAGTGAAGCTGGTCTCCATTGGGTCTCTGCACTAACCCTATAATTTTCTCTGGAGCTTGTTGTAGAACAAAGAGACTGCACATGGCAAAATAAAATGGAAAAAGATGGGAGATATTACACAACAGATATGGGTGTCTAACAATTGAATATGTCTCGTTTGTGACCGCTGAGAAACCAATACTTTATGAAAGGCCTGCGGTGATCCCAGCAGACTTGCTGTGTTTGCCATCATATTCACTATGTGCCATATATATTGAGGTACTCTCAGTGGCTGTTTCCCGGTGTTAATAAAGTTGGAGGTGCGTCACATATACACAGCAGTACACACAATAGGAAGTTGTTAATGATTATGGTGCAAAGCAGCTATACCTGTATGCAGTGTAAACACTCCACTTGTTGATTTCGGGCTGGCCTTTTTCAGCCTTTTCTCTGTCCATATCTGGTTTTTCTTTAATGAACAATCTCGGCACAGGTTTGGTACGTAATAGCGGTTCCACTTGCAGATTCAGGTCATTCAAATCGGCTCTCAGGGCATCTATATCAGTAGTTCTCTACAAACGGTTAGTAAGCTGTTAGCAGTGCATTGGTTCACTAATTAGATTGATCTCACTCCACTTGGCACAGCAATCCTCTCATATTTTCTGGAAGGGAAGGTTGATTAAATTTGGAGCATTTGGTTAGGTGGTTCAGCACACACAGTGGTGTCTTGCCTTGCCCATTACTATATATCAGTGGCGTCTTCAGTTGCTGCTGCTTTTGGAGCTCCGGAATTTCCTTCGGTTTTTGGTTTGTCTTCTGACTGCTCTGTTATTTTTGTTTGTTTTACGTTATCTTCTGCACTTTGAGACTCATCCGGAGTTTCAGTGAGGAAGACCGGTTTAGCGTTGCTGTTTGGAGGTGAGCTTTCTGCCTTTTCATTGTTTGGAGATGGACTCTCTGTCTTATCATTGTTCAGAGGTGGATTTCCTGCCTTATCGTTGTTTGGTGGCACCGCGCTTTCAGCTGGTTTCTCCGACTGTCCGTCTGCCAGTGATCTCTCATCATGCGGAGCGAGGCTGTCATTATCACGCTGAGGGGGTATTTCATGTGGTATTTTTAGAGCCCCATACAGCTCACGTATGTGATTCTTGGTTTCAAAGAAAGCGGCTTCTCTCTGCGAGACAGGAAGTTAATAAAATCATAGCGGCAACAGTGACAAAGGCTAGGTGTATATATGTGGTCATTAGGCTATCAAGTGTATTGTCAACAAAGGAGGATATTCATTTTTGTGTACCCCTGGATTTTGACCTTGACAGTCTCCTGGACTCTACTCTACTGACACCTGCTCTTGTCTGGCATATAAAATATCTGGTTTCTATGGACCACAATGTTCAAATCATCTACAGTCGTTTTTAAGTTATTGAAAGTGGCACAGAATTAGTCACAGCCACAAAAACTGATGGAAGTCTTAGATAATCAATGTTTGAGTGAGGCTACTAATGAGAGTTACTGTGAAACCTCATATTTATCCTCCTTCTAACTCTAATAATTTAAAGGAGGAAACCACGGAGCACACAACAAATATTAAATGAAAATCTGTTTTGATCAATAGTTGTTGCCGTACAGAGGCAAATGACATATTTTTTGTGGGATTTAGTTGACAAATGACCACATTAGCTGAAACAAAATACAAAATGTGAGTGGGAGACCATGCCGATGCACAACCAACACTGGGAGAATATAGCCGAAAAGTGGATATCGAGGTATGTAGTCAGGCATTTGAAGAAGTATTCCAAACTCAATTTCCCTGTCGCTAACAACAGAGAGCGTTGTTAAAATTTGTAACCTCTTAAGGTAGCAATGTTACGGCAATTTTGGAATCAGAAACGATATAGTGATATACATACCGCTTTAGTCTCCGATTGTATTTTCATCCCGAGAACAGTCTTAACAGTTTGGACTGATTCGGCGAGCTTACGAATGCTACCCTGGCACTAGAAAAAAAGAAACAGAAACTTCACTATTGCATGCACACCAACCCCATTGGATGGTAATTATGGGGGGAAGCAGACAGCTGAATGTTCATATGTCCAAAACTGCCAAATGAAGCTAATTTTCGTCAAATAATGTTTGGCCATCTTATTGAAACTTGAACAACTGTTTATGAGATACATATCGACATCAATGGGTGTTCATTTTCAGACACACAAAATCATATGCCTGAGTATCAAATAATTGTTCCTTGCAAGTTAGCCATTTCATGGCCTCCTTATTGAATTACTTGGCACTAACATTAAACATTTGAACACGCAGCTTGATAAATGGCTATATGATCAGGAACCTAGGGTATGTAAAGGGAAGTATATTCATAGCTAGAGAGGTTATGGAGTTGTATTCCTATTCCCTCAACAGGCCTTCGTGTTATGCATATGCATCTGTATGAAGCCTTCCCGATGCCATACACCCGTATTTGAAACTTTCTTTGTTTTCTGTTTCATTTTAATGACTAGTATGTTGTCGCTGGTAATAAACTGCCAATGTTAGAAAAATGAGGCACACATATTCACTAAATCCCGCATATTTCGTGCAATGACTCACTTAAACAAAAATCTGAGTCAGTAATTAGCTCACTGTATTAGTGATGTGCCGAAAAAGCAAAAGTTCTGGTTCAGTAGTGGGAATTCAACTCCACAACCTCTCTAAAAGAACTCCGAGAGAATGTAGGTTTGGTGAGTTGAGGCCATTTGTGTTGCTCTCAATCAGATATTACAGTGTGATGATAGAAAAGAATTTTATCTAAAATCTATTGAGTAATTGGTCCAATAAAAACTCACAAACTTATATGTCTGTCACACAAAACAGAGACTTTCATGCAGCAACATAAAACATAAAAGTTGAACAACGCAATACCAACCTCCTCAGTATCCAATTTAACCTTTCGAAGCTGCGAAATGCAAACGGTCATGATTAAAAATTAGTTTTTATTGGATGCGAATGGTTTTCTTGTTGTTCTACAAGCCGTCTTACATACGTATATAACAGACCGGCCAAGTGAGAGGCCTGCTCGATGCCTTGAAACAAAGGGGTTGAGCCAAATGCTCCAGCCACTGAGGTTTCTTGCAATCCTATTTAAAACCATTTTGTTGTTGAGCCAGCTTACTAAGCGGAGGTCAGAGCTAGAGAAAGATACATACAGCATCCATATCCTGTTGAGTAGCTCCGCCCACTGGTGGGCCTCCGGGACCTCGCGGGCCGGCTCTGGCCATGTCTCTCCGTAACGCTTCCACGTCTTTATTTCTTGCCTCGCCCTCATTAGTCACCTGTTTCCTTAGATCCGAAGTTTGCTTTTTAAGCTTCTCGTCCAGATTATACAACTGTAAAAAGGAAGGTGACAATGGGGAATGGGCAGAGACGCGAGTTGTTTCAAATGAAAGGAACATGGGCATCGCATGGCAGTAACCGTCGTCGTACAACGGCCGGGCATGAGCTAGTCATATGTCAGTCTTTGAGGGACACCACTAGGAACCCGACGAAGAGACAGGCCAAAGGTGCCACTCTGCCTTTCACCCGGATTGTTGAAACCGACCTATAAAGTAATCTTCTCTGTGAGGAACATCCTGGAGGAACATCCTGGAAATATGCCAATGCCTTAGGGATGCTATACATCAGAAATAAAATATTATCTGACTAATTTTTATATGAAGGTGCAATGTTGTAACAACAATGGAAACGCACATACTTGAAACCTTAGTTCCCAGTGTATGTGATACCAGCCATGCCAGCATCTCATATATAGCTAGCCAGTCTTGGGCCATAAAGGTCAGTGGGGCGACAACGATTAAGAAAGAGTGGGAGAACACCCAGCAAAAATGGAGACCTTTCGCAAAGAAGAGAACGACTTCGCACAGCTATGGGATTTGGGTTGCCGTAATGGTTTAGTAGCGGGAGTCGGTAGTTGTTCTACAACATTTACCTTGAGGGCCCTATGTAAGCATCAAGCCACTTTTAAAAGAGGAAGGTTTCTGGCAACTCGGCTGAAACTTGGCTGAAAACAAGGGCTCTAGAGAAATAGCCCTCTTTTAAAGGCTCTATCAAAAAACTCTTTACAGCGATTTTGTCGCTCGAAACTATAGCCCCTAGCGGCATTCTCATCTTTGCACCTCATGGCAAAACTGCAGTAGGCGTAGTAAATGGCAATGAGTCAATGGTAATATTTACCGCTAGTAAGTGATCCATATGAATTCTCTTGGTTAGCAAAATGACTTTGATGGTTATTCAGTACATTTATTGAAATAATTAGGATGTTTGACTACCTTTAGATTGCCTTATCATTAATTTTCTTCTCTTCTATATAAATTGGGTCAGCCAATAGTTGCCCTGCTTTGAATCTCTGGCAGGACTTTGGCGTCTCCTATGAACGCAAATATCGCCCGATGTAGCTCGTCTGAAACATCGCCCGATGTAGCTCGTCTGAAACATCGCCCGAAAACTCAGCTCTCCTATAAAAGTGGCTTTACGCTACGTAAAAATTCGCAGAGCCCGTAAGGGCATATCTACGCATGGAAATGTTTTCTGAAGTTTCAAAAAGTTTTAGTCATTCCAACTAGCCACCCTCTTTGGCCATTCACTCATTGTTTACCCATAAGCAACCTTGCGATACACTGGTTTTGGACTAATGTTATTGCTCGTACTAAGGTGACCCAACGTCTTCTGTAAGTTTTTTGCCATTCACCTATCGGATCGGGAAGCTTGACATACACTCAGTATGACCAAGAAATCGTTGAGGTTTATAGTACTTCAGTGTTTTCGGGCCTAGCTGTCCAGGGTTTTGGTTTATGACTCAACCACAGACCCTAGTAGTTTTTGTACACTTGTCGGGCAAACGATGCCGATACAGGGAAACGCTAAGCTTACAAATTGATTGCAATTTGGCACCCTAATAGACATAAATCCATCTCATTTACTTATATATTCTATATTCGTAAATATCGCTGGGTGACAAGCAAGTGTACCTCATCGGAGAAGTCTTTGGTTTTACCGAGATCCTTGAGTTGCTTTTTGGCAGCAGCTTGCCATGTTAATAACTCCTTAATCTTTTCTTCATTACCAGCTATCGATTCCTCCAGTTCCTACATAAGAGGCATTTAAAACCATTATGAGGCAGTGAGAGTGTGAAAGGTTAGTTCAACACTGCACTCACGGCAACCATGATACAAACAAATGAGCATGTTAGGGTACAAAATATTCCTGTCTGGCCAGTGTCACAGGTTCAGCACACATGCGGATAGAAGACACTCGATGCTACACTGATAACTAGTGGTACTAGGGCTGTGTCTGTTTTCTGGGTGAAAATTTAAACCAATAAAGATCTTTGTTCACTTAATGAATAAGCTGGTGCAAAAATTACATCCATATAAGAAATAAATTCAAAGTGGGACACCAATTGTCAGCTGTCTCACTGAAATATATAAACTTTATATATGCACGTTGCATTTGCTAATATTTCCTTGTTTCGCAGTTATACTTAGGGTGAAGGTCATGCTGGGAACCGAACACTTATTGAATCAAAACAGACCAATAACCAGTAGAAAACCACAAATAAAAATCTGAAGC
>Ga0224501_10003107_pt1 | contig 13072 bp, 11 predicted proteins | sample SF_Oct11_sed_USG_4_FD_169105 | JGI IMG/M metagenome (GOLD analysis project Ga0224501, IMG submission 169105) | Sediment microbial communities from San Francisco Bay, California, United States - SF_Oct11_sed_USGS_8_1 | ecosystem: Environmental > Aquatic > Marine > Sediment | place: USA... | reverse complement strand
CCATGTAATAGACAATGGGTGATGAGCTGGATCAACGGGGAGTCCATGAAAATGATGTTTATGGGGCTAAGGAGCCTGCGCTGCCGCGATCAGCTCACTCTGTGTTGGGATCCAGGAGCAGTTTCCTGCCCGATGAATCCAATCTCCTGGTAACTACTATAGAAGCAGTGCGTCTATCGTTATTATATTATACCTTATGATATACCTGTAGAGAAGGCTGGAGAGGAAGCGAAACCAGCCGAGCTTGCCGTCAACTCTAACGCAGTGACTGTCTACTCGGCTCGTTACAAGCCACGAACAGGTAAGTCATCCACATCACAATCAGTTAACTCCCACTCACACACTTATAAAAGATCGAAGAAGACCCTGCCAAACCTAAAACCATCATGTACAGCTAACACTTTGTCTACAAAGAAAAAGGATTTTCCTGGTATGGGCCTTTAGCAAGCCTCTCCAAATTGCTAGCATGGCTCGGAACACCATGATGAAAATAGTGGGGGTCCCAACCAGTGGATAAGGGTCAAGATTCCACGGTTGTCAAATATCCACCTCTGCCTTTTCATTAAAAGTGGCCAAATTATCAGTGGTGGTGCGTAAAATAAATGGCTTAGGTTGATTCACCCTTAACCGGGAGCCTGAGAATGGCAGTGGTAAACCACCCCAGTACCCTCCCACGACTTTTTTATGTCATTTATAAGATATGTGTTATATGTCTATGGGCTCCACTCATTTAAACAGCGAGTTCTGTTAAGGCAGAGAGCCACAGAATGTATACAAATTTATTTTCTATTTTACTTGCATACCAGGGATGGCCAAAATTATATCAGAAAAAAAGACGCCTGGGTTCAAACCCTGGTCATGCCAAGCTCAAGTTGTGAGCTCCTCCTAGAAGTCCCATCACTTCCAAGTCTCAGGTTTAGGCGGCTCACTAGGATGATTGAGCGGCGGCATAAAACAATAAAATATGAAAAATCATTTGCCATAAAACCATTATGCTACTAAGCAAGTCTCTTAACATAACATGACATTGAATGCTGTTGTCCTCTAGCATTTAAGCATCATTGCTTTAAAAGAGTGTAGGGATATAGAGTTTAACAAGTTTCATGAATACTAGAGATAGCTTTAGACCAGTCTAGCATACGGAATGCAAGTCAATTAACTACACAATGCTGTAAATTATTTCGGAGTTTGGTGCTTTTTATTATGGGAATTGTAGCTCGGGACTTAAATGAAAATCCCAGAAGAAGTGAAGTTCGATGGTCCGAGTCTGTGGATTTCGCGGAGGAGAAAAGATCATACCACATAAAGCTTGACGACACTGGCGACATCAAATTTGAAGAGACACAGGTGCAGGAAGTGGACACATCACAGCAGGAAGGAGGCACGAAAGTATAGAGAAACTAATCTATAGTTTATTTTATTTTATAGCGTTAAGTTGTTCTTACTTTCCTGCTGTAGAAAATGCATCGAACTGATTCAAACAATAATTCACAACAAAACAAACCTCTTGATTTCTCATTCTATAAATGAGAGAGCAACTCCCATTTCCTTCCAGGCTATGGTTGGGTAATCGTCTTCTGCGGTTTTGTCACTAACATGCTGGTACTCGGATACCACTATTCCTTTGGAGTTATCCTCTCTGAGCTTCTCGATGAGTTTGATGAAGGCCGTGGCACCACAGCCTGGATTGTTGCGATTCTCACTGCAGCCACCTTTCTCAGTTGTGAGTAATTCACCAGCATGTTATTGGTTAGCATGACTAGGACTTGACCCAGGTTCTCTCGACCTTGAGCCAAGTACTTAAGTCATTGAGCTATCCCGCTATCCCATTAGAGAGGCTATACACCAATACCTTGCCGTAGTTTAAGACACGTGACTGGACTGTATGATCATACAAAACAAACAGGCGGAGTCTGATGAAGTGCGAGACAGAGACATCAAACGACTGTACACTGAGAGCTGTGAATCGAACAAGAACTCAGTGCTCTAAGACACTGTCTATACATGCATAGAAAATATCACAATAAATATTAAAATTAAATATTTTCTACATGCACAACAGCGGTGCTACGGAACGGAAGAAATTGTATCTGAATTACCTGAATGTATTTCGGCGTTCATACAGGTCCAGTGGCTAGTGCCTTGATGACTGTGTATGGACCGCAAGTAGTGGTGATTGGTGGGTCTTTGCTCAGCGCTGTAGGCATCGTGTGCAGTGCGTTTGCGCCCAACATTTGGATCATGTACATCACTGTAGGACTCATGACTGGTAAGTTAATCGCGATTCATTCTGATTCATATCCAGGCCGGCATTGCACAAAAATGGAAGTAGTATCATGATTCTAGTTGTAGTGACTGCTGAACATGCCTAGAAATGGAAGCTGTGTGTGTCTTATGATCGAATTAAAAGTCCTGTAAAGTGAGCTAGAACTCCACAAAGTTGCGTATGGAATTTCACGAAATGACTGATTTGATGTGGTTTGAGAATTTTATTAACATCGTTTCTATTTATGTCAAACAACAGCGGGTAACAGAAATTGAGTCCAGCAGACAGTCCAGGTCAAAATCTATGGTAACTTCCTGTGAATTGAAGAGATCATCACTCAGAACATTCTTTTTAATTTAAATCAATCTCAAATCACTGTCAAATAACTGCTTCTATACCAAAAACTTTGTAGGCGTTGGGATGGGGTTGATCTATCTACCAGGAGTAGTCATTGTTGGCTATTACTTTGACAAGAAGAGAGCTCTAGCTAACGGTATAGCAACTAGTGGTACAGGAGTTGGAACGCTCGCATTCCCACCACTCATGAGCTGGCTTATAGAGAACTATGGCTGGAGGCAAGGTTCTTTCATCCTCGCTGGAATAGGTATACACTATAAAGCTGCAAAAGCTAGATGGTTATGTGACAAGAGAGATGACAATACTCTTTATTAAACTGTCCCATCATTTCTGTAAGATCGGTTCAAAACCCTTATGAAGGATTTACAGGTTTGAGAACTCTCTTCACATGGTATTTTCACTTGAAACTTGACCTGCCAACAGACTTAAACTCAGAACATGTATACGCAAACATGTAAACACTGAAGAACTTTCTGGTTGAATGGAAGTTATATCTTCTGCAAAGCCGTAACCTATAAAAGTAAAATAATCGCACCCAACAGTTTAGCTAGAACTCCGGATGTAGCTTATGATAAAAGTCGCAGTGATGAAACTATCCTTTGGATCTTATATATTTCTCTTTTATTTTAATAATGTGTGTAAAACTATTGCTTTCATCCATTCGGTTACATATGACCAATGTGAAACACACACCATTTTTGGAGTTAGTAATATCATATTCTTTGTTTTTAGTATGCAGTATTCTTTGTTCATAGTGCTTCAGGGTGTATTAGCTGGCCTACTCATGCGACCCAAAGAAGAACCAGCTCCAGCTAAAATGGAAACAACAGATCTGAATCTAAAACTGGAGAGAATAGAACCCAGACAACGAATTCAATCAGTCATCAGTCGTCGATCGATGTTCAGACGTCAGTCGAACGTCTCTTTTCGAGATGCCATGGAAAGACATCGCAGGAAATCTTCTGTACATATCGATGCGGCTCAAATGCTGCATGAGTTACAACAGGAGGAGATAGGGGAAGAGGAACCAACACTGAGAGGACAACTCTGTAAACTGAGGGAGTCAATGTGGTCTATGTCTCTGGTGAAGGATGGCATATTTATGGCTTTCTTCTTTTCCGCGGGTGAGAGTGTATTTTCTCCGGTCTTTATACTCATGACTGATCTATAAGATAGGTATCAGGTTCGAATTCAGCTCTTCGAATCTGACATCAACATCAAGTTTGAACCTGAAATCCCATATTATGATAGAAACTTATGCAATAAGAAATCTCATTTGTTTGACTCTGTAAGTCAGTGATGTTGGTTTTCAAGCAGGTTCTGAAGAATTCTTAGCTAAATCAAATCGGTGTCGCTGATAAAATAGTCATGGCTTTCTATTTGTAGGTATCTGGGGTGGCGCCTATTATAACATCTTCACATTTCTGCCAGACAGAGCCATACAAAATAACATAAGCTCTGCCAATGCGGCATTTCTCATATCACTGGCTGGTATTGGTAACACTACCGGACGCCTGATATTTGGCCTCCTTTGTGATCTGGAAAATATCAGAGAGAAAAGGTCCCACATTTATGGAGGCAGCATTCTAGTCTGTGCCTTCTCTACCATCATCAGCAGTTTCATTACGAGTTACACCGGTTTCGTTATCTACTCTTTGATATTTGGTATTGGGTTAGGTAAGTACATGGAGATACATTTACACTGATGCCCTTTTTAATTAGGATGATGCTAAATGTAATATTAGCCCAGTTGTATAGCCTGCCTTTAGTTATGTGGTAATAATTATCATATCTATATGGAAGAGAGGCGCTGTGACTGAGTGGTTAGAGCTCTCGCAACTGGTGCTGAAGGTCCCGGGCTCAAACACATACAGCTTATGCGCAGAATTTTTCCAAAATCCATTCTGTTCACCCAGCAGTAAATAGATTTTCCCCGACTCTCTTCATACTGGGGAAGGTGAAGAGTGGTGAGGAGGAGTGGCGTCTCACCTCGGTTACACCATTGCCGATACAAGTTGGCTCTAACAACCACTTTCCCGACTGTGGACAAACCTTGACCTTTTTTTTACATGGAAAGAAAACATTGGTAATTGTTTTCCTAGGTGTGAGCGTTGTGCTCCAGGCTGTGGTGCTGACTGATCTTCTGGGGGTGGACCAACTTGCTGTCGCATATGGAATGGTATTGGCTGCAGAGGGTGTCGCTTGCCTTATGGCACCAGCGATGGCAGGTAAGGGGAATGGAAACATGCGGACTATAATTGTGTTTGTGCGTTACAAAAGACTTGATTTGCGTACTAATTGTCAGTCAGAGTTTTTCTATTTTTAAGCCCAAACTAGCCGTGCACACAACAGAGATACGTTTGCTACTCAACTGCGGCTCTATCCCAGGCTCAAGTCATTATGGCCGCACTCATTCCCATTATTATTCTTTATAAAATTCAGTGTCACTGAGAAATTCTACCAGAATGTTATATTCTAACATAGCCCCTTTATGTGACTGTGACCTGTCACACCCCTCGATCGCTTCACTGCAGAAACTGTAGTAGAGTTAGTGACACTGCTATTCTCTCTCCCTTAATTCCTCTTCATTATCTCCATCAGATCGTCTTGTTTCACACGGATGGCATCACTAAGTCAATGGCTTATTTTCAGGATGGTCCATGGTTTGCCCCATAGAGATGGTGCTTTGTGTGGCCTCCTTTATTCAATGTCGCAATTCGAATCCGGCTTTTTCTGGCTTTGTCAGTGAGCGTTGCAGAGTTAACGGACTGACATTTGGCGGAGCTAACTCAAGCTCTTGCTGTCACTGCCATTGATTCTTTTGTTTTACGATGTGTGTTGTGTATTTTGCCGAGTCTTTAGCTTCTATTTGTAGGATGGGTGTATGATCTGACTCACAGTTATGCCGTTGTGTTTGGAGGAGCAGGTGCTGTGCTAGCACTGAGTGGGTTGATTCTGGGGCTAATACCACTAATACAGTGGAGGCACCGCATCGCTGAACAAACCAGTACACCTGAGAAACTGGAGGATCGTGTCATCAGCAACCGACCTCTCCGAAAAAAGAGTGCTTCGGTTTAAAAAGGCAGTGATATATACCAGAGACTGGCTATTTATGATAACAAAAACCAGCGGGTTTTGTACTCAAGCTCCTAGATTAGGATGTTTTGGGCTATAGAGGGTAGCATAATGATTACAGGTGGCAGATCTGCCTCGATCAGAACATGATCAACTACAACCTTATTATTGACGGGCAATGGTTGCAATACATAATGGCATCAATCATCCTTTATTTACTGCAGGGAACTTCATTGATTTGTAAAATGTGCTGTTATTGGGGACACTGATACATAAATACACTGTATGAAATATGCATGATTCGGACACGCTGTATCTTGTCGAGCAGCATGAATATAGTTTTGAAAGGGAAAGTCCCCTCGTCCATGCGCTGTACCCATTATTCCTGTAGCTTTGGTTACCACTGCCATGCTGGTGCTCAGTGTAGTCCGATAATAAGCATTCTCAAAGGTTAGCCAAGGTTTTAGTATCAATAAGCCAGTGACATAATGTCCCTGAATAAGCCCAAAGATTAAATACTCGAGAAATCTGATCTGCCTAAAACCGCAAATCCGAGCGGTTCTTGATCACGGGAGATCGTATGATATCGGTTTACATAAAATGACGAGCTCTCGGAATGGTGTGCGTTTCCTTAGTACAGTTGGTCTAAGCCGCAGGGGTACCTAGCGTAACTTTAGAACATCCTAGTAATGTTAACTATATGCATTGACAATCCCGTGTGACGCATTGATTATGAAAAATATCAACACTGTCGGGGAAAACCCCCTGTATTTATTTTACAATAAAAATTTTCTTCCAAAATTCGGTTAAAGCATTTTTATCCAAGCCATGCACAGTTAAGAGATTTGTAGATACATCATCTATTGAGTTTAAAGGCTCATATCTTTGAAGTTTGATCATATCTATGTGCTGGATATTATATCCATGTTGTCTGAGATTTTCCACGCAAACTCCAGTGATGAAAGCATCTTCCAATCTCAAAAAATGAGCTTCCATTCCGACATTGAAGAGTGGCCTTGTGATTTCGGTGTCAATAATATATGCGGGTCCGCTGACATAGGTGGGCAGTCCGCACCCATACTTACTTAGGTAGAATGCATCGGCGTGCCATTTGTTACTGGATTTACTAATCGGGATAACCTTTTTGAATAACACCCCAAACACTGAAGGCTGTTCTGTATTTATCGTCCTTAGATAGTTTGTGATAGCTGGAACGTTAGCATATACATCATCATCCACCTTCAGCATATGGCGTGTTTGTGGGCAGTGATCGGAGATCCATTTTAGAGCGAACAATGACTTTATCGTCAGATTTTCGTAAGAGTCCTGAAAATTTCCAACGATCATGTCATTAAATTGTGTTAATTCACCGTATATTTGCGCTTCTGTCTCGGAACTACTTCGTCCAATCAGAAATGCGTACTGAGTGTCTTCTCCCAGTCTGGAGAGCACAGTGTTTCTATAGGTCTGCCTCATTTCACCGTTTTGTGGTGATGTAATGACCATCACCATCAGTTTGGTATTTGGCTTGCAGTCTGGTACAGAATGGATGGCTTTATAAAATTCCGAGTTATTCTGTCTGTAATCATTGTTCTCAGCAAAACTCAGACTAAAAACACAAACGGTGCCAGTTATCTAAATTACTACATGCGTCTGTAGCGGGGCATGAAGTTAAACGGCCAAAGTTGTGATATTGGTAGACGCATTTATATCAATTCATTGTGTTGTCTTATTGTTGCCGATTCACCATACTCAAAATATTTTAAACTGGGTGATCAACCACCAAATAATAATAGCAGAATTTTCAGGGAGAGTAAATATGGTATAGAGGTTGACTGATCCGAAGTCTCTTAGACACCTGAAAAAGGCAACGAGAAACCCTTTCAGTACGATCCAAGAGTGTGTATCCATAACAGTACTTACTTGCGCGTGTAATCCGCTGGATTGCATGGCCGTACAGGAAAGCGTACCGGTGTGAGGCAAACCATGATTAGTAAGGCAGTGAGAGTTGAACCCAGAAGCACTAGAACCAGTCTCTTTGGACGCCAGCAAAACGAAGGTCGATACCAAAGGGTATCACCTAGAGAATACAAAGCTCATAATTGATCCATGGGTTGGTGGTTTTTTTTATAAGCTTTCCAGTCACAAAGTTAGCCTTCCCCACTTCTCTGCTCCTCATGGGGGATAGATAGGATAGCTCCAGGCTTCCAATATGACACCCCAATACCTCAGAAATTTGATCAAACAATATGTCCAAAAGGGGACACCTCATACCTGATACTGGCATCTATTTTAATAGACCTATCTCTTTAAGTAGATGGGACATTGGCGTCCGAAATCTGATATTCCAGCATCTTAAAGTGTATAAGCGATTGCGTCTAATGTAAAAAAAAGTTGGCGAAATTCTAAGTGATGAAAGTGGTGGAATTTATCCAATACATTGTGCCTTAAATTGATTATTGAAAAAGAGAAATACAAAACTGGTTCTTTAGTTTGTCTCTCTCAGGATGTGTTATACTGAAAACACAAGGTTTTAGCTTAATTTTTAAACATATTGGGGTTATTCCACTTTTTTTGTCAAATTTCTGATGGAAGTACAATGGTATCTAAGGTACTGGGTACACAGTTTCGAGCTTGGGGCACATAATACAATTATACATGGTTTCGAGAGTACGGGATACCTGGTTTTGAGAATACGGGCACATAGCTTCGGAGGTACTGGGGTACAGCGTAGGGCACGGGTACACACTTTCTCACTACCCGCTTTCAGTAATCAGTTTCACACACAGTTGAGTTGGTCCACTTGTAACACTAACAGCTTCTTCACCTGCCATCTGACCAGTACAGTAGACTGTGGCGTAGTCTGTAGTGTAGGGTTGCGTGGATGAGGCTGATAGTGATAGTGGTAGTGCAATGGTACAGGTACTAACTAAGGTAGAGTCAGGCTCAGGGATGAACATGAAGAGAGCGACAAACTCGCGGACCCGGCGAAGACAATCATAATATTAATAAAAAGAAACTAAAACTAAAAGTTAAAGTACACTGTAGTGTATTGGTGTACAACAAGAAGTCATGATCAGGCCAGTGGCTGACCAAGTGATTGTCACCGTGATTGTGCGTTACTAGAATGTTACTAATTTAAAGCTACTCACTGACTTAGAAGTTAGTGAGTTAGTCAGTTAGTCTCAGTCAGTGAGCTTCGAAATCGAATGTATCGCGTTTCTTCTTACCTCCTTTGCCAGCCCGTCTCATGGTTGAGTCGGACTTTTAGTTTATGGCTTTATCATTATTACCAATAATTACAATCAGGTATGAAGTGAGAGTGACGGTGATTTAAAGTGCTTTTTCGCTCCATCGGACGTCTGGTTCGCTTCGGACAGGACGCAGCTTGCGCCCGATTCGGCGTCTGACCTTTTCTTCGAAGAGAAACGGAGCAGCGAGTGTCACGTTTTTTAGTTTGGGTTCTCTTCCTTGAGTGACAAACTTTGATTGGCGCAGATCGGCCCCAGTGGTAGACGAGTTGTGATTGGCGCAGTTGGCAAGAGATTGGAATTATTGCATCGTTCGGCTTCCGTACTACGAGCTACCTGTCTGTACAGCTTTCGTAGAAACTGGCCAGAAACTACCAAGCGACGGACTAGCGTTTACGCGAGCGGCGACTGTTGAAAATTAGGGCACTAAAGGGTGTACCCTTTAGCACCCTATGGAAAATACGCCCAAAATGAAGCGTCGGAACCTCACGATTGGTCAACTCATGGCTGCGCTGCTTGTGCCGCTTGCTGCACTTTCAGCAGAGGTACAGTAAGCTCGTGGATATCGCCAATACAGCCCAGAACCTGTTGTATCAAGTTGATAAAGTATGTCTGGTAGAAGACTACGCTGATGTTCTGGACCATGATTTTGGATTTTAGCCAACAATTGCAGCCCCTTTTTCTACCGCGAACCTCAATAGTCAATGAGAGAAAACCATTAAATTCTTCAGTAATCCAACAGTTTTCAATCAACTAATTCCGTGTCACTCACTTTCCAGAGCACATGGGTCGGGAGCAACAATTGTTGAAAGTCATAGCAAAGAGAGACCACTTGGCCTGTTCACAGGATAAAATTATGATATATTTATTTTGTCTAGTGGTTAGTGCCATCGTAAGTTTAATTAACGTTGTGCTATATTATCTGATATCTCTTACCACGAGTAACCATAGGTGAGCTAATGTTTGCTAGCAGTTGGCTTTCAAAGCCCCTACCCCAACGTTTCTCAGGCTAGAGAGTCCAGACTCCAGTGTTTGATTTACACGTGCTTTTGTGATTTACTCACTGGTCCATCTGTCCAGTCAAAACTGGTCAATATGAGAGCAAGCAATAATAACATGTACGTGACTGACTTGCAATATTCTGGTTCAAGGTACTGCGCAAGATGGAATGCCTAATTTGCGAAATCAGATGATGGGAGGTGACTCAACTAGCACCATTTTCTACGGAGTATAGAAGTGTGCGGCTCCCATTGCAACATGCATGAAACTGGCTCACTTTTGAAGGTCTCTCCAACATCAATAGACACCACATTATATATTAAATTGAAGCTAGACAACTCGGCTTTGTAATGGGAGGGTCAGTTTGGGAATCTATCCAGCTTTCTTTTTGCTAAAGCCTCAACTGAATGAAAGAGTTTGTGTGCATCGGTATAAGGCACAAAATATTAGTAGGTCTCGTAACATTAGTGCTTTCGCTCTCTTTTCTGAGTACCAGGTGCAGGATATGCTACTATGGTGCCATTTTGGGGAATTACACTGCAATGTCGACAGGCTCATGGGTGACCAACTACCAATTTTTGCACTCCTAAGTCATGGCCTGTATATAGTACATAGCCATTGGATATAATAACCAAGCTCTCAGACAGATCATACATGGTTTGAATTCCGTATATTATTATTGAACAATTAAGGAACCATAACCAATCTGCAAAAAATAATGACAAGTAATATACCCAGCCATTTTTATACGGATGATTCCTGGACACTAGCAGATAAAGTGTTCGAATTTATCAATTGGCTTTTATTAAAACTGGATTAGGCCATAAAACCTGACTGGCATTTGAATTTTCTCTGGGGGGTTTCAGTCTACAACAAGTTAACTCACTACCAGAGATTATACCAAGATAGGACACAATCTTTAGTTTGTATAAAAATGCAAACTGGCCCGGTTAATCGATCAGTACGCACGCGCTGGGTCTTGTGAGGGCTCAGAGCCCAACAGCGCTAGAGCCCTCACCTTTACGTGCAACTCAACAGTGGTTAGTTTTGTTGTTCATATGTGTAGATATTACAAGCTCTTTGCATGTGAAGGCGAGCCCGCTTCTATCTATAAGCAACATATTTCGGTTTCGATCAGGCGGCACAAAGACGTTGGCATTATGTGCGATCTAGCTGTCGATTGAATAGCTTAAAGCAATGGAGTATCTTAGACCCTTAGTAACTAGGGCTCCTATAAAGACCCAGCACTAAAATCCGGAAAAGGGGCTTTGTGTCCTATCTTGGTATAATCTTTGTCACTACACAAGGTAAAGGCTAAGGTCGTATACCATGGCCATTGGATTGCTACCAAATTTACATATTATAAGTTTGCCCTCTCCATGTGTGTTGATATTGAGCACCATGAATATGATGAGAATGTAAATAGATTATAAACAGCATATAGTATTCTTATCAGCTTATAAGAAGAGACCAGTCCTCTTTGGCTAACTTGTCATTGTTGCGTTCCCGACAGACAGGAACCAAGTCTTTCATACACCACCTTCAACAACAGATTCTGTTTCTCCCTATATGTTTACATGAGAGACATCAGGCTAAATGAGGCTTAAGAATTTATCAACCCAGAAACCATGATCATACGGCGTAAAATGTTCACCATAAGGATGGTATGAAGGAATTAAAAAAAGTGATTGATCATTGAATTTCAATAGTAAGATTTCCGTTACGAACACAGAATTAACCTCCCCTTCAGGTATAACACCATGTTGCAAATACCAGATCGGCAGGATTTAGTGAAAGAATAAAAACACACTTATTGAAGACTGGGGACGGAAATCCTGTGTAAAGAAGGTTCAACCCAAAGAGCAGAACATAACGAGTCATCACTGTCTTTCATTTTCATATCCTAATCAGTGTCAGGGGTACGCAGCGATTGGCCTGTCGAGTTTTTCACTCAATGTTTTCTGAGGTGCATCATTAGAGGACTTTCTATTTACATTTGCATGCCCCATAGAGAAGGTTACTCTACGGGTATCATACCACCCACACACTGACATCAATGAAATATTGATAAAAATCCAAAGCTTTTCTTAGCCAACCTTTGTGTAGCGATTTGAAGCCGTTGGTCATCACAGTTTTGGGAAGCGAGTCGGTTGAGCAAACAGCCTACAATCAAGCAGTAAGTTAACCAGTGGCTTTCACCTCTATTTGACCCCTTATTTTGAGGAACATCATTGAAGACAAAACCTCAGTTCCAGGAACACACTCTGGTTCACCCCAAGAAACACCCATCAGCAACAATATGCATAATTCAACAGATTTCTGAGTTGTGAGAGAGGGGTTGGTCTGTTTTCTTGTACTGGGGTGTTTGAAGGTCTGTAAGTCAAGCAAGCAGATGCCCGCATAAAAATGGGTGTCGTTCATAGACATAGAGCATTTATTATTATTACATGCATCATAATTACAGCTATGGTGTCACCAGTTGACAGGGACCTACCTATAGAGACCCGAGCTAGGCTGAAGGAGAGAAGCTTAGAATCCATGGCTGATAGTCGCGTATATGTGAGGTAAGCTTGCAGTTTCTCCACCGCCCATCTCAGCTCCAATTGGTCATTTGAGTCAGCGAGGCAACGCAAGAAAAATGCTTTGATAACATCGCCATCTGTCTTCTGGATCGCTCTCAGTATGTCCAGTGACAACACATTGGTGGTGCCCTCCCAAATTGGCAACACCTGATGCAACAGGAAAAGAACAGAAAATTGTCAAAATGAAGGGAAACAATTAATCTTTTTTTTTCTATCAGCCATCGTTTGTCCATGGTTGAACTTCGGCCTTCCTCCTCATTGTCAACAGGTTGTGTGGTGTCATTGAGGGGAGATTGAGCCATTTTCTGCCACGCTGGCTCAGGACGGGTTGGCAGAGTGCGCTCAGTCAGGGAAAAATCCCTTGAAATACTCCACCGTGGCTGGGAATTGAACCCGGGCCACGGGGAGGACAGACAGTGAGCTATTCTACGGAGCTATCATGACTGACTTAATCTAGTGAGGGTGATAAAACAACTTGTGTTAAGAACAATTTAAGGGTTGAGTTTGGAGCGAGAAGTGGGTCTTCAGAGGAAAAACTTTGC
>Ga0224501_10003105_pt1 | contig 13076 bp, 5 predicted proteins | sample SF_Oct11_sed_USG_4_FD_169105 | JGI IMG/M metagenome (GOLD analysis project Ga0224501, IMG submission 169105) | Sediment microbial communities from San Francisco Bay, California, United States - SF_Oct11_sed_USGS_8_1 | ecosystem: Environmental > Aquatic > Marine > Sediment | place: USA... | reverse complement strand
TAACTCTAACTAGTAACCGTAAGTCACTAACTAACTCAGTAAGTGTAACTCCGACTTAGTAACTCACTGCAACTGTAAGTGTAAGTCAAGACAAGTGTTAGTGTAATTATTGTTACACTCAGTCTCACACTGTAAGTTACACAAGTCACTAACTGTAAGTCAAACTCAGTCAGTCAGTCTCACTCTCAGTGTAACTGTAACTGTAAAATTTTATGTTACACTTACAGTTACAGTGTAAGTGTAACATAAAAAAATTGTTTAACGATTTTCAAACGGCTGTATCTCTGGTTCTAGACGGCTTTGGGCAAAAAGGAAAGCACTAAACTTCCTGTCTAACTGCTCTCTTTCCAATGCCATGTTTCGTTTGTTAGAATTGATTCACTTTCAAAAATCCATTTGGAGTGCCTACTCTAGTCCAACACCAGTAACTGAGTAACTGAGTAAGTTAGTGAGTAACTCTGAGTCCCGATTCTGAACTCGGTGAACTGCAGTGGTTACACCAGTGTTACCACACATCAGCGGTATCACGTCGATGCAACGTCATATTTAACACAAAAACTCAAGCACAGAAGGTATACGGGAAAGATCCAAGGTTCAATAGAGTCCTGGTCGTGAAAATATAAGCACCAACTAACTAAGCTCTGCATAACTCACCTAGTCTCAACTCCATGACTGCAGCTCTCATAGAATCTCACGCAGGCGAGAAGTTGTTCATGGGGGAACTAATCCTCAGCGTTCCCCATTCGTTAATCAACATCGGTAAAAGTCGGCGGGTTTTTCCCCTGTCCGACTCTATTCATTCCAGCAATCATGGCTGCTGCTCAGATAGACCAGCTCCGGGTACATGATCTGATTTTCTACTTAAAAAAGACATCTATTGAATGAGTTAGGACGGACAAGGGGACACACATTTGATAGTCCCATCTTGTTTTTGAGAAAATCTTCCTTATGGCTCTTATTAGGCTAATCAGCCGTAACGAAACTAGTTAATAACAGTTCAGCACGACAGTGACCGGATTACGACTATGACTATGTGTGTGTGTGAGTCACACTGTCACTGTGACACAGTCAGTGTCCCACACACTGACACAGACACTCAAGTCACTCGACCCACTCACTGACTCAGTCAGCGGCATTGGACTGACAGTGAGAGTCATGCTCTTCGCCGTTAGCCATACCGAAAGTGAGAGCGCGACACTGGCAATAACTCCAAGCTGACGAGTATGTGGGGACTCGCTCACTCTAGTCTCTAGACTGTGTTCAGTCAGTGAGTTAGTGAGTTACATTTTGGCCTTCACTTCACCGTGTTAATGTTTACTGTCTTCAGCCGGGGGGTTTTGGCCAACTTCCTAATCGCTCGCTTGCAGTTACAATTACTGATCAACTCAACTGCTTGAGAAACGATTGATTTAGTTTGCTTTTAGTTTTATCGCGTACTCAGCTCTGCGAGCCACCTAGTTGATAACATCAACAATAAAAACATTTCCGTAGTACCTCTGAGTCTGAGTATCATCTGAACTCAGCAGCAAGCCCTTGGCGGACTAGTATAGGGTAACCTGCTCAGTGATGTTATGACACGCGGGTCGCTCGCTCATTGAGTACAATGAGATCGCTTTCAATTTTTGTGTAGTATTGACATCAGACAGTTTGTATTTGTAACCAGAGGTTAGGTCATCTGTGAGCCAATGCAATATAAACGCAAAGTATACTTTTAGAAAATGGTAGAGTCTTTCCGCATCACAGAGCTCCAGGTTCTTTTGTCATTCGCCGGCAGACAGCGGACCGGTAAAAAATGTGAATTAATGGAAAGGGCTCTCAGCCTTCTCAGAAATCCATCATACAACATTGTCAACAAAATAAAAGAACTTCATGCGTAGGTTTATTGTAACACGCTCTCTCAGTTTGGTCGTTTATGCACTTAGCTTTTATTCACTCAGCATAAACACTGATTTCATGAATCTCTACCCGAGTTTTGGATGTCATCGACATTCATTACATAGATTATTTTCAGTGAGCAAACTGAGTGGAATGTCAAAACTACCCAATCCATGGTGTAAGCTCTTCATTATGATTTCAAAGTTTCAGTCTTGTAATACTTTCCTGTTAAATTCGCGTTCATGATCAAACCTAGTTGGCTTGACCAGCCAAATCCTTCACCATTTATTTTAATTTACACACTCGATTGCAGGCAGCGGATACACAAGTCAAATGGCAGCATTGCGTCTCTTCACAGCGCCAGCACACCTTCCATGACTTTATATAATGACTATAATGGATACAATAACGAGAGGAGTTTACAACCGGCCTCGACACCAGATTATCATCCGCCAAAACTTAACTTAATTCGTCTACCATTTTACGATCACATATCAGAAATTTTGCCACCATCAATGTTAAATCAAACATGCCTCACGGGGAGATATCAGGAGAACTCAATCCCTTTCTCACTCAGCCCCCAGCATGCTCGCGAGGTCACTGGAAACCGGTAAGAAATATTGGGCTTGGTAATCGCAGCCAGTCTAAAAACTGAATATTCACTAATATCCTTGCAGCTATTTTGATACTTTCTCACATGTTCTGGGTGTGCTATAAGGAGAGTTTTCCGAAGCTCTCCAGCTACCTTCCTAGAATTTTTTCAACCCCTGAACCTTTCTGTAGATTCCCAATTGGAATTAGACAATAGGTAAGACACTTTTTTTCTAAATTTTCCAAGTGCTCCGACCAAATTGGTCAGTCACACGACTTACATTGAATAGGTAATTTTTATAGGCGTACAAACAGTGAAGGGGTATTTGTGTCAGATGTACAGGTTCAGCTTCGCTTTGCCCCCGCTGAAGGAGCAAAGGACAATATCAAAGATATGTATCCGCCGTGCTTGATAGTACGACTCAATGGGAAAATGATTCAGCTCCCGGTAAGTTATTGGCTCTTTGTAGTTAACCAAGTCATGCGATATGCGGAAACCGGTATGCGATTTTGCATACAGATATTATGTACCCACTGGTCTGTCCATGCTGTGCACTATTGAGCACAAAGATTGGGATGAATGTGATTTCCTTTTAGAACCCAATCCCAACAAATAAAGCGAATGCAGACCCGAAGAGGCCGCCACGACCATTGGATCTCTCCTGGGAGTGTAGAATGACTCCTATGGTACAGAATCAGCTCTCCATAACTTGGGCTCTTCCAAATGAACCGGATCTCCCGAAGGTGAGAAATCAGTTCAGCACTCTATTTATGCTCTGTAACTTGTGGACAGGGTGGGTATGCAGCCCTTGCATTGCGCATGAGTTTACTATGAAAGCTAATGGCTTAAGTACCAGCATCTACTTGCTGTATTCTGCTGTCCAACTGGGGGCTGTGATACTGAAATTGCAGTAGGAACCAAGGGAAGAGTGATTTCTCTTTGTCATTGAACCGGCCACCATAGTAGTGGGATGAAAGCGGTGTCATACCCCACACCACCATACCACCAGGGTTTATTGTGCAAAGCTAGTGGTGCAGCTGCTCTGTAAGATACTGTGCACTGTATAACAGGTTTGGAAGAAGAGTTGCTACCAAAGGCATGAATACCTGTATCTAGATTGCATACACCTACTGAAGATATTGTGTCTATGGTTAAAACTGTCCTTCCTTGACCGACCTTATGCACTAAAGGCAGTTATCAGATTAACAACCGAACTTCTTGGTTCTTGTAGAGGTACTGCGCCACCATCAATTTGGTTCGAAAACGAAGTAGTGAATATTTGGCAAACAAGGTTATAGAGCGTGGTGTCCGACCTAAGCATGAAACCATGGCAAAAAGTAAGCATTTGCGATTTGCAAGCAGATCATAATCTTGTAACTGGTGATGACTCGAGAGTTTCGTTTTATGTTCATGCTGAATTGGTCTGACCACTACTCTTTCAGTTGTCTCTGTTTTGTTTGTTGAAGTTAAAGCTAAACTGTGCGACGAGGAAGATGATATTGCTGTCTCGAGTCTGAAGGTTTCACTACTCTGTCCAGTAAGTCTATGATATCAAGTAAACAGTTGTATATGGTTAGGTTTTTTTTCGTAGTAGCCAAGATAGAATGCAGAATGGTATTTGATGAGAAATTTTGAATGATTCCACCTAACTGATGGCTGGCGGTTTTTGATTAGTAGAACAGGAAGAAATCCGCGAACCTGGTAGCCGGTGATGCATCATTTCCTCGCTTTTTTTCAGTTGGGTAAGATGCGAATGACCTTGCCCTGTTTTGCGACTACGTGTGACCATATTCAGTGCTTCGACGCGCGTCTTTATCTAATGATGAATGAGAAGAAGCCAACATGGAACTGCCCTGTCTGTGATCAACCCGCCCTCTTTCAAGATCTCATCATTGACGAGTGAGTTATAATACCTTCTGTTTTGACCTGTCACGGCATAAAGCACTCGCTGTTTGGAAATTGTAATGGGGTTTTATCTCAGGTGACTTCCTTCACATGGAACCCAACAGTCTGGGGGAGATAGGTAGTCTAAATGAGTCGTTGTTAGCATCAAGCCCATTTGTCAATGTCATATTTTTATGCTAGACTCAATAATGGACATGCGTTGCCTTTGGCTCTCTACCAACGGTCTGAGCAATGAAGATAGCGACTCACATGTTTTTGAGGTTATTAATTCCGAGGAACTGAAGCAGCATCAATATGATCCACATAGACTGTTACATGAACTATCCCATGCAAGTAATAGATTTTGAAGGCAAATTTTGAGTGTCTGGTGCAGATCTCTGCGGCAATGTTTTAATTTACCCCTAGATTATTTATGGACATATGCAAAGAGGCTGGAGATGTAGATGAGATTCTGTTCAGTCCTGATGGGAAATGGACGCCACTCGGCGCTCCACAGTCCATCTCACTGGGCACACCCATCGCCGCAAAGACAAAGCCTGCTGTCAAAGATGAACCCGTGGCCAAGCCGAATGCTGGTATGTAATACATCTTGTGACCGAATAAGGGCCGCATCAGTTTACGGTTTTCCTGTACAAGAGTATCTACCAGGTTGTGCTTGTAATCAATCTAAGCTAAAGAGCATCTCAAGTATTTTACGATGTCATGATTGTCAGGCTAGCAGCCTCCTGGTTCGTTCTCACTAAGCCCTGATTCTTGTAGCTGTTTTGCAATGGGTTGTTGATGCTGTAGTTGTAGTCACTCCGCCTGCTGCCCCTGGTCCCGAAGTTGATATTATCGTGCTGAGCGACTCGGATGAGGACAGCGATTCCGAGATTCAACCAATTCGTCCCAACAAGAGACCAATCTCAGCTATAAGCTCGGACTCTTCCATTGGTATTAGCACCATGACCCCGCCTGCCTCAAAATCACCGAGCGCCATTCGAAGCCAGGATTCCACTCCCCCTCAGCCTCGAATGGAGTCAGGTAACCTCCCAGTCTACACACCTTCACTCCTTAATTTCCCTATTCGTAACCCGGTTATTATGAAGTACTGGCCCATACCTTGTCAACCGTTATCAGGAAAATGATGGTCTCGTGATTGGAATTATCATCCAACATCCATGCGTATTAATGTGTAATGTTTTCGCTGCTGACCAGTGACTAATCAATCAGGGTCCATACCTATGCTGGACGCGTTTAATGGAGCGTTTGGAGCCAGGAATATGCTGCCGTCGATGCCAGGACTGAGCTCTGCATCTGCGTTCCCATCTATGCCCGGTTTTCCACTATTTATGCCACAAAGTGAGTGCTAGTTGATGCGCCCGAAGTGGCCTCGTGTCTGCCCATAGAGCACCCATGGAGTCATTTATTTGGTTCCTTGGGCAGGCGCGATACTGCTTCGGGTCCCACTCAGTAGGTGTGAACTAAAGAGATTATTCCACCTAGCCTGTGTTGGAAAAATGTAAGAATGTGGCTAGGTGTAGCAATCTCTTTGCCTGTCTGAGTTTATCCGAGCCGGTTTTATTCACGCACACACAAGCCTGGCGGGTGATCGCCTACTCAATCATGTTCTTGGGTTGGTGGCTGGAATTATTCTCATCACTTCGGGGGTTGGCTTGATGCAGGAGCGTGTGCGTGGATTGGCGGACTCGTCTTTGATTATTGTTTGTTCATTGACTATGGGTGACATGCCGTTACAGCGCAGTTCGGTGTTCGCACGCGTGCCTCGCTCAAGGAGATATCAAATCAAATCGGCAACCTGAGCATGAAGACTGATTGCCAAAAGTCTGCTGTCGCCAGAAACATGAGGGTAGATCCTGCTTTTCAAACTATTGTTAAAGTTTCAGGATAATGCACCCAGTTTAATGTTCAAGGGCACCAGCTTACCTGCCTGTCTCCCATTTGTCCCTGTCTCTTAGTATGGGCAAATTCAGTGTTCCTCGTTATGCAATAATAACCTTCTGTTACAGAATGTACCATCATGCCTTGCTCTGAGAGGTAAACCTCATATCCTTGTCATTATTCTGGACTACACTTACTCTGAGCTATTCTAGGTCAATCATCCTCTGCAAAATGAGAATTTTAAATAATTTTGTCCACCCGAGCCCAAGGATGTCTCCTGAAAACATATGCTTTCAGATGCCTTCAACTATGTCATTTGTTTGTGAAACAATGTATTTATTTATGGTACAGTTACAGTGGCCTGACGAGATGCAAAAGGCCGGCATTATCCTCTATTCTCTGCTGCTGAATCCTTTTCCAGAAATGTGAACAAAGTCTCACCCAGACTTAATGTTGACAATCGGTCATCAGCAAAAATAGTTTTCACAGCTGACTTGCAACTAGAATTGTGAGCTTTCACCTCTGTTCATAACCCACATTATTTCCTTACGGGGTTTTGGAGACTTTGTTGGAGCTTAGGAGCGAAATAATGTTGAATGCTCTTACTGTCACCAGCATTGACTTCTCTGGGATTTGAACCCCTGACTCGATGTATGCAAATGATTTTTCTACCTACTACGCCGCAACCGGGCGCAATCTTAAGCTGATAGGCAACTTTATATATTTCAGGTATGCCATTAGATTATCCTTCCTTTGGAGGACTTTCCTCCAGTTATATGGTAAGTTCAAAAGAATAAAGCTTAAACCTGATCCTTTTGGTTTTTAGATACCCCGACCTTCACATTTAACAGAGCTTGTTACCAATAACTAACTATACAGTCAATCTACCAATAGTTACCGGGATAGTCATGTGTGCGTGCAATATACCCAGTCTTATGAATAAAATCAATAAACTCCTGTGACATGTCTAAATCATTTTCTACTTCATGGCTTGGGATAAAGCGGACATGCAACATTTTGTAGAATATGGGCTTTGGATCTGCTCCATACACAACGACTGCTACAGCAGCAAATTCTCTACTGACGGATAGTTTAATAGTGCAGCCGACCGTAATAGACTTTTCACGAAATGGTGCCTACTCAGACTCACCTCTACTTGATGATTCAGATATCATACCTTTAGACTGAAATGGCTTGAAGGTGCTGCTTCGCGTTTAGCTTGTCATATTGAATTTGGCCCCATTGTTGGCTGTACATAGACCACATAGATCTATTTTTTTATCAGCGAAACTCTGCTTTCGCTCAAGTCTTGAAAAGTGCTAGCAGTTCCATGCCCAACCTTGTACATAGTTCCGATTTCAAAGTGTTTTTTTTTTGTAAATACAGTTTTCTAGTTAAACAAGGCACACCACTCTACTGGCTCTGTGATGTTTTGAAGATTAATGAGCGGAAAATGTATACGTCTCTTGCCAGCTTCTACTGCACTATACAAGAGTTTCCATCACAAAAATTCAAAATGACTACGGCTTGCAGAGGCGTTTTGAATTCCGGTATGGTCAGATGCGCAGGGTTTGTAATATTCGCCACTCGGTATAGTCGAACCCCTTCTAATCATGCAAGTGGAGCAAACCATTAATTATATTCGTTTTCCTTCAACTCTGCACGGCTTCTGTTATTATGGAAGTCCTCTTTGAGCTGGCGAATTCATGACCCAGATGTGCCACCCTTCGGCTAGTTGTAATAGAAGCCCAGAGGCTCTGTTCGATTAGATCTTAGATCGAGTGCAAGTACCAGAGATCTTGTAACACTAGCCATGTCATCCCAGTGGCAGACTCGGTGATCTTTATCTCCGTGATCTCTAGGGTCAATTGTGGGAAGCCCCAAAGGTTAGCAATCAACCGCAAATGTCACCATAGCTGGGCTGTGGGGGGATATCATTTTGCTAGCGGCCAGCGATTAGCCTAGCCGTTGTATTAGACTGCGTAGTATCCCAGCTGCTTGTGAAGTCAGTTTCAACAAAAACCAAGTGAGTAAGTACAATATATATGTATGCATCAAATTCAACCGCCAACTAATCTTTGTAGGAGGATTATCTCTCAAAAGTACAGATTTTCCTTTCTTTGGTAACTAGTCTCTTCAATCGGCTGTACTAACTCGGAAATTATTATACCCAAAGCGGTGAACAAAATCCTTGATGAAACCTTGCGAGACAATAACATTTCCGTTTTTTAGCTCTGGCATCCAAATAAGTTGAAGCCCCTAGTACTGTAGATTAAATGTTAGATGCTAATGGGAATGCAATACGGGAACAAGTGCAATCGGAGCGGCTATTATAGAAATTTGGAGTTGTAAGTTGTAACTGACGCATACACTTTTCGATACCGGTTTTATATGGACAGGAAGCCAGAGCTGCTGGATCATCTGAGTTTAGGGCTTACAGAGCCTTCGATGATAGTGAAACCATGCCGCTGCTTTATTAGCAGGCTTAACTGATCAGCTTTCACCGATTTTGTGAAACTTCCTGTCACTGTCACTAACCCAACAGGTTGGGCGCATGCTTCAGCCTCTAGTACTTGTCGCCGACTTCTTATTCTGTGCAGCATCTTTCTTAGAGATGAATGAATATGGAAAAGGTGAACAGCTGTTTTTCCCGAAGACATTTCAAATAGTCAACAATCACTGGAAACATTGACATAAATGCATTATTTTGTCGCATACTTTGTCACTGCTGAGAATAAAAACTCTTCAATATTATTTTAGACCAGCAACAATGGGTGGCGGAAGTAGAAAACCTTCTATAATGAAAGAAGAGACCTACAATACCATTTTAAAACTGGTACGGGGTCAGATGAGCACCCCACGTAACAAGCTTACACCAACAGAGGAGAATGCTCGTAGGCAGTACTACCGATACAGAGCTCGATACAGTGTGCAGGGCCAACCCCCTGAGCTTTATTTCGGTAGGTATGAGAGCCCAATCGCATGACATTGGGGTGTGGGAAATGAATGACTCAACATTTAGTATATAAAGGGTGAATTTGATTCTTTGAAGTGAAAGTTAATTAACATCTGTGAGATTTTATTGCACGAAAGGGAATAGATACGGTTATAAAAAAAATAGTGTGAGGTAGAAGGGCCAGTAGGAGGCTGGAGTGATGGCTGGCCGACTTTGGATGATTTTTTGTTAGTTGTTGCTGGTGGGCAGCAGAGGAAAATATCTGCGACTTGAATCTCTTCTACTTCTTCATCGATGAAATCATATGGTTATCTTGCCACTGGGGAAAACAACTCTTTGGGCATAAATATATAATATCATATCTATGGCAGTGTGAATTCGCTTCCCATCGCTGGTGAGGCATTTGTTGGCATGGGTGGGTGTCATGTTACGTTCAAAAGCTTATCGCCTTTTCGAATAAATAGGCCTATTTGCATGATTTTGATCAGTTGCAATCACACGAAGTCACATAAAGTCGCAGTCAGAAAACCCAATGAGCTCGGGAGGATTTTCGACCGCATTGAAATTGTCCTGTCGTCTGTGATACGTTATTCCAAAGCAAAAGCCTAACCTCTTTGCGGCCTTGACATTGGTAACCCTGACATTGTCTGAATTAGCGCGTCAGCACCCATTTTCAGAAATTTTATTCGTTTGATCCAAGTCACTTTCGGTCGCAGTTGACGTGGGTGCTCTTTTAATCCCTGTTTTCAATCACAATTTTGGTCAGTGGAGTAAGAAATGTGGCTGAAAACGTGTTCGGTCACACAAAAAAACCATCACGCAAATGCACATAATGTTATTATTGTTCACAAAGTTCACCCCACCCAATTCCCAAATGTCACCTTTGTTCACAAATGTCACCCCTTCCCACTCCCAAATGTCTCGCTTGTGAACAAATACCACCCCACCCTGTTCACAAATGTCACCTCATTTGAGTTGAACTGTGGGTTTGATAAACATGAGTGTTTCAAGCGGCTCAAAAAGGTGAAATTAGAGCATGACATCTCTCACAGGCCTCTAAATCCCATTGTTGTTGAAGGTCCACCTCTACTTTGTCATGAAACATTTGGCAGATTCTTAGATGATATGCAAAACATAACTTTTAGTTGATTGATTTTAACTGCACCGTGGTATTCCGAGTAATATGTCTACTTCATTGCCCAAAGAAGGAAACCATGGTTGATGACCCATACATAATGAACACCCTGGCCCAACAAGAAAGTTTTCTAAACTGGATTGCCAGTTTGGAGAAACCCTATGTTTGATCTCCTGGAGGGACTGTGGGTCTTAACGAAACTTTCCCTTTCCGAATTTCCAGATAAATTGAAAGTTCTACATGAAGGTATGGAACAGGAGTATATCAAGGCTAAATTCTACCAGACGCGTGGGGCTGGGGCGAGAGCGATAAAAAATATGCTCGGCACAGAGTTTTCTGGAGTTTCTGAAAGACGTATATTGAAAATCCTTGAGAAGGAACCATTACATCAGCTGTTGAGAATGAAATCACGGCCCAATAGCAGTGCAGGATCGTTGCAGAATTCCAGCTTGACCAGCTCTCTGCCTACGAAGAAGGACACTCGCACAGATTTCATTCCGCAGATAACTAACCGGGTTGAGATGGCTACGCAGAGCGAGTTGGAAAAAATGTCTCAAATGGATGCGCGTTACAATCCACCCAAAGATGGTAACTGTATGTTTTTCGCATTTCTGGACCAGATAAACACGTATTTGCCAATCAATGAGATTGCTAGGACCGCACATGAACTAAGACGAGCAGCGGTAGACTACCTGAGAACAAACTTCTATTTGGGCGGTCAGAACAATGCGCCCTGGTGTAATGCAGTTCCTGAAAGAAGCTTGCCGAACTATTTGGACCATATGAGACAGGATGGCACTCATGGAGATAGAGTCATCCTGCAGGCCTTGTCTGAGCTTTTCAATGTCCAAGTAGTGATTACCTCCACCTCAAATCAGGGGATGACATTAATTACACCGGCTGGTTCGAATACATTTCGACCTGATGCACCCTACATTGTCTTAGGACACCTAATCGAGAATCACATGGATCATTATCTTTCCATGGATCATAACAATGATATCATGAGAGATTTAGAAGCTATGAAACTAATTGGAAAAAAACCTAATGACTTTCGAGGAGATAAACCTAAAGCAATGGAGATTAAAATTTCTCCAACTGCGATTAAGGTCGAAAGTTGGTCAATGGTGTGATTCTACCGGGTAGGTATCTTTTGAGGTTTAAGCTTGGTGATACACAAGTTACCGACAGATGAATGCGATAGGAAAGCGATTATTTGATTGTAGATTCGTAGCATCTTTATTTTTTCCAAAATAAATTACATAATTTCAGAAGTTCTGGGCTCATTTAGCGAAATATTATTAAATTCTGAATGTTAGTTCTAGGGAACCTCCTCTGTAAAACATTGGCATGTAAAACACCCTCAGTGGCAGCCTGCTGAGTGAAGATTACATGCGACACTGACGGCGATGGGATATGAATTCATGTATTATCATGCACTGGTAACTAAAATCCGGGCCCAGGAGACAAAAGGGCAGGCATATACTCAGAGCTGGCAACGAGAAGGTATATACATGTATCAATAACATAATGGAATACAAGGGTAGTTTACAGTATACAAAAGTGAAAGGTTTATTTTGATATTATGGAGACAGAATATAAGGCACTGAATAAACTTCAGAAGCTCACAGAACCAGTTTTATTAACAATGTTTCATGATGGAAAAAATAGGGCTGATTAAATAAAACACAGCGTTGATATTCCTGAATAATTACGAGGCACTGCGCGGCACAAAATCTTTTAAAAATGAGAACTCTAAAAGAATAGGGAATGCCATTTGGACTGTTGAGTAGATACTTCAAAATCACCAATGCCTGCGGGATACTGAATGAAACCATCGGACTCCGGCTTGTGCGCAGTGTCCTCAGATATGGAGCAATGCCATTTTCATGGGAAGCGGGAGTTCACTATTGAATCATTGATGATATATTGATCAGCATTTGAAGGACAAAGTAGAGCGATAAAAGAGTTCGGATAAAAGAGTGTCTAGGATGCGATGATCAAGGACGCGGAACGGAGGCTGGTCAAGAATGGAAAGACAGAATACAGAAGCTACACTAAGATTCAAGAATTCAAAGCAAAGAGAAAAAAAAGATCACAAGTCACAGTCCATGAAGGGAATACCATGGTCCAGAGAGAAAAAGACTGGCTTGTGTTTTCGGATAGCGTGCTCAGTTCTGCGCTGAGATGTCTTAGGACTAGAGTCAAGATGTCAAACATTTACTTGGGTAACTAAGGGACAAGGCTTGCAGCCTGTTTTAGGGTGATAACAAGGCGTAAAAAATGAGGTAAAAGGACCCAGATATTATGCCCGGTGGGTGAAAAGTTGGCGCGGACCATGAAGAGCAGATACAGGCTAGAGGGCAAGGGAGTTTTATGAAAACTTGTAACAGGCGAGATAAGACAATATCTGCCGGTGAAATCACCCATAGTATGGTGTACTAGCCATTCGCCGCACAACCAGCCGCACTATTCCATGCGATATCACTGAATACATATGCAGTTCTAGCCTCTCATCAAAACCGGGGCGATATATAGACCTTTTCTAGCTATATGCCACAAAGTCGTGGGTTTAACTCCTACTTGTGATACCATTATTGAAGACAATATTTACTATTTTTAACAAGACTACCATTCTATCACCCATAATATGGTGTACTAGCTATTCGCCGCACAAGCCGCGGCACTATTCCATGTGATATCATTGAATACATATGCAATTCCAGCCTCTC
>Ga0224501_10003104_pt1 | contig 13077 bp, 14 predicted proteins | sample SF_Oct11_sed_USG_4_FD_169105 | JGI IMG/M metagenome (GOLD analysis project Ga0224501, IMG submission 169105) | Sediment microbial communities from San Francisco Bay, California, United States - SF_Oct11_sed_USGS_8_1 | ecosystem: Environmental > Aquatic > Marine > Sediment | place: USA... | reverse complement strand
AATGGAGATCAAGATCCTCACCGAACTGCAGGCGGCCATAGGGGTGCGGAATGGCCAGGGTGCCCTTGATATTGTTGGCGACCGCTTCGCACGCCGCGTTGGAAAGATCATCCAGCGGCAGAATGATGACGTGATTGCGCACGCCGACCCGATCATTTTCCCGGCGATACCCCCAAAAAGTCGGGCGCGCCGTTTTCTTGGCCCTGGTTTTTACTTGGGATTTCGATTTCGTCTTGGAGACTGTTTTTTTCCGGACTTTTTGTTTTGCCTTGGCCATTCTTACCACCTTTTGGTCTTGACGTTTTTGACGTGGGCATGACGGCCCTTTCCAATCGCGGCCACGGCCTTACCGATATCATGGCCATATTTGATAATGGTCGACCCATTTTTGATATCGTTGACTGCAATCTTGTGGCCGAGAGGGATGGGATCCATGGCCTTAATCTTGACCGTCTTGTTGCCGTCCATGAGCCATCCGGTCAGCAACTGCCCTGCCTTGACGCCTTCGACGACGACAACGCCGACGGTATCCTCGGAATCATGAATGATGAAATGTGGAGCTGCCAATTGTGCCTCCGTTGACTATGTTTCTGAAATGGGCTTTTAAATTCTTGAGATGAGGCTAGGCCCCGCCCCCATAGCTGTCAAGATCAGCTGTTCTTATTCAGCGGCCCGGGTTTTGTCGATCATTTCTTCCAGATACGCCATGGAACGCACCACCACAAAGCGGACATTCCCCTCCCCGGTAACCGTGAATTCCCTTTCCGCGCCCTTCGGCGCTTCAACCACATGGCCGGGGCCGATGGACTGGCTGTCATTATCAACCCGCATGTCCATGCCGCCCCCGATGACATACATAAATTCCTCATGCTGGCACACTTCCGCCGGACGGCGGTAGCCTGAGGGATATTCAAAAAATCCGAAGGCCAGGCGTTCGCCCTCGACCCAGCTGATCCGGTTGCCGGAGCAGGGCGGCGCATCCAATGAGTCGACGATGGGATAGTAGCAGTCGTTCAGGCCCTCGATAATGACATCGGAATCTCCGACTGCTTCCGAATTGCTGCCCTGTCTTCCTTTTTTATCCTGAATCTCACCGGCACTGAATTTTTTGTTCACTTCCTCGACCGTCATCGCCTTGTCCGGACGGGCCTCGTTTTCGGCAAGACCGACCACGGTCCAGGTCTGATCCTTGATGTAAAGGTAATGTACGGGACCGTCCTCGGTCGCCTTCATGGAATGGCGCGCATTCGGCGGAGCGTGAACGAAAGTGCCGGGACTGACGATGCGCCGGTCCTTGCCGACAACGGCATTGATTTTCCCTTCGACGGGAAAGATCAAAAGCTCATTGGGGTGATAGTGAAGTTCCGATCCGGTTCCCGCTTCCTTGCTGATCAGGCAGAAATACATATATTTGCCCTCGATGATGGGAGCTTTGCCCGAGGACAGATGGGGGGTCAGAAAATGAGCTTCGTAGTCTTCAAACCGGTGAAAAGGCATGGTAATCCTTTGCTTCCTCTAAAATCTCTTTATTCGCTGACATTATAATGTATAGGGTGCGTGGATGCGTTTCACTATGCAATTTATCGGTTCATTTTTTTAGAGTCAACGCAAGGAGGCCCCTGACCCATGATCCCCGTTTACGTCATTACCGGTTTTCTCGGTAGCGGCAAAACCACCTTGCTCAACCACTTGGTCAATCAACCAGGGATGAAAGACACGGCGCTGATCATCAATGAATTCGGCGACGTCGGCATCGATCACCTGCTGGTCGATTCCGCCTTCGAGGATACGGTGCTGATGCAAAGCGGGTGTATCTGCTGCACAATCCGGGGCGACCTGATCGACACCTTGTCCGATCTGCTGACCCGGAGCGGGCGGGGCGAAATTCCGAGCTTTTCCCGGGTGGTTATCGAAACCACCGGCTTGGCCGATCCGGCGCCGGTGCTGCAGACCCTGATGAGTGATCCCAACATTGCCGATCACTACCGCCTCGGCGGCGTGGTCACCACGGTCGATGCCGTCAACGGCTCTCGTCAGCTCGACGAACACGAAGAGCCCGCCAAGCAGGCGGCGGTTGCCGACCGCATCGTGCTCACCAAGACGGACCTCGCGACTTCCGCTGAAGCAGCCGCCCTGAACGGAAAGATCCGGACGCTCAACCCGGCCAGTCCCATCTTTTCCGTGATCAACGGGAAAATCGGGCCGGAGAAACTGTTCGACACGGACCTCTATGACCCCAAGACAAAAAATCCCGACGTCGATCACTGGTTGAGGGATGGCGCCTTTGGTCACGGTTCCCATCACCACGGCTCCCATCACCACGACAATGACGTCAACCGCCACGGCGCACACATTCAGGCGTTTTGTCTGACTTATGAAAAACCGCTTCCGTGGGCGGCGCTTAAAACCTGGCTGGATTCGGTGATTTCACTCAGGGGGTCGGATGTTCTGCGCATCAAAGGCATCGTCAATGTCATGGATGCCGACGGCCCGGTCATCATTCACGGGGTTCAGCATATCTTTCACGCTCCCGTCCTGCTCAAAAGCTGGCCGGACGAAGATACGCGTTCGCGCATCGTATTCATCACCCGCGGCCTTGAGCAACAAGATTTGGAAGCCGCGCTGGAAGCGGTTCTGAATGCAGATTGCGCGGCGGCCGCTTAAATACCGGGAAAATTAAGTCGCGTCGCCGCCTTCGACGATGACCAACTCCACCTCGCCGGCACCGTTCTTCCTGAACGCGGAGGCTTCTTGATATTCCGGGGATTCATGGCACGTAACGGCATCTTCCAGGGTCGGAAATTCGGTCACCACAAAGCGGGAAAATTTTTCCGGCCCTTCGAGAATCTGGAACCGGCCGCCCCGAGCCAGCACCTTGCCGTTATATTTCTTGAGAATCGCCGGCAAGCGATCCGTGTATTTCTTGTATTCCACCGGATCGATAATTTTCGCTCTGGCAACCCAATATCCCGGCATGGCTCGAACTCCTGTTATAATCCCGTCATTTTCCATCCCACTGGACGGTCAGTTGGAAATAAGGATAATGCTTTTTCAGTTCGGTTTTGAAGCCATTTCGAATTTTTTTCAAGACATATCAACATTATTGAAACGGGGATTGGAATGCAAAAAGACGACTCCTTGAACATGAAGCTGATCGGCCACAACACCCTGGAAGGGTTCGGCGGCATTGGTGAAGGCATGGCCATTCAGGACACCCGGGACGGACGGCGCATCATGTGGCTGGCCCATGAAGGACCGCCGAAGAATTTTACCGGTGTCGATGTTACCGATCCGCGCAAGCCCAAGGTAATCATCCAGACCGAGCTTCCCCATAAAAACGTGCGTTCCAATTCCCTGGAAGTCACCGGCGATATTCTGGCGGTCGCCTACCAGACCATGGGTCCGGCCGGGGTGACCGAACCGGGGCTGGGGCTGACCCCGGCCGGAATCGAGCTGTTCGACATCACCGATCCGGAAAATCCCAAGACCATTTCTTTCTTCGATTGTTCCGGTCCCAGTTCCATGGGCGTGCATCAGCTGTGGTTCGTGGATGGCGAGTATATTCATTTCGCCGGCGGCGCCGCGGATTTCATTCCCCGCAACCCCAAGGATTGCCAGTTTTACCGCTCCATCGACGTGCGCGACCCTTCGAAACCGAAGGAAGTCGGCCGCTGGTGGATGCCGGGCACCCGCGAAGGCGACAGCGAAGACCCGCCGGAACGCCATCCCCAGTTCGATAACGGTTTCCGCGCCCACAACACCAACGTCTATCCGGAACGCCCGGACCGGGCATATGTCGGCTACCTGGACGGCGGCACCTTCATCCTCGACATCTCGGACAAGGCAAATCCGAAGATGGTCGGCAGCTGGAACCCGCATCCGCCGTTTCCCGGATTTACCCACACGGTGCTGCCGTTGTTCGACCGCGACCTGATCATCGCCACCGACGAATGCGTACGCGACGGCGGTCAGGACTGGCCCAAGCTGACCTGGGTTCTGGACGCCCGCAAGGAAGACAACCTGGTGCCCATCAGCACCTTCCCGCTTCCCCCGGTCGAGGATTTTGGCCGGCGTGGCGGCCGCTATGGGTCGCACAACCTGCATGAAAACCGCCCCGGACCGGCCTTCCGCTCCAGCACCATCATTTTCGCCACCTATTTCAACGGCGGGGTCAGGGTGTTCGATACCTCCAACCCGTTTAGGCCTGAGGAAATCGCTCATTTCGTTCCGAAAGCACCGGAAGGATCGCGCGCCGGCGCCATCCAGATCAACGATGTCTATGTGGATGAAAATCAGATTGTCTATGCCGTCGACCGTTTCTCCGGCGGGCTATACATCCTGGAAGTCGATATTTAAGACCCTTCGGAATTGGGCGGAACCAGGGTATTGGGCTTGAAGGGTCCGGAAGGCAGAATCTCGCCTTCCCAGAAACGGCCGAACACGTCCGGCAGCAGGCCTTTCAACGCCGCCCCGCCTTCGGCGTGCAGGCTGACTTGCGGAATTTCGACGACCGCCATTCCGGCCCGTGCCAGGCGGTCCCGCAATTCCCGGTGTTTTCGCCCCCGGGTTTCCGTTCCCACCAGATCAATGATGAAAATGGTTTTCCCGGACCAAAAGGCAAAATCCACGGGGATCATCGTCGACCGGTCATAAGGCGCCCCGTCGTTTTCGGCCGGAGCCCATAAATGCGCTTGAGGCAGCGGCGTGAATGCGGAGAATACCCAGTCCTTGTAATCATAAAGGATGCCGAATTTTTCGACCCTACCAGCAAGTTCCGCCTGGTTACTTTCGACACAATCGGCAACGAATTCGAAATAACGTTCGAGAAACAGTTTTTGATACTTGCCCCACAGGTCGCAATAGGCGCTGAGATAGTTGCGGACGTAAGCAAGCTGGTCTTCGGTTTCAATCAGGTCCCTAAACGGTGGAAGTTCCGGGAAATGATAGGGACAGGTGTTGAGGCGAAGAGGTTCGGACCCGGAGGTGTTGACAACCACATGAGGAATTTGACATTCGACACTCATCCCATCCGGCACCGAAGAGGAAACGGCAATGCCGCGGTCCGGTAGATTCGCAGTCCCGAACGGAATAAGAAGGTGTTGCGTAGGGATAATCGGCATCGATGAAGGGTCCTGCCTGTGCAGCGGCATTGATTAAAATGGATCGGGCGCCATTATGGGCCGTCCGGCAGAAAGAGAAAACACGAATTGAGGAGATATCCATGAGTTTGAATATTGGAACGATCGGCCTGGGAATCATGGGCTCCGCCATGTCCGGCCACCTGCTAAAAAAGGGATTTAAGGTCTTTGGCACCGACATCGACCCGGCGAAAGTCAGCGCCTTCGAAAAAAACGGTGGCGAAGCCGTGTCTTCGCCCCAGGCGGTTGCCGACAAATCGGATGTGATTATTACCTCCTTGCCGACCATTGCCGCCGTTGACGAAGTTTTTCTCGGTGAGAACGGGCTGCTGTCGTCAGCCAAGGCCGGGCTGATCGTGCTCGAAACCAGCACCATGCCGATCGAGGTCAAGCAACGCGCTCATGATGCGCTGGCCGAAGTCGGCATCATCATGCTCGATTGCCCCTTGAGCGGCACCGGCGCCCAAGCCGCCGCCGGCGATCTTTCCATCTATGCCAGCGGCGACGAGAAGGCGTATGAAACCTGTATCCCCGTGTTTCAGGGGTTTGGCCGTTCCAACTATTACGTCGGCGAATTCGGCAATGGCAGCAAGATGAAATACGTCGCCAATCTGCTGGTCGCCATCCACAACGTTTCGGCGGCCGAGGCTTTTGTGCTCGGCATGAAGTCGGGGCTGGACGCGGACATGATCTACAAGGTGATCAAGGATGGTGCCGGAAATTCCCGCATGTTCGAAATCCGCGGACCGATGATGGTCGAGAACTCTTACGAACCGGCGACCATGACCATGGAAATGTGGAAAAAAGACATGGACATCATCACCGGTTATGCCGACACCATCGGAAGCCCGACGCCGCTGCTCTCCGCCTGCAACCCGATCTATACGGCGGCCCGGTCACAGGGGCGGCAAAAACAGGACACGGCGGCCGCCTGCGCCGTGCTCGAGGAACTCGCACATTTCAAGCGAAAGTAATAAGGATTATTCCGGATCGCCGGTATCGGGCACCAAGCCGACAGCCTTGATACCGTGAACGGCACAGATTTCATCGTTTTCCGAGATATCGCCGCTGATGCCGACGGCACCGATGATTTCACCCTCGCCGTCACGGATAAGTACGCCTCCCGGCACCGGAACCATCCGCCCGCCCGACATGTCGGACAGCGCGCCGAAGAATATAGGCATCTTCTGGGAACGGCGGAACAGTTCGCGCCCGCCGAAGCCCATGCCCAGGGTGCCCCAGGCCTTGCCCATGGCCAGTTCGGGCCGAACCAGGCTGGAATTGTCCTCGCGCTTGACGACTTTTATCTGACCACCGGCATCGAGGACGACGACGGTCAGGGGCTCAAACCCCATTTCGTGGCCTTTTTTCAGGCTTTCATCTACGATCTTGTCCGCTTGTTCCATAGAGAGTTTGCTCATGGTTGGGGGTTGCCTCCTGTTAATCCATACAATATTCAGGGGCACAGACTAACCCGGTTGAATTCAGATTGGAATGTGTCAATATTTTTAAATATGATAACCGCAACCGAAACCGATAATTAGAACAGGGAACCACATCCATATGGCCGATACGTCAAGCAGCAAGACCGTCACCGAGGGCGCCGTCAAGGCAGGAAACGGCAACAATACCTTTCAATTGAAGGAAATGGCGGCGATCCATGCCGGCGGCACCTATTCCACCGCCCATGGCGCGGTGATTGAAGGCGAAAAAACCATGGTCGGTCTGATGTGCAAGCCCAAGGGCACCGGCGCCCGGCCGCACACCCATCCCAACGAACAATGGAACTACGTGGTTCAGGGCAAGTTGAAGGTCAACATCGACGGCGTGGATTCCGTCGCCGGCCCCGGCACCTTGCTCTATCTGCCCGCCAACGTGGTCCATGCGACGGTCGCCTTTCCGGAAGAAGATGTATATTTCTTCGTCGTCAAGGATCTCAGCCACAGCGTTCACGGCATTCCCGCCGACGGCAAGGATACCGGGCCGTACTACGACCCCGGCTTTGAGCCGGACAAATAATAGGGTTATCTTAAGGGATCATCACCTTATCGCCTGTCGCAGCTGATTTATCTACAGCCTCAAAAACAGCGCTGCCATGAATCGCTTCGGCCAGAGATACGGGATAAGCCTTTCCGCCGGATGCCGCATTGGCAAACGCTTCCAGTTCATCCTTGACGGTGTCAGTGGGGTCGTATTTTTTTTCCTCAACGTTGCCATCCAGGTCGCTGAAAGCGAGAGCGTGCTCGCTCCGCATCTCGATCCAGCCTTTTGATCCGAAAACGTGGATCCGCCAAAAGTCGGCGGTGGCGAAGATAACGCCGAGATATCCGGTAATGCCGTTTTTGAACTGAAACAGCATGGATGAAGTATCGTCAACATCGATGGGGATTTCCCGCCGGTCGCTTAATGCGTAAACCGAGCGGATATCCCCTCCGAGATGAATCATGGCATCCAGGGTATGGATGCCCCGCGCCGCCATTCCTCCAACCGGGTTATGAGACCGTTCCGCCCGCCACACATCCGGCGGGATATTATATCCGGTGGGGCCTGCATGCTGGCCTTCGATGTGCAGGATATTTCCGATCCTGCCTTCGACAATCGCCTGGCGCATATCGATCAGGGCGGGTCTGAATCGCCGATTGAACCCTACCGCCAGTGTAATCTTCGCATCCGTACAGGCCTTTGCCGCCGCTTCGGCGCTGGCACGGGTCAGGGTAAATGGTTTTTCGACAAAGATATGCTTACCCGCCGCCGCCGCCATCTTGATGTGATCCGCATGAAGGGAATTGGGAGTCGCCAGCACAACGGCCTCGATGGAGGAATCTGCCAATACGGCAGCATAGTCATTGCTTAATTCAAGGCCGTTTTCCTTGGCGAAGGATTCATATCTTTCAACCGTTCGGACAATCCCGGTTTTGAATTTTATTTTATCGCTTTTCCCCTGAACGGAATTAACAAGATTTTGTCCCCACCGACCCATACCAAATATGGCAGCGTTTAGCATTTTAACCTCTTAAGCTTTTTCAGATACTGTCGAAACCTATGCTTTTGGTTCGAATCCCGGGTCGTAATGAGGGCCGCTCATGGTGCCATCCACCGCCTTGCCGATAATGCCGTGGGACAAATCCTTGAGCGCCAGGAAAATCACGTCCTCTTCATGGGTTGCCTTGATGGTATGAGGCGCCTCCGCCGGGATGTAGATGAGCGTTCCCGCCGGGGCGACGAAATCGTGACCATCAATGGTGCCCTGCAGCGTTCCCTTTAGAACATAGTTGAACTGTTCGTTGGGATGACTGTGCATACGCGATCCCGTGCCGCGCGGTTTATGGATATAGCCGACCAGCATGCGTTCGCCTTCGACCACACCGCCGTGGGACGTCGAATAGCCGGTGCCCGCCGGAACCTTTTCAAGATTCCCCATGTTGAACGTATGTTTTCCGTTTCCGGCCTTCACCGCGCCTTCGCTTTTCGTTTCTAAAACTTTGCTGTCCATTTTTTTGCTCCCATCGGCGGAACGTCCTGCGTCCGCTATAATTACGCTCTGCTACGCGGTTTACTTTGCGCACCTTTGATGCATTATATTGCCGTTATCGTGAAAGTCATGTCGGAATTGTGCCCGTCGCATATTTCAAGGGAAAGGGAAGACCATGTCCAGGCTCACGCTCGAACAAGCCAACACCATTATCAACCAAGCGATTGTAACTGCCCGCGAAAAGAATGCGCCGCCCATTGCGGTCGTGGTTCTGGACGATGGCGGCCATATCAAGGCGGTCCAGCGCGAAGACAAGGCTTCCATGTTCCGGGTCGATGTCAGTACGGCAAAGGCTTGGGGCGCCGTTGCCATGGATACGCCGAGCCGCGAGCTTGCCAAGAAGGCAAAGGAAAACCCGAATTTCCTGAGTGCGCTGGCAGCCACCTCCGGAGGCAGGTTGCTGCCCAACCCCGGCGGAGTCCTGATTCGGGACGGTAAGGGAGATATCCTGGGCGCCGTCGGCATCAGCGGCGACACCGGCGCCAATGATGAAATTTACGCCATCGCCGGGATCCAGGCCGCCGGACTTGTGGCGGATTCAGGACAAAACTGAAATATATCCCGAAACTAATGAATCTCGGGATCCGGCGTGGGAAAACCATCTTCCAGAAAATCGAAATCACAGCCCTTATCGGCCTGGCTCACATGATTGGAAAATAGTTTTCCGTAACCCCGTTCATAACGCGGCGGGAGCGCCGACCAACGTCGCCGGCGTTGGTTTAATTGTTCATCGCTGACATCCAGATGAATACGGCGGTTGGCCACATCGGTTTCTATCATATCGCCCGTTTCCACCAGGGCCAACGGCCCGCCGGTGAATGATTCCGGCGCAACATGCAGAATGCAGGCGCCATAGCTGGTTCCGCTCATGCGGGAATCGGATATGCGAAGCATGTCCCGCACCCCCTTGGCCAACAATTTCTTCGGGATCGGCAACATCCCCCATTCCGGCATTCCCGGCCCTCCCTGGGGGCCGGCATTTTGCAACACGAGAACCGTATCCTCCGTAACGTCAAGATCATCGCGGTCAATCTCGGCCGCCATATGGTTGTAGTCGCGGAATACCAATGCCGGGCCACGATGTATCAGGAATTTCGCTTCAGCCGCCGCCGGTTTCATAACGCAACCGCCGGGCGCCAGATTGCCTTGCAAAACCGCCGTTGCCCCTTCCGCGTAAATGGAATTTTCCAGGGTACGGATAATATCCGGATTGTGGACCTTGGCCCGTGCAATATTTTCACCAAGGGTTTTTCCCGTGACCGTCATGCATGTCAGGGTCAACAGGTCACGCAAACAGGTCATGAACGCAGGCAGCCCGCCGGCATAATAGAAATCCTCCATCAGGAATTCACCCGCCGGACGGAGATTGGCGATTACCGGCGTTCGCCGGGATATTTCGTCGAACCGCGAAAGTGTAAGATCGATTCCCGCACGGCGCGCCATCGCAATAAGGTGAATGATCGCGTTGGTCGACCCGCCCAACGCCATATGGACGGTGATGGCGTTATCCACGGATTCCGTGCTCATGATGTCCCTGGGCTTCTGGTCCTGCCAGACCATCTCGACACTGCGCCGCCCGGCGGAAGCGCACATGCGGGGGTGGTTCGAATCCGGTGCCGGTATGGAAGAAGCGCCGGTTAGCGTCATGCCAAGGGCTTCGGCGATTGCGGTCATCGTTGAGGCTGTTCCCATCACCTGACAATGCCCATGGGAGGGGGCGATACCGTTTTCGATCTCCTCCCAGTCCTGTTCGGTAATCTTTCCCGCGCGAAGCTCGTTCCAATACTTCCAGGTATCGCTGCCCATGCCGAGAGGCCTGCCCTCCCAGTTTCCATTTAGCATGGGACCGGCGGGAACAAAGATGGCCGGAAGATTCATGCTGATCGCCCCCATCAGAAGGCCCGGTGTCGTCTTGTCGCATCCGCCGAGCAGCACGGCGCCATCCACGGGATGAGAGCGCAGCAATTCTTCCGTCTCCATTGCCAGAAAATTCCGGTACAGCATGGTGGTCGGCTTAACGAAAGGTTCGGCCAGAGACATGGCCGGCAACTCAAGGGGAAATCCACCCGCCTGAAGTATTCCGCGTTTCACATCCTCGGCCCTTTCCCTCAGATGGGCGTGGCAGGGGTTGATATCGCTCCAGGTATTGACGATGGCGATCACCGGACGCCCGGAAAACTCCTCGCGGGCGTAACCCATCTGTTTCATGCGTGCCCGATGGGCAAACGAACGCAGATCATTCACGCCGAACCAGCGGTGACTTCTCAGATCTTCGGGCCGTTTCAAGGGTTTTTTCTCGGCCATCCTTTTTTCCAGTATGCTGGTGGTTGAAATTTTTCCACACCCATGGGTCCGTTCGGAAACGGTCATGTCAAGTTTAACGGGAGAACATGCCGTAATTGATCCTCAATAAGCAGGCTGATTGGGTGTTTTGAAAAGATAATCTGTCTTAATGCCCATAAGGCACTGCTCAGAATTGATCATATTTGAAAAAAGAGGGTGCACAGAGCGCACCAGTCTGGTTTATACTGCGAACCCATTATAATCCTGCCTTTTTCAGTCGGCCGTCATACAGGGAGACACCGTCAACATGAAACCCGTCCGATCCGTTGAACGCGCCGTATCCATTCTTTTCCTGGTCGCGCAAAGCAATGCCCCCTTGGGACTTTCCGAAATCAGCCGCAGCATCGGCCTCGACAAGGCCACCTCGCTCCGGCTTCTCAATACCCTCGGCGATGCCAAGCTGGTGCAACAGGATCCGATTTCCCGGCGCTACATCCCCGGGTCCAACATTTCACGGCTGTACAGCTCCTGGCGTAGCGATATCCGCAACATCAGCCGGCCGCATCTGGAATCCCTGCTGCGGGACGCCCAGGAAACGGTCTGCATCCACGCCCCCCGGGGCCTTGAGCGGGTCTGTATCGAAGCCCTCACGCCAACCCATGAGTTGTGTATCGTCACCACCATCGGCAGCGCCGTTCCCATCTATGCCGGAGCCTCGGGACGGGTGCTCATGGCCTTCATGCCCGAAGCAGACCGCGAACGCATTCTCACGCAGACGGAGCTCCGTGCCTGCACACCCAAAAGCGTTATTGATCCTGACATTTACCGTCGGGAACTGGATGAAGTTCGGAACAGGGGATATGCTGGCACCATTGGAGATGTCACGTTAAACACGGCGGCCCTGGCCGCGCCCATTCTCAACGGCGACGGCCAGATCGTCGCCACCGTTACCCTGAGGGGGCCGGAGATCCGCATGAGCGTGGAAAAGATGGAAGAAATTGCACCGCGCGTTGTTCAGGCGGCGGCGGATATCAGTGAAGAGTTCGGCTATGGCCAGCTTCTCGCCGCCGTCAACACCTGATCGATTAGGATCCTCCTTACGTGACAGACCCTTCATCCCGGCCCCCGGCCGATCGCATCCCGGTAACCCTTCTGACCGGATTTCTCGGTAGCGGCAAGACAACCTTGCTTAACCGGCTGCTCAAGCATCCGGGAATGGCCAATACGGTGGTTATCGTCAATGAATTCGGCGAAATCGGAATCGATCATCTTCTGGTGGAAGTGCCCGACGAAGACATGGTGCTGCTTAACAGCGGCTGTCTGTGCTGCACCATCCGGGGTGATCTGATCGACACCCTGAGGGATTTACTCGATCGGCGAGCGCGCGGCAATATTCCTTCCTTTGACCGGGTGGTGGTGGAAACGTCCGGGTTGGCGGATCCGGCGCCTATTTTGCACACCATCCTGACCGATGCCGACATCTCAGCTTCCTATGTTCTCGATTGCGTTCTCACCCTGGTTGATGCGGTAAATGGATACTTACAACTCGACACCCACTTCGAATCCGTCAAACAGGCCGCAATCGCCGACCGCATCGTCCTTTCCAAGGCTGACATGGCCGAAGCCGGCGACATCGAAACCCTGAGAAACCGGCTCGCCGGAATGAATCCGGGCGCCCGGGTCTTCGAAGCCGTGATGGGAGAGATCGATCCTGATAAATTGTTCGGCGTGGGTCTCGAAGCTACCGGCGCAAAGGCCTCGAATGTCCATGCTTGGCTTCAGGAAGAGGCGTTTGGCGAGGATGAGGATCGTGGTCACCACCACCATCACTCTCATGACGACCACCACGACGACCGCATCCATACCTTTTCCGTCCATCTCACCGAACCGGTCCATCCCATGGGGTTTAAATTGTGGCTGGATGTTCTGTCCACCTTCCGGGGGCCGAACCTACTTCGGGTCAAGGGGATTCTCAACATCAACGGCGAACCGGTGGTGGTGCATGCGGTTCAGCACCTCTTTCATGAACCCTACACCCTTCCCGCCTGGCCCGATGAGGACCGTAGATCAAAGATCGTCTTCATTACCTATGATTTGGATCGCGCGGAAGTCGAAGATACCCTG
>Ga0224501_10003103_pt1 | contig 13077 bp, 11 predicted proteins | sample SF_Oct11_sed_USG_4_FD_169105 | JGI IMG/M metagenome (GOLD analysis project Ga0224501, IMG submission 169105) | Sediment microbial communities from San Francisco Bay, California, United States - SF_Oct11_sed_USGS_8_1 | ecosystem: Environmental > Aquatic > Marine > Sediment | place: USA... | reverse complement strand
ATAATTTATTTATTCAATAGCTTACGTTTTAGTTTGGTTAATTGTGAATTTATATGCTCGTCTAAAACCTTACTTTCCTTTTTTATTTCAGACTTTGCATTTTGCAATTTAGTACACAGTGCCTTTAAATTATTTCTTTCTTCTGTTAAAGAAGTTGTTTTTTTCTTTTCTTTTAATAGTTGAGTTTTATTGAGCTTGTCTGTTTCAATTGTTCTATTTACAATATCTTCAAATACCTTAGTATTTATTAATTGTTCTAAGTTGGAATCTTCGTAATGTATAACTTCTAATTTCATTTAATTAAACCTTAATTAATTCCACATGAAAGAAATCCTGGAAAGATTGATCTGTGAGAATTTCATTGTCCCCATCCCAGTCTATTCCAAATCTTATTTTATATCCAGTGCCTTCTAATAGTCTATCACCGACTTCTTTTACCTTTCTTAAAAACCATGTAAACTGAGACATTTGATATGGTCCGAAATTCTCAGCATCTGTTGCCAATCTCTTTCCATTAATATATGGACAAATATCTGCTGCTAAAGAACAAGAAATAATTTCTCCGTTGTACTCTACTTCCCTAATGAGATGTTGACCATCTGGTGGATGTAATGTAGAGGCTCCGCTATTAAATACTGCCCACTGCTCTTCATCTGTCCTTCCGCCCTGATCAATTCTAAGATCATCAGTAATAAGAACTTCATCTAAAATATTTCTAAGCAGTGGATGAAGAGTCGCTCTTTGCTTGATTGAATGTTGACTATATGAGTTCATAATTATAATACGTTTAGTTCGCCGATTATTAGATTAACGTGATTGAGTATTTCTGATTCAGATGTTAAAGCTTCTAATTGATATTTCCCTCTAATTCTTATTTCTTCTATAGTAGCAGCTAATGTTTGCCAGGCTTGTTCTGTTGCGATAATATAATTAGCAGCATCCGTTTTAGTCATTCCCCTGGCTGTAGCTTCCGCCGTAATATAAACATACCCCGATGTAGAATCTTCTGGATATCCATTACTAGCAAATAAATGTGCGTCTTCTGCTTTCTTGAGATAAGTCATTGATTGACCAAACCCCGGAGTGATATATTTATTTCTTACTTCTTCCGATTTATCATCTATTTCTTTTAACTTATCTAGTTTTAATCTAGTAGTATTTAATACCCAATCATCACCAACCCAGTCATAATAATGGTTTGGTCTGGGGGGAACTTCTATTGTAGTATTATCTATCGGAGAATCTCCGTGATAATAACCATGTATGTCGCTATAATATGCCTTCATAAATTAAATTCCCCTTTCTACGGATACTATAATATTCGCGGTAGTATATGGATTAGCCCACGAGTCTGTATAAAGAGCACCACTACTAATACTTCTTATATTTATTTGTTTTGGCAATACTGTAACGTAATTTGCAATTGATTCGGTATCTAGTGGAAGGTCTATACTGTTTCCACCGCCATCGAATGCAGTTACCTTATATTTGCAAAATAACCAAGTTAGATAATGGTCCTTCGTGTACAGGGTACCGGTATTTGATATTGAAAATATTTCAGACATATATTTAGCCTGGTGTGGAATTCCCTTAAGAATATTTATTACACCGGCGCTTCTATTCAAATACCCTATCGGAACTCGTGTAGTTTCGGTCCAAGCCCCGTTCCATCTATATGCCTTATATGTACTTGGATTGAAATAATAATCCGACAACGTATTATCTGCGGGGGGGATAATAGCTAATTGTGGATATTTAGCATTTTCGCTTTCATAGAAGGTTCCATCGATATCCATGTATATCACGTGCTGAGAATCTGTACCGGAATTAGTTACTAACGTGGATGAGTCAATATATTTAGTTTCTGTGATTAAATCCCCATTTCTCATCCCCATTGGAAACGACACGGACGTTCCAGAGGCTATAAACACTTGATTCGTATCTAGTGATAAATGGGTTGGTAATCCCCCCGCATCCGTGGGGCCGCTTACGACACATGCGGTTTCTTGGTGCGGTGTTGTATGAGATATAGAATCATGTAAACATCTAAACCCAACGACACTATCATCGTATATAAACATACCATATCGCAAACTCGGCCCGACATAAGATTGTATTTCTGCCCCGCTTCTAGAATATAATTTTTTCGGGCCGCCTGTATTTAGATCAACCGTAATTGTATTGGTTGATTTTGTTCCGCCGCTTATAAATGGAAACTTAAAATAATAAACAATCCCGGTCTGATAAGGAGTAGTGCCAGATATAGTTCCAGAATATACACCGCCGGTTCCAGTTAATTCTACGTAATTTATAGAACTATTAAATACCACTTTTTTTGTTGTATCGTCCACATAAAAAGTAGTTCCTAATTGAAAGGTGTCTGCTATCGGATCTACCTGAGCCAAACGTAAAATATCATTAACTAAAATTTTATTTCCTGGGGTTGCTTCCGACATACTATCAACCCTAAGATCGCCCGTAACTCCTATACCACCAGATGCTACAGACTCTTTAATTTCGTCGACTAATAATGGTTTTACAATATCGATTTCTGTACCGTATGAATCTATATTATCTACATACGCAGTAGTGGCTTCTATTTTCTGTGGTCGTCCAGTTGCGTTTATAATTTTTTGCATTTATAGCTCATTGAATAAAATTATAATGTTAAAATTCATCGGAGTGTATATAAACAAATACTTCATTAACATTTTTCCAAACACATTTAATAGATGTGTTTGTATTAATTCCTAAAATCTTAGTGTTATCTATTAGTTCGGATCTAGGTGGAATTTCTTGGTGTTCCGATATCAATCTAGTAATAATATTAGCTGTGTCGTAATTGACGGGATTTTTAATGGTCAGATCAGTAGAACCAACACCATTGTAATCATCTACATATGTTCCAGTATTAGATACGGTTGTGTGTAAGAGTTCATAATCCCCAGTGTCTATTTTTCTATAGATTCTATATTCGCTGCATCCGGGGGTTCCGGACCAAGTTACTGTATTATAATAACTTGTTGAATCCAAGCTGGTATTATTTGTCGTTGCATACTCGTTGTATGCGGTTTCTCCCGAATATGTTACCCCTGTCATAATATAATAATAATTTGTACCCCCGGTCCCCGTAGGAGTTACTGATCCCGTGGGTGTGTTTATAACTGTTTCTGGATTTATATTATATAGCGCCAATAATAATTTAGCAGGAATATCGGGACTCATATTGATAAGTCGTATTGAATCTATATTTATCGTTTTTAAATCTGGTAACCCGTCTATATTCTTTAGCGATACTAATTGATTTAAATCCGCATTTCCGTGTTTCGCAAATGATGTATACATTAATAAACCTTTTCTAATATCTTGTATATGATAAATATACTTCTACTGCTTCACTAGCAAAATAAGATAGACCGTTGACAATGATAGGAAATCCTATCGCGCGATTAGATAGCTCCAAACGTTCGGTTTTTTTAAATGTAGTTCCTAGTGGAAATAACAAATTACCCGAGGTAATTCCTGGTTGGTATATATTTGCATTGATATGAGTATTATGAGGGATCGGTCCAGGATCTAAAAACTCTGTTTCTCCTCCGGGTATTTTACCTATATAGGAATACTCGTATTCGCCATAGTTAAGTTTTCTGTATACAAGTGAATATAATGTAGATGGCGAAACCCCACTCGTTATCGATATTTGTACGTTATTTCCAGCATCTGTTAAATCTGCGGATAATGCGGTAGTTGTTAATCCATACTGATATTGGGTGAAGTGTGTATTTGATATATCGACAAGCGCATAATCATAGGCTATCGTTCCCGATGTCGATGGGACAGCTGTAAAGGATACACTATTCGCGACCGCTTGCGAACCACCCATAGATCCCGCTGTAAATTCTATGTAACTCGTATTCGTAAATGGAGAATATTTAGAAATTCCTTTTACTATAAATTCTAATACATCGATTTTATCGCCGGTTCCATCTAAAGCAATATACTTAGCACTATTTGTGGTCGCGTCTAATGTACCGCTATATGAATAAGTTTTCATTACTGACTTAATTCATCATAAGAAATTAATATATCAACGTATTGTTGTTCACTAACAACACTTATTTTTTTAGTATCATCAAAACCCAAATATTTAGTATCGTCAATCATTATACCACCAGCCGGAATGCTATTATATTCGGGATAAATTCGAGCATCTATTCCGGACGTATTGTATTCTGGAGCTTCTATTGTAGTGTCGACTGCGGTTCCGGTGTCATTATACGTAATAGCTGCTGTTTCAGTTAATAAATAAAAATTAGTATTATCGGTGGATTTATATACCCTATATCGATATGCTCCTGTGACTGCCGTCCAATCTATTTTATTGTAACTACTTCCCGATAAAACACTATTACCTAAGAACGATGTTGATGCGCTTGCATTTGTTTCTCCATTTCTAGACGTTTTCAATGCCGATATTCTATAATAATATTGCTGTCCGTTATCATTGGGGGTTGTATTATCGTCCACTAGCGGGGCACTCGGTGTAGCTAAATCAGCGGATGTTTGGGGCCAAATACCAACCAATACTTTAGCAGCCACTGTTTCGCTTCTATTAATAATCTTAACACCAAGAATATTAACGGTCTTACCAGACCCAACTGTGATTAAATCACTAATACTATTAACTGTAGAAAACCCAGATTTGGTTGCTAATTTAAACATCTATTCCTCATTATGAATAAGCTAAAATATAAGATCTTATAGAATTATCAGTAGCTTCTCGTTTGTAGTATTCTGTAATCCATCCAACCGTAGCGTCTCCGGAGTATGTAAATAATACTGTGGTTTCAGGAGAAGTAATTAGATAGTCGGAAGCTAAACTATTTATGTTAGAACCATTTCGAGATACGGTAATTGTGTTTATAGCGGAATAAGAATATAAATCGAACACCTTAACATATAACCCCTCCCACGGATTCGTAGGAAGGGTTATTGTAATTGGACTCGTTCTAACGTCCGCGAATATGTCTTCGTTACCAGCAGTAGTATAACTACCAGTTATAGTGGTAGGTTCCGGAAATAATGGAACTCCACCGAGGGTTGAGCCATCTCCTATATACAACCGTTTTTGATCTGTTGTATATACTGGCTCTCCCTCTGCGGGAACAAAGGTAGTTCTATTTGCCTCTGTTCCACGCAGGAATCTTATTTGTGAAATAGCTGGTTTCTTTGAGTTCATATATAAGTAAAAAAAGGGAAGTATATTTAAGTTAAATATTTGTCCTCGATAAATCTATCCTACATTACGATCGCCCGGAGGTCTAGAGGGGGTTGGTTGTGGTCCTGGAGGATTACCGGATTCTGAACCAGCAGTTGGTGGTTTCCATCTATTAGGATTCGGAGGACGCTGGCTCGCTTCCATAATTCGACGTTCTTGATCAGCAACTACTTCTGCCCCGCGCTTAAACATATCAGCATTTTTTAGAATATGCGGAATTTTAGTAGGAGTCATATCAAGCATTCCCTTCTGTTGCAACATACCCCAGATATAAGTCTTCTGAGCAATTTCTCGTTCTTTCCAATCATAAAGGATTTTGCTTAATTTCGGATCTTCATAAGAGTCTACACCCAGTTCGTTCATTGCAGAATCGGCTTGGGATTTCCAGTTTCTAAGCTCAGTCATATTTTGTTTAGCAGATGCTACTACTTGAGCTAATTTATAAACCTCGTTATCACGCTCCAAAATTAGTTCTTCGATATCCAATTGTTTAAGCTGGCCATCTACGTCTCCTTTATGATATTGTTTCCGTTCATTTTCTAATTTTTTTAATTGAATGTCCATTCGCTGTAATTTAATTTTTCCTGTTTCGTACTGATGCTGAAAGTTAGCAATATTTCCAAACCTACTTTCAATTTCCATAAACGATTGAACAAGTTTAGATTCCGGAAGAGGGTATTCAATTTCATTAAGAATAACATCGCGTTGGAATTTATCAGTTTGGGCTTTATAATTAATACCCATGATACCGGAGGTGCTTTTCAAAAGATCTTTAGCCGATTCATCGATAAGAGTCATTCCGAGAATGCGCTCGATGGTTAGCTCCATGATATCATATGTTTTGCTGATTTCCAAAGAGTTATCTTTTTTTGTTTTTTGTTTAGTACTCATTGATTAAGTAATTCTCCAACTGATTGTTGATAAAAAAGGAATTGATGTTAATGGATTATTAACATATAACTATTATAGCATTAATAATCGTTGTTGACAACCCCCAATGATATATTTGTATTTATAAAAGATTTATAACTATTTGTTGTTGTTTTATAAAAGGTATAATTATATCTCCACGACGCGGGAATTGGGGTTCCGTCGTATGTACCCCCACCAATATGTAGAACAGTATCTGTACCCAACAGAGCAGAATTTGTAGATTTCGCAGATGAATTGTAAAACGTAATTGAATCGGGAATAGAATTTTGTATTATGGTAGAGGTTCCGATGTCTGTATTATAATGAAAATCGTATATTGCAGAACCTCCATTATAACCACCATAAACATTTATTATTCCATCACCTTGATTATGAGAAGTACATCCGGCGACATTATGGGGCAACACATTTAATAGCTGTGTCCATGTGTTATTAATAACATTATAGATATAAACATTATCATAATACACCGGGAGATGTGTGGCTCCTCCAAACACATAAATTAGCTCGTCATTGACAGATGATGCTTTTAATACTGCGCCCCCGGGAGTAGCTAATGCACTCCAAGTATTTATTAAATTATCATAACTGTAGTGGGGAGCAGCCGGTGCTCCAGCTGGGCTACCATCTAAAAAATCCTCGTCTATATTATAAGTCACATATAATTTATTATTAATAACTCCAATATTCGACATAACAAATGGGGTTGTAGAATTAGCAACATAATAAAAAGAGCCAGTTTCTAAATCGGATACCACTACTGAAGATACTAATCCACCGGAGGTTGAATCAAATCCTCCGACCCGATATATTCTATCGTTATATGTTTCCCCGTTTCTATACCACTTATTTGTGTATCCTCCGCACGACGTACTTTTAGATGTCATTGTTAGATCATCAACTATGCTAATGTATGCCGAATCATTGGCATGTCCGCCATATGCAATTCCGCCCGAATATCTATTGGCATTAGTATTACTACCTTTTACAGAATCAGAGGAGGTTCCTCCAACTGTATAATAGTTACCCCCGAACTTAATTCTAGGAATAGCTGCTTCTATTTGTGTTACATATAAAGATCCGAATTTCTCCAATGTAGTAGCTAATGCTTCATCGTGTTTAACAAAAGAATTTTCTACATTACTTTCACCATAATACCAATTGGTAGAATCTGTAGAAATTCTAAACGCAGTATCTATTAATAGATCATCTACAGCAACCCCGACAGTTTGAAAATCATTTCTATCTACTGAGGTATTTAGTATTCCTGCTGTGGCTATACTATATGTTCTCAACTCATAACAATTAGTAATATACGAAGAACCATTATATCCCTTTAAAGAGTAAACCGAACCAAATAAACTACCGCCTCCTCCATCATATACAGCATTTGTAAAGTTATTAATTACATTGCCATTTAATATTGGATTATAAACAGATACACTTGTGAAAGATACAGACGTAGAATCTACACCTCCTATACTAAATAAACCTATATTATCAATATATCCAAGAGAGGATCCAGTTCTGTAATTAGAGAAATCATTTGATAATATAGACCACGTATCAGATTCCGGATTTAATATATTAATATATTCTGAGTTTCCATACGCGGATATTAAATAAGAATCGTATTCAAATATGGCATGATCGTGTTTACCATGACCACTTGTAAATTCATATGGATATTCTTTCCAGGTGTTCGTAGAGCTATTATATACTTCCGATGTACTTACGCCCAGGCCACCACTAACTAAAATTTTATCTTTATCATATGCTATTCCAGCATGATGCGATCTTATACTATTTAGATAATCTCTTACATCCCATACATTAGAATCGTGATTATATCTATATACTTCAGAAAACATATAAGAAGTAGAATCTACATATCCACCACCAGTACTATATAAATAATTATTTAAATCTATTATTTTATTGTTACTAGTTGTATATGTAGCAGAAATACTCGCCCATGAATCGGTCTCCTTTTTATATCTACTCCAAAATTGAACATTATTTCCGATATCGTTTTTACCGGGAGACGCATACAAATAACCACCAACTGATTCTGAATCAAAATGATGTCGGGTGGTCTCCGACATAGTATTATTTATAGATATAAATTCACTAAGATTTCCAATGCCCGAAGCTTCTAAGGTATTACTTCTAGAGCTTGCAGATATATTGCTATCAGAGGATGAATTATATTTATTACCTCCGCTCATAGCAGCCAGTTTAGCTATAGATTCTGATAACTTATCAAAGCTATATGCGGATACTTCGGTTTTTACATATCCTGAGTTATCAAGTACAGAGTAACCGGTATCCAATACATCTGCGTTCGATTCTAATTCAATTTGATCTGCTCCAGAAGCATACATGTAATCTGTAGTTTTGTCAAAGTACACGCTTTCGATAGTTAATTGAGTTGTAGTATTTCCATCTACAGCATCTGTTTTTAGTATATTTTTAAACACAGGATTATTTATCCCGTTGTAAACATCCAATACATCTATATTAGGACTTTCTAATTCCAAATGAGTACTAGTATTTGGTTTAAAATTCTGCGCAGATATATTTTTAATAGTAGTTCCGCTGCTATCTATATTTTTAATGGAATTAACCGAGAGCCCAGTGGTAGAATTTAACAATGTATTATTGTTTATTTTTAATGTATTGGTTAAATCCGATCTAATCTGGTAAACTCCATTTGTATAGCCAGATGCTATATTAGAAAGATGTTCTTCTTTATATGTAATTAGTTTCCAGGTAGTTATCGAATCTATAGTTTCCGAAAATAACATTCCTATGAATCTATCGCCGTTGAACTTATATTTACTTAAATCGGTATTTAAGATTTGTTCTACTTTTAACAGATCATTAGAAATAAATATTACAGTTGTGTAACCAATAGTACCTTCGGCGATTAAAAAATAATCTGAAACAGCTGTTCCATTAACCGATAATTCGCCAGCAGAAGAATAAAATTTAAATGCGCGTTTGGTTCTAACCGAATTATCCACATGATAGATATCTCCATCATCAACAAATATGTATCTATTACTATCGGATTCTGATTCTAAAACCGCATCTAATACAATCGAATTTCGTATGTGGTTATATGACCAGTTCTCTATTCCTTTTGAAATTGGTTGTAAAATATTAGACATTAATTATTCTCCAGAATCTGTGTACATAGTTGTTGTGAGGAAATGATTTTGTAGTATCGGAAAATTCTTCAATCTATACATATTGTTAAATACGGTAACACCATTATACCCACCGATTATGACAATATCATTAGATAACTGTGTTCCTTCGGCTTCTCTTATAGAGAGGGGATAATTTTCTATTGAAGAAGTGGTATTCGATATATAGTTATATTCATATGATAGAAACCCGGCGTCAAGGCCGCTAAATTTATAATAAGTATCTCTATTATGAGTTTGTGCTATTGTATGTTGATTACTAGCTATTCCGTGTAAATTCGTCACAACTGAATACGTTGTGGTTATTTGATTATACAATTCCGAGTTAGAAATTGAACTTCCGTTTGTACCAGATATCACACCAATTCGCCCATCCAATTCTACAGCATTGCCGGAGCCGTATCTCGCTGTAGTGAGTGTTCCAGCGCCCACCCATCCGCCGAGCACGGGGTTATATAATGTCGTACCCCCAGTATATGTAGCTCCGGCGAGATATCCGCCGGCTGAAAATATAAATCCATTAGAGCTAATTGATGCGTGCCATCTAGACGCAGATGGATATCCTCCAACACTAACATATGAATCAGAGATCGGATTATATAATCGAGATGACGATAGATATGCACCGTTAAATCCAGCAGCAATCATTAACTTTCCTTCTATAATACCACTAGAATGAGATCTTACATTAACACCAGATGAAGCAGCAAATGTCCATTGATTCGTAGTATTATTATATATAATAGTATCGTCATTATATATTAATGAGTTATTAATTCCGCCGTGTGAATAAATATAGTCTCCAATTGCATGCGCCCCGGGACCATAATTCGCATCTGGCATGCCAGTATCTGCTACATAATATTTGGTTCCGCCTGCAATCATTTGAGGCGCAGGAAGACCTATACTTATCTCCGCTTTGTATTTATCTTTATCTGTTTTAGTAGTAAATACATCCGCTAATGTTTCCCCGTATCTTAAAAATGAATTGGTATCTTCAGTATATCCTATTCTTTCGGTTGTTCCGTTTTTAATTTTAAATGGTAATTTACCATTATAATAACTAGAGCTTGTATGTATAGATATTGATTCGGGTAGATCATAAGAATCTAATAGGGCCCCTAATTTATAATATGGTATAACTTCAAGAAATCCGGTATCTGTAGTATATGATGATCCATCTGTACCACTAGATAGAAAAATTCCATTACCAATCTGAGATGCAGACCCGGTGTCTCGAGTTAAAAAACTTGGCATTGAAGAATATACACTAGATAATAAATTAAATTTATAAGCTCCCCCAGTTGTAGACCCACCACCATTGTTTCCACCAGAAGAAATTATGGAATTTATTTGTTTTCCGTGATGACTTCCGAATACCGTAATAGGATAATTTACAGAAGCCGCCCACGTGTTAGATATTGGATTATATTTTTCGCCGATATCCGATGCTGTTCCAACTCCATTAGCCGACGCCGCAGCATATATATAAGAATCTATATTATCGGCTACATTTACCACCCCCGTTAATGATATTGTAGATGATAATGTGGTTTCGGATTCTGTAAGTGTATTATAACGATAAGTAGATTGGATGTATACCGTCGATGCTATTCCCCCTATTGTTATTATTTCGCCAGAATTATATATACATTTAGAGAACCTTCTTGGCGACGATAGAGATCCTATGTTAATATCAACATCCAATAATATATCTATTTTACTTACAGTAGAAATTTCCGACCCACCGGAGTACGATACGCCCCCCAGAACATACCCGGTGTATTTATTATCATTAGAAAATCCAGAAAACTCTTGATCTGACGAAGTTGTAAATTTCGTAGACCAACTATTTAATACTAGATCGTACGCATAATTAGCTGGTGGGACCGTCAGTCCCCACGCGCCCTTAAATGTATAAAACCACCCATTTAAATTTCCAGATCCGAAATAATTAAATGAATCTGGTTTTGCGGCTTTAGTAATCCATGCCCGTGTCGACGCGGCGTAATAAGCTCCGACAAAATTACCACTATAATTTGTATCATTTAAATTTATAGTTTTCTGATATACACCGTCTTTATTTTTAGAACCATTAAACGATTTAATTAATCCAACAGCTCCCAATATATCAGACGGAGTTTTTAAATTTCTAGATTTTGCATTGGCTCTTATCTTTCCGGATTTATCTAATCCTGCGTATCCACCGGGGGAATTTCTACCACTAGTTCTTTCATATTTATCGGTGCCCTGATATACATCTCCGGATTTAAATTTGGTATTAAATACAGTTACACCCGAATTTGTACTTTCTTCTAATATAGAATCGGTTGATATTGGATGCTCTGTATTAATAGACGCCGATACCTTTTTCTCATATACACCACCAACTATTAAAGTAGTTGAATCGCTAGCTGCATCTATGTTATTAATTTTAAATCTGTTGGTAGTGGGTTTAATTTTATTTACTAATATATTATGACTAGCGCTACTGACAGTTACGACATCAGATGTAAGTCCGCCGATTTCATTAACTTCTATTTCATTGGCTACCGCCCCGACTGCTATTTTTTTATTACCGAACGAATCATTTATAACTAACGCATTTTTATTTGGCTGCCCGGTTATATTTATTTGATCGGCAGATAAATATTGGGAATTATTATATCGAAGTTTATTGGAAATAACAGTCCATGATTTAGTAGTCGCGTCTATTAGTTTCTCGTATAAAATCCCTAAATAAATTCTATCTGCATTTATTACATAATCATCTAAATTATCTAACGATATAGAATCAGTAAATAAACTACCTTCGTTATCAACATAAACAATATATGTAAGATTCTCTTTTATCCCGCTTAATACATCCTGTTGATCGATCTTAATTGGTTTCTTAATGCCATTAAACGATACCGATCCAGAAGCGACACGTATAACAGTACTAGAAAATATAGATACCCCGCATCCATCTAATATAACGTTTCTGCTTCTGATATGATTCAAATATAAGTTAGTAACTATAATATTTCTATTATAGGAATGTATCCATTCGAATCTTTTTTCTTTTGTTTTTTCCGGGAGTTCTAGTCCTAGATTTGTAGTAGTATTAATAAATGACATAATGTTATTCGTAATCCTTTCCAATTAAGGCTAGGAGTTTTAGTTGTTTTTGTTTTTTAAGAGATGTAGATATAAGCTTTTCGTGATCGAATATCCCCACGGCCGAAGAATCTAACCCGCCTAATATATGAGGAGCATTATTTAAAATCGATCCGTTATGAGAATATCGTGAAGTTCCAACCGGAGTAGTTGCTACCCACACGGATTGTATATCTAAATGTTTATAACATTCTGTATGATATGTATACAGAGGAGTATTTGCATATCCTCTACCACTAAAAACATATGCATTTCCATTAACAAACGATCCATGAGTTTCTCCTATATCATGTGGATAAACATCAGATGATGTAAATGTGTCTAATATATAACTATAATTTCTATGGGAAGCAACCCAACTACTTGCACCAGATGTTCCTGAAGATCCTCCTATAAGCTTATAATCCTCCCCGATGTACTCTACTCCGACCGCGTATGTAAAACCGGTGGATCCCACCCGAGTAGTCCATGAATCTTCGGACACGCTATACGCGG
>Ga0224501_10003102_pt1 | contig 13082 bp, 12 predicted proteins | sample SF_Oct11_sed_USG_4_FD_169105 | JGI IMG/M metagenome (GOLD analysis project Ga0224501, IMG submission 169105) | Sediment microbial communities from San Francisco Bay, California, United States - SF_Oct11_sed_USGS_8_1 | ecosystem: Environmental > Aquatic > Marine > Sediment | place: USA... | reverse complement strand
ATTACTCATATCTTCGATTTCAAATGCATTACGATAAAGTTTTTTATCCTGCTCAAAACGGATAAAGGGATTTTGTCTGCTTGAAGGTTTTACTTCGGTAAGCTGAATTTTTTCGAGTTGCTTGGCTCGTGACGTTGCTTGTTTAGCTTTTGAGGCATTAGCAGAGAATCGGCTGACAAAAGACTGCAGTTCAGCAATTTGTGCTTTTTTCTTGTCATTGTCAGCATGTAGTTGTTCCCGTGCCTGTGTTGCAGCGGTCATATATTGATCATAGTTACCCGGGAAGAGGCGCAGTTCACCGTAGTCAAGATCTGCCATGTGAGTACAAACACTGTTTAAGAAGTGACGATCATGCGAAATGATAATCATGGTGCTTTTACGTTCATTCAACACATTTTCCAACCAGCGAATAGTATTAATATCGAGGTTATTAGTAGGCTCATCGAGTAACATGATATCCGGATCAGCAAACAGGGCCTGTGCCAGTAATACACGCAACTTCCAGCCCGGTGCCACTGCACTCATCAGCCCCGTGTGTTGTTCTTCAGGAATTTCAAGACCAAGCAATAATTCACCTGCACGAGATTCTGCGGTATAACCATCAAGTTCGGCGAACTCGACCTCAAGCTCGGCAACTTTCATACCTTCTTCTTCAGTCATTTCAGCTAAAGAATAAATGCGGTCGCGTTCCTGTTTGATGGGCCATAATCGTTTATCACCCATGATGACAGTATCGAGTACGGTGTATTCTTCAAAGGCAAATTGATCCTGGCCAAGTTTACCGACGGTTTCATTTTCGTCAACATTAACGGTACCCGATGTTTGCTCCAGATCGCCGCCGAGAATTTTCATAAAAGTTGATTTACCGCAACCATTGGCACCAATCAGGCCGTAACGATTGCCGTTTCCAAATTTAACGGAGATGTCTTCAAAAAGGGGCTTGGGCCCAAATTGCATGGTGATATTAGCTGTAGTAATCAAGGGATATACTTCCGATGGTAATAATGTCGATAAAAAGGGCGCGCATTATGCCACAGAGTAGAGACGTATTCACCTGACAATTAATGCATTTCTTATTCCATAAATAATTAGTAGCTTGAGCGCTGTCAATATAGATTTAATCTAAATTACGACTACTCTTGCGCAATAAGAATAAATTAAGGGAGGTATACGGACTAATATTAAGGAGAACACAATGAAACATTATATGGCAGATATCACTCTTCATATTGATGAAAATACAACTCACGATGAAAGAGAAGAATTTAAAGATAACCTGTTAAACTTGAATGGTGTAATTAAAGCTGATAGTTCTGATAAGCGGCCACATTTAATGATTATTGGCTATGATCCAACTAAGATCAATTCGGCTGCATTATTAGTAGCCGCATCACAAAATGGATTGCATGCAGAATTAATTGGTTTGTGAATATTTGATGTTTTATTACCGGGAGGTCACCCCCTCTCCCTCAAACTTTAAAGTAGTAAATCTCTTCTAACGTGCTGAAATAAACCAGCTGATTTAATGAGGGTGTTCGCTGTCAGTTTCTCAATACCGTAAACTTCTGTGCTTGATAAGTAGTCATTATTTAATTTATTTAACAACAAATCAAAGTCACCATCACCTGACAACAAGATAACCATGTCCACTTCTTTTGCAGTGTCCATGATGTCAATGGTGATACCCACATCCCAGTCGCCCTTAGCGGAACCATCTTTACGTTGGATATATGGCTTGAGTTTTACCTCAAAGCCGATGTGTTTTAATGCATCCTGGAATTTTATTTGCGAATCATCGTTACGCGCGATGGCATAGGCATTGGCAACAACAATTTCACCCTGGGTTTCAAGTTGTTGCCAGAACCTGCGGTAATCAAACTGCCTGCCATATGCATCACGCGTGGTGTAGTAAATATTCTGCACATCAACAAATATGGCGATTTTTTTCATAACAATTGAACCGGCTAATTATCGATTACCCGATTGAGCACGGTTTTGATTGTTACTGCGACGTGGTTTGTTATTACCAGCATTAGCCCAGGGTGAATCGGGTTTTTTTGCAGAAGAACGATTCCCGGGTTTTTTAGACGCCCCGTACCTTTTGTCGGCACTATTTCCTCCCGGTTTTCTTTTTGCCTGTTGTTGTCTGCCACCGCGACCATTTTGTATAGGCTCGGCCTTGATAGTAGGATCAACATCAAAACCTTCAGTTGTAATGGTTGGAATATTACTTTTGGTAAGACGTTCAATGTCTTTAAGTAACTTCAACTCATCAACACACACCAGTGACATGGCCTGACCTTCATTTCCGGCGCGACCAGTCCGGCCGATGCGATGAACATAATCTTCTGCAACATTGGGTAATTCAAAGTTAACCACATGAGGCAGTTGATCAATATCAATTCCACGTGCAGCAATATCTGTTGCGACTAAAACACGCACTTTACCTGATTTAAACTCAGCAAGCGCACGGGTCCTTGCACCCTGACTTTTATTGCCGTGAATAGCGGCTGCGGTAATGCCATCTTTATCAAGTTGTTCAGCTAAACGGTTAGCACCATGCTTAGTCCGGGTAAAAACCAGTACTTGTTGCCAGTTGTTTGAACCAATCATGTAAGACAGTAATTCACGTTTACGATTTTTATCGACATGATGAACAACCTGGTCAACGCGTTCTGAGGTTGTGTTAATTTGCGCAACTTCAACCAGTGCCGGATCATGTAATAGTTTATTGGCTAACGTCTTAATCTCTTTTGAGAATGTCGCGGAGAACAATAATGTCTGCTTTTGTTTGGGTAACAGGGCCAGTATTTTATTGATATCACGAATGAAACCCATATCGAGCATACGATCGGCTTCATCCAGTACCAGGATATCGATTTTAGAAAGATCCGCTGAGCGCTGGCTGACATGATCAAGTAAGCGTCCTGGAGTTGCGACCAAGATATCCAGGCCTTTAATCAGTTTCATTTTTTGAGGATTGATACTGACACCACCAAATACTACGGCTGATTTTAAAGGCAGGTAACGGCCATAGGTTTGCACACTTTCATGCACCTGTGCAGCAAGTTCACGTGTGGGAGTTAATACCAGGCAGCGAAGTGGACGACGACCTTTTGTCGGCGTGGTTGAGTCTAATAAGCGTTGCAATAAGGGCAGGGTAAAGCCGGCAGTTTTACCTGTTCCGGTTTGTGCACCACCCATTAAATCACGGCCTTCCAGGATAAGCGGTATGGCTTGTTGCTGGATAGGTGTTGGCATGGTGTAGCCTTTTTCAGATACAGCACGAAGTATTTCGGCTGACAGGCCGAGTGAATCAAATGACATATAAAATGTTCCTAAATTTTTCTGAGTTGGCCTACCCAGGTTCATAATGACTGGGACGGTCTAGGCGAATACTTGTAAAGCCTTTGTTTTAAAAGAAAATCGATTAAAACGAAGTTTCGAGGTGAATCGGGAGGGATTACCGCGTTTGCATAAAGTGCAGACCGAAGTGCACAGGAATTTGTGAGCGCATTATATATGAAGTTTCTGTTAAAAGGGGGCTGATTTAAAATAAGTTTTAAATAATATGCTAAATTGGTATAAAATCATGTCGTAATCTGGCTTATTTTGCATAAGTTTAATGATGATAATTACTAGCAAAACTAGTGTTTTTTTTAAAAAAAGCGGTTAAACTAATTATCGCTACATTCTCTACTGGTTCTTGTCAGACGTAATACCCTGTTAATTTCCTTAGTAAGATTTGTAACACAATATTAATATTTAATTATGAGGTAATTAATAATGGCAACTGGCAACGTTAAATGGTTTAACGAATCTAAAGGCTTCGGTTTCATCACTCCAGACGATGGCAGCAAAGATGTATTTGTACATTTCTCTGCAATCGCTAGCGATGGTTTTCGTACTTTAGCAGAAGGTCAACAAGTGACTTTTGATGTAGAAGACGGTCCAAAAGGCCCACAAGCATCTAACGTTCAAGTTTAAACGACTTTTACGTATTAAATTAAAACCCCGTGAACTTCACGGGGTTTTTTTTTGCTAAAAATAAAGTAAATTAGTGTCATTGATTTTGAAATTACTGGGTAAAGTATGGCAACGAGCAATAAAAATACGGGTATGTTAAGTGAGCTTTATAAAAGCCTGGATCCAGTTCTTGGCTTTTTCAGTGATTATCCTTTCGCTGTGTTCCTTGTTGTTATTACACTTGCTTTCATCGTGGCCAAAATCGCGACCCGTATTATGAGTGCGGTTGTTGTCCAGTTTACCAGCCGAACCAGGATAAAATGGGATGATAAGATAATTACGTTGTTATCAGGCCCGACATTCTGGACGCTGTTTTTACTCGGCCTGGTGATGGCATTCATTCCACTTAAGTTATCCCAGTCAGCCGACAGTATTTTAAACTCACTGGTTGCGACGATACTTATTATTATATGGAGTGGTTTTCTTTTACGTTTAATAGGCATCTTGTTAACAGCATTTAGTCAAAATGCAAAAGAACAATCAATTATCCGTTTACAGACCAAGCCATTGTTTCAAAACCTGGCGTACATCCTGGTCTTTATTTTTTCCATCTATTTAATTTTTAGTTCATGGCATATTGATATGACCGCCTGGCTGGCATCAGCGGGTATCGCGGGTATCGCTTTAGGTTTTGCTGCAAAAGATACCCTGGCTAACTTATTTGCCGGCGTCTTTATCCTTGCCGACTCGCCCTACAAAATTGGAGACTACGTGGTGCTTGATAGTGGTGAACGTGGCAAGGTCACCCATATTGGTATACGGAGTACCCGTTTATTAACCCGTAGCGATGTGGAGATTACTATTCCTAACGCGGTTATGGGAAATACACGTATCAGTAACGAGTCGGGTGGGCCACATGAAAAATTCAGGGTCAATGTTAAGGTGGGTGTTGCCTATGGTTCAGATATTGATCATGTTCGTGAAGTATTAATGGACATAGCGCAAAATGAAGAGGGTGTCTGTGATGAACCAGAGCCACGTGTTCGTTTTAGAACATTTGGAAATTCCAGCCTGGACATTGATTTGTTATGTTGGGTTGAAGAACCCGAGGTACGTGGCAGGGTGCTGGATGCTTTAAACACGTCTATTTATAAACGTTTTAATGATGAAGGTATTGAGATCCCTTACAGTAAACATGATATCTTTATTAAAGAAATGCCGGGTATCAATCATAACAAGGAATAAATAATTGAACTATATGGATATAAGCAATCAGTATATGGAATACAATAATTTTAAAGAAAATCAGTCTCCATAATGATTCCCTTAAAAGCAGGGCTAAGGCTCACTTCAACTAAGGATGATTTTGGAAAGTGACCGGGTGAAAGTTACATGTATTTAAATAAAACCGCAGATGCCTTGACTTTACTTAAATCAGTTTTTGATGATAAGTATAATCCATACCGTAAGTATTTTAATACATATGACAAGCAAATCCGGCTTAATGCTGTGAACTGAATCTTTTTAGCATGGACGTTTATTTAGCCTGGTGCCGTTTTTGTCGTGATTCTGAACGGCGTTTATCCGCTTTTACAGCTTCAATATTTATATCCGGACTGAGCATAAACTTGGCCTTGCCTTTTATTCCGGATACAGCATAATCTTTTAAAAGTAATTCAGTTGCTTTATCTTTATCCAGCTTTAATTTATTTACCATGAAATCAAAAAGTAAACTGAATAACCTTGCTAAAGCGATATTATGTGTTTGATCGGTAACGGCATGTAACCAGTTACTCAAAGATAAAAAATTTTCAAATGGATCGGAGCCAAGTAAAAATAATTTTGTATGTGTAAAACGGCCTGAATTTGCAACCATATCCCAGTAACGGGCAAAGCGTTTGAGTTTTTGCATGGTTGGAAAATTAATTATGTTATTGCTTAAAATTTCATACGGGGCTTCAGGGTTATAGCGCATATCATAAAGCCCGCTATGCCTGATAATGGGTGTACCCCGCAATCTTTTTAGTACGCCAACCTGGATCTCATGTGGGTCGATGGAAATCAACTTATTAAAACCTGCGGCAAAACTCTCAACGGTTTCCCCCGGTAAACCGATAATCAGATCAGCATGGATATGTGCGTATGTATTTTGTCGGATCCATATCAGGTTTTGTTCAGATTTTTTATTATCCTGTTTACGGCTAATAAGATCCTGTATTTCAGTATTTAAGCTCTGTATACCAATTTCAAACTGTAAACTGTCCTGTGGGAAGCGCTGAATAATTGTTTTGAGCTTTTCGGGTAAGTGATCAGGGATGAGTTCAAAGTGTAAATATATTTTTTCATGAGGATTTGAATCAGGCTGTATTTTCTGCAGGAAGAACTCCATGATCTTAATGCTGGTATCAATTTTAAGATTAAAAGTACGATCAATAAATTTAAAACTGCGAACACCGCGTTCATAGAGTTTCTGCATTTCTGCCAGGAATGCGTTTAGTTCAAAAGGGTAAACTGTTTTATCAAGTGAGGATAAGCAAAATTCGCATTTAAAGGGGCAGCCACGTGAGGCTTCAATATAGATAACCCGGTTTTTAATATCTTCATCAGAGTATTCATTATACGGGAAATTAATTTCACATAGCTTAAAGGGCGGAGCTTTAATAATTTTTTGTGGTGGCTTGAGGTTACTTAATAGTATTTTACATGTTTCCCTGAAAATAATATCAGCCTGACCGGTAATGACATAATCAGCAAACCGGGTGATTTCCTGTTGTTCAGTTTCATAGGTGACTTCAGGGCCACCGAGGATAACAATGGTCTCAGGGGAGATGGTTTTTATCAGTTTGACTACCTGTAATGTCTCACCTGCATTCCATATATAAACGCCGAGAGCGATAATTTTTGGATTACCAATTAATAATGACTCAACAATATCGATAGGGCGGCTGTTAATGATAAACTCTTGAAGCTGAGTAACCGCTCGAAGATCACCCATATTCGCCAGCAGGTAACGTAATCCTAGCGAGGCGTGAATAAAACGTGCATTAAGCGTGCTTAATTTAATTGATACGTCTGAAGACATGAGGTGTTTTACTACACTATGTTTATTTTGCTTTCTTTATTCAGAGAAATAAAAAGAAACTCTAGTTTAACAGAATAGTTTTGCATTAAAATGATATTATTACTGACTTGTTTATAAATTTATCAAAAAAGCCCAGGATAAATTCAGGAGAACATACTTTGATTACATACTTATACTGGATAACCGTTTTTGCATTAGTTATTACAATTCTGGTATTTCTTGGTCATAAAATTGATCAATGGAAATATGCTCTTATTGGCGCGGCGGCTATATTTATTATTGGCTGGATTGCTTATTACTTTCATTTTCAACAAATATTTGTAAAAAAATACGGTGGCGTCATGTCACTGACTGTGCCTGATGGCCAGCGTCATATCGCTGCCACATGGAAAGATGAAAATCTTTGGGTTGAGAATTATGATCCTAAAACGAATACCTGCCATTTTAATGAATACTCAAAAGGAAATGTGTTGCAAGGACAGGTAGTAATAAAAAACTGCAATCCCTTAATGCCACAAAAGTAATTAATTATGTATGACTCTTCTTTAAAAACATCTCAGTTGCGAGATAAGTTAATGGCTGAAGGATTACAGCGATCAAATTTACACACGGATCCAGTTAAGCAATTTGAAAAGTGGTATGGCGAAACCTGTTCTACTGATTTACCCGAGTCAAGTGCAATGATTTTGGCTACGGTTGATCAAGATGGTCAGCCATGGCAACGTACCGTGTTATTAAAAACATTCGATGAGAATGGTTTTGTTTTTTATACCAACTATTCGAGCCGTAAAGCTGAACACATTAAGCATAATAATAAAGTCAGCTTACTTTTTCCCTGGCATCCAATGGGAAGACAGGTCAAAATTACCGGCACAGCGGAAAAAATATCTACAGCTGAATCACTAAAGTATTTTCTTTCACGCCCAAGAGGGAGTCAGATTGGTGCCTGGGCATCGCATCAAAGTAAAGTGGTTAAAAATCGTGCACTACTCGATGCGATGTTTGATGAGATGAAACATAAGTTTGTTGAAGGTGATATTCCTCTTCCGTCATTCTGGGGCGGCTACCGCATTAAGCCAAAGACCTTTGAGTTCTGGCAGGCACGTGACAGTCGTTTACACGATCGTTTTATTTATACACAAAATGACTCTGCTGACTGGTTTAATGAGCGTCTTGCGCCGTAATCACGTTAACGAAAATTACCGGAATACATTCAAATTCAGGTTGTTATGCAACATATATTTTCAACAAAAATTGATTTTTATCAAAAGTGGGATGCGAATTTTACTTCGTTTTCACCCATATTTTTACCGTTAAAGTTCTGGGCGGATCAATTTTCTGCATTTGATAAATGGCCAGGCCTGGATGATTACCAGGCGATGTTATCTGCGTTACCAGAATCTATCATGACGCACAGTGGACAAATTTTAAAAATCGTCAAACAGGATGGTAAGCCCGGGCATTTTAGTGAGCACTATGCACCTAGAATTTACTTAAGTGGTGAAATACAAACTCGAACTGAAAACTGGCATGACTTTTTTCAGTTTTTGACCTGGTTTATGTTTCCGAAAACCAAGGCCGTGATAAATGCGATACATATTCCTGCGGCTAAAGTGCGTATCGAACAACAAGCAGACCCTGGGCGGCGCAGCCCGATAGAAAATATGCTGTCTTTATTTGATGAAGGTGGGGCGGTTATCCTGTCAAGTGATCCCTCTTTACTTGATTTAATACGTAACTTTAAATGGAAGGAACTTTTCTGGCAGCGTCGTGACGAACTTGCAGATAAGTTAAGTTTCGTGACATTTGGCCATGCTATGTATGAAAAGGGGCTGGCGCCATATGTCGGTATGACGGCCAATTGTATTTTACTTGATGCGGATGAAAGTGTAGTTAAACAAACTAATCAATATCAACTTGAATGGATTGATAATGCTTTAGCTGATTTATTTACTCAAGGCGAGCAATATAAAAAACCAAAAGACTTATCACCGTTTCCATTGCTTGGCCTGCCAGGCTGGGACAGAGATAACGAGCATGAGTCTTATTATAACAACCTGGCTTATTTTCGCCCCGGTCGTAAACAAAAATAACCTGTCTCAGGCTAAATTATTCCGTTGATAATTTGCATGTTAATTTTGTGTTATTTGAAACATAAATAAAAAAAGACAGGTTCATATTTTAATTAAATTTAAATGTAATATTCTTTAAAATCAATAATATAATGAGCTCTCTTAACAAGATTCGAGATTTTTGTTATATAGATATTAATGTGTATACTTAAGGGACTGATTTCATTAGTTAAATAAAAAAATAAAGACATTAAATTTTTGTAACCTAGCCCCCCAAAGGATAGATTTAATGGTTCATACTGATCATGGTGAACATTTTAAAAAACTTGAGAATGAACTTAAACAGCGTGAATATGAAATTCAGCTGTTAACCGAGACGACCCAGGCGATTGGTAGCCAACTTGAGCTGGAAAAAGTGCTCGAAATCATTGCAAAACGCGCACGTGTATTAATTAACTCCGAAACCTTACTGATTCCTATCTTAAATAAAGAATTTACTGAGTACACTTATAGTAGCGGTGATGGTGCCAATATTGATGAAATTATTGGTGAAACACTTCCGCTTGATTTTGGTGTATGTGGTTGGGTATGGCGAAACCGTAAAGCCTGGTGGCGCGGTGTACTTGATGAACTTTCTGACGAAGAACGTAATAAATGGGAAAATGAAGCAGGTACATTGATCATGGTCCCATTAATGGGGCGAGATACTTTTCTTGGTGGTATTGCCGGGATTAATAAAGTTGGTGGTGGCGAGTTTACGGAGAATGATCTTCATATATTAAAGCTATTTGCTGGACAAGTCGCGATTGCAATAGAAAATGCCATGGCAATGGAAAAACTCGAAGAGGCAAAACGAGTTTCAGAAGCGTATCAAGAAGAATTAAATAGTTTAAATAAACGTTTAGTCTCGGTTAATAATGAGCTTGAACATTTGACTTTATACGATCAGCTGACCGGTTTACCTAATCGTTTATTATTTCGTGATCGTTTACAACAAGATATTTATATTGCCAGCCAACAGGATTTATTTATTACGATCATGATTATTGACATTGATCGTTTCAAGGAAATTAATGAAGCACTTGGGCATGAAGAAGGAGATAAGTTACTAAAAGAAATCAGTGATAGGTTTATTCGAATCCAGGGCTCTAAAGGCACATTAGCGCGTTTAAGTGGTGATGAGTTTGCTGTATTAATGATTAATGCTAACAATGACATGGCAATTGAACAGGCGCAGGTATTTCTTGATATATTGGAAGAGCCAGTACAATTAGCAAATGAAAATGTATCTGTCACTGCTAAAATAGGCATTACACAATACCCTGAACATGGAGATGATGTTCATACTTTATTAAAACATATGGATGCGGCAATTATTGCAGCTAAACGTTCTAAAGAGTCTATACACGTATATCAGCCTGAAAAAGATGATACTACCGGCAGGCTTGTGCTTTATCAAAATATTCGGCAGGCGTTTGAACAGTCTGAATTTTTACTTTATTACCAGCCAAAGATTGAACTTGTTAGTGGCATTATGACTGGTGTTGAAGCATTAGCGCGTTGGCCAGATCAAAATAACGGGTATGTACCTACTGAAATGTTTATTTCTGTCATGGAACAAACGGGAATGATTAATGAATTTAGCTACTGGGCGCTGGATACAGCAATGTCGCAACGGGTTGAGTGGTTAAGAGAAGGTATGGATCTTAATATTTCAGTTAATATTCCAGTGACCATGTTGCTTGAAAATAGTTTTGTTTCACGTATGCAGAGTTTGCTTGAACAACACAATGATGTTGGTGGCATCACTCTTGAGATTACCGAGAACATTTTCTTTTCTGATTATGATCGTTTAAGTCGACTGATGAATGAATTACAAGATCTTGGTTTCTCATTTTCAATAGATGATTTTGGTACGGGACATTCTTCATTAAGTCGGTTAAGGCTATTGCCTGTATCAGAAATTAAAATTGATAAATCCTTTGTCATGGATATGTGTGGAAACAAAGATGATGAAATGATCGTTAAATCAACTATTGAGCTTGCTCATAACCTGGGAATACAAATTTGTGCTGAAGGTGTGGAAACATCTGCTGTATTGCAACAACTTAATCACTGGCGCTGTGATAATGTTCAGGGCTATTGCATAAGTAAGGCTATGCCAGCAGTGGAAATAAAACAATTTATAAAACGATCCCTGTGGATTGTTGCTACAACCATGCCGAATAATCTTTATTTTGATTTAGAAATAAATGAATAAGCTCAGGATTGGTAAAAATCTCTCCATTTCGGCTCTCAATTTATATTAATATTACGTTAAAGATTCTCCCCCTCAGACCGACAATATATTAAGTATTTTTTAAAGTAGTTTAACTTTTGCTGAAAATTTTATTTTTGGAGTAAATAGCACTAATGGACTTACCTGTAATTCTTGTGGTCGATGATGAGCCACTTAATCTTGATATTATTGAAGAATTTCTTACAGGTAAGGGGCAATCCTATGTCGTAGAAAAGGCTCATGATGGTATTGAAGCCATGGAGAAACTCGAGTCCAATCCTGAGAAATATGATGTCGTTTTACTTGATCGGATGATGCCACGGATGTCGGGTATGGAAGTGCTGGAAAAAATGAATGCACACCATGAGCTTAAATACATCCCCGTTATCCTGCAAACAGCCAAGGTCAGTAAAGAGGATATTGTTGAAGGTTTAAAAGCCGGAGCTTATTACTACCTTACCAAGCCGTTTACCAGCGACATACTTCACTCCGTTGTTAAAACAGCTGTAAAAGATCGCGGCTTTAATAAAGCTTTATTGGCCAGCCTGAATGTCACAAGGTCATCGGCAAAATTAATTAATAATGCGAATTTTCAGTTCCGTAGTTTAAAGGATGTAACAGCAGTTTCATCATTAGTAGCCTGTACCTGTGATGAACCTGAAAAAATAGCCATGGGACTGAGTGAACTTATGATTAATGCCATTGAGCACGGTAACCTGGAAATTGGTTACGAGGAAAAATCAATCTTACGTACAAAAGGTTTATGGGAAGCTGAAATCGCTATGCGACTGCAATTGCCGCAGTACAAGAATAAGTATGCCACTATTGACGTCATTAATAAGCCGGATTGCGTCATTTTTGTTATTAGCGACCAGGGTAAAGGGTTTGACTGGACTGGCTTTTTGGAGTTTGACACCCAGCGAGTCATGGATAACCATGGTCGTGGTATCGCGATGGCTAACAAACTCTATTTTACAACACTGGAATACGAGGGTATTGGAAATAAAGTGAAGGTTATGGTTGAAAAGCAGTAAGTTTTAGTGCTTAGCGGATTGCACTTAATATATATAGTGCTATAATCCACCCCGAATTTTATGAATTTTTAAGAAGTGGGCCTTGAGCCCACTTTTTATTTTCCGAGAGGTAAAACACAGATTTATGTCGGGTACTCATCAGGACAAATTAACTCAAATGCTCAGGCCCGCAGTTGAAGGCGTTGGTTACGAGTTAGTGGGGATCGAGCATTTACCAATGGGGAAAAATACCGTACTGCGAATTTATATCGATTCGCCAGATGGTATAACAGTTAATGATTGTTCACGTGTAAGCCACCAGGTAAGTGGAGTACTGGATGTTGAAGAGCCAATTAAAGGCCAGTTTACCCTCGAGGTTTCATCACCAGGAATAGATAGGCCATTGTTTAGCCTGGAACAGTTTGCCCAGTTTATTGGCAGCAAGGTAAAGCTCAGGTTGTACCATGCCATTGATGGCAGACGAAAACTTACAGGCATGATTGATAGCGTAGAAGGTGAAGACCTCACAATCAGAGAAATGGATACAGGTGATTGTCTTCAGTTACATATGGATGATATTGATAGAGCAAATATTATTTCTGACATATAAATTGTAAGGTTACTTAATATATTAAATGGTTTCTTGATTCTGAAATCATGGTTTGCGGCAT
>Ga0224501_10003101_pt1 | contig 13084 bp, 12 predicted proteins | sample SF_Oct11_sed_USG_4_FD_169105 | JGI IMG/M metagenome (GOLD analysis project Ga0224501, IMG submission 169105) | Sediment microbial communities from San Francisco Bay, California, United States - SF_Oct11_sed_USGS_8_1 | ecosystem: Environmental > Aquatic > Marine > Sediment | place: USA... | reverse complement strand
TGAATAAGACCATAAGACATTTTTTTTAGATTAAGGGTCCTGCATGGAGATAAAATACCTACGTATTCGATTTAATCAAACAAGCAGGTACACATACCAAATGTCCTATAATCATGCTGAGAACCAAATGTGAGTATGAGCTCCTCGCATCGGTTACACCGTTGCCGGTACAAGTTGGCTCTTATAACAGCCACTTCCCCGACAGCCATTAGGGCAGCCACTTCCCCGACAGCCATTAGGGCCTTCCCCGACAGCCATTAGGGCCTTCCCCGACAGCCATTAGGGCCTTCCCCGACAGCCATTAGGGTCTTCCCCGACAGCCATGAGGGCTATGGGAAACTTTTACCTTATCTTGAAACCCCCTCAACAAGTTTGTCACCATATGTAAAGAGCGACTTTGCTGACCGCCATATGTAAAGAGCGACTTTGCTGACCTGAGTCTCAGATGGTGACGACAGGCATATAACAGGCACCTTTCACGTGCATGAGAAAACCACTATGTATTGACTAATAAGTTGCCTCGTAGTCATCCATGAAAGCTTTATAAGAGAAAGGTGCTCGTTTCTCCTTAGCTGTTCGGCGTATACTATGTAATTCCGTCTGTTGCGTTATCTTCACAGCCCGAAAGCATCCATATAATGTTTTCCAGCATTTTTCTATTAAACCTGTTTACTGTTCCTAAACACTCAATGATTAAGGAGATGATTCGATAGGTCAGTCTCATGTATCAAGCATGGGTAGGCAACTCCAGCCTCCCATTACTAAATCATTTCTACAATGCAAATTGTATTACCATAGTTGTTCCAGAGTGGTAAGATCTCTAATATGACATGGGACAAGCAACCAACAGGTCCAAACACCATGCAAATAGTATCATGTTTTTGGTTAGGCGCAGTCCATTAATTGTGCTAACGACGCTAATGTTTAGCAGATACACAAAGTTGACTGGTAACTAGTGATGAGTACCAGCATAGATAATCAATTATTGGCTCTTTAGTTCTTCTATGATGAGCTTCAAATGTTTGTTATACGGTTCAGTCTACAACATAGATTTGAGCCTGGGCTCAAACCCAGGGATAACAGTAACCATGAAGAGTGGTTGTAGACTGACAAATTCATACCGATGAACCCTGACCCCGATTTACCAAATGACATCCCCCATATAAGGTGGTCATGTACACTTATTTTACCAGATGTTGTAGCTATTATAATGGAATTAGAGGTAAAATAAAATTACATGTAAGGAAAAAATAGTGCTCTCTTCTGGCACTAGAAAATGAGCAGTAAATAGACAATTTAGGTTCTTATACATGCCAGAGTGGAAATCCATAACAAAGTACATTGGTCTAGAGTCTAGACACATTCTGTGATCAGGAGTTTTGGTTCCAGCTGGTTATCCTTGGAATATCATCTGTTCTATCACTGGGGCGAATATACTGCCTAATATAGGCCACTGTTTTAGCTGTTTCTGATAAGGGCTTTATAATGGATTTCTCCTTCTTGATTGGTTGAGAGAAGGGCACTTCGGGTGAGGTAGGAGCCGGTGCTGGCTTCGGTAGCTTCTGCAAAGACAGAGTAGATAATGCTAGGGTTACAATGGGAGGCTGTAATGTAGGGTACAGCGCTCCTCCCTTGTCTTCCCACCGATAGACATAAATATAATATAACAGTGTGTGCCCATACCCAGGCAGGGTACCCGTTGACAAAATACCCACTATACCATATACCGTCAACAACTCTGCTCCTCTGGTCGATGCCGACAAGACTGCTGATTGTGTGCACAATACATCTTCATATTTAGTCCACTGTTTGCTTTATTGGCGACACTGAATCAAAGCAATTTTGACTATGTCTAGTTTTAATTATGTTAAGCCTGAATAATTTCTCTCGTGAATCATTTTGAAAACGAGGCTTCACCTTAATAAAGGTTTCACCATGGCTTAATAATGGTTTTTAATGTAAAAAGAGACCAATTCTAATTCCGTTGTGAGGGCGGTGCATACTGTAATAGCGATGATTTTAGCAACTCAATTCAAGGGAAAATATATCCTCGTAACTCACTCTAGTCAGAAACTTTTCACTGAAGCCTGTGATTTCCACTAGATAACATACCGTCTGGATGGGAATATCCAATTTTTTGAAGAACTGGCCTATCTTTTCCTCATGATTTTCCATATGATGGCTGACGGATTTGAGAATCTTCTGCCTTTCGTACTCCTCTTGGTTAGAAGGAGGGAGGAAACGCCTCTTTTTATATGTATTAGCCCCTGCATGGGAAATACATCCTGTCTTATCAGGCAGCATGGAACAATAAAACACTTCATGCAATGTATGGCAGAAAATTTGTCAAATCTAAACATTTGTTGATGCTATGAGATATCAGGATAGCTGCAAACATTCCTCGGCAAAACAACAAGTATCATTTAAGTGTTCTGTGACAGTTACGAATAATAATTCTTAGATAGCAAGCAATAAATGATCAAATCAGAATATTTGCTAATCGATTGATTATCGGGTTTGCCATAAAAAACTGAACAAACGTATGAATGGAAAATTATACCTGGTTGGAAGGTGCCATCCGATGACTGCGTAAAAACATAAATATTCTCTGACTCGATCACAGCCTTCCGATGCATTGCTCTCAGCTTCGCCAGACGCCTTCTTTCTTTAGCTATCGATCGTTTGCCATTGCTTTCTGGTAAACTGGTTAACGTCTGCTGGCCTTGCGACGTTGACCTTGACACTGGAAATGGATGGAAGTCATGTTTTTCTCATGGTCACAATGGGAGCCCACTGTGACCTGGGCTTGAACCCAGCTTCTCACAGTTGCGATGCCAGTGCTCCACCGCTAAGACATCCTGCTAATATATCAATGCACCTTAGGGTAATTGCGCTGAGGTCACATACTACCATGAATGCCTACAATATGATTCTGCACGCATTTTTATATTTTGTATTGTTGTATTGCATTTTTAACCTTGACCTGACCCTGACGGATGACCGGTCAGGACATATTTGGCACAATCATCTGATTGGGCAGGGCACCTACTCGCTACACTCACCTGACTGCATGGACCAGAGCATTTATTCCCTACACTTATCAGCCTAGCCAGGATATTGATTCCCTACACCCACCTGAACGTTCCAGCCGATCACTGTTGAGAGGCTTCCCTTCCTCTCTTAGCTCAAGCTGATACGGCTTCGGCTTTGTTTCCAGATTCTGTTTCTTCAGAAACTCCTTCATGTGCTGACGTTCGAGAGAAGCGATTCTTGACCTTTAAAAATCAAAATATTCCCATGAGCAGAAACGCAAAAGTGTATAAATTGCCATACCATAGTATTTCGGAAATCGCATGGAAACAATTGGCCAGCTGATTTTTTGGAGTGTTTTTCTTTATTATTTTAGCCATTTTCTGTCCGTGGTTGAACTTCAGCCTTCCTCCTCGATTGTGTGGTGCCATTGAGGGAGATTGAGCTATCCTGACCCTTTGTGAGGATGAGCTCCTCACATTAAAAACAGAAGATAGCGCAGGAAATGGCACAAGGCAAGATGTCAAAATTAAGTCTACTAAGGGCATATAAGCTAATTCCGCCCTCAGGCTGTGGCGTTTCGAAGCCACATTACCAATCAAAGTGAGATGAGCCTTGTCAAACACCTGCATCGAGAAAAAGTCCCCTCCAGATCACAATTCCAGGTCTTTACCGACGGGCTAATTCCTTGGCTTGCTATCGACAGAAAAAATATTTCTATGTAGCGTGTCTAACCTTAGAGATTGAGCCTTCATCGCTGAGGCTACAGTTCCATCAACACTCTCCTCATCCCCAGACTTTGTGACTGTGTTTGTACTTCTGCCTGCAAAATTTAATTTTATACATGTATGAAGTGCTCCTCTTTGCTTTCATGTGTTGATAACTCGATAAGCTGTTCATTATCAAACCATCAAGAGCAATCGCAGTCAGCCATATTGAGTTTTGATGCCATTAAAACAAAGCCGTTTCATTGGACTAGCAGTGGATTTTATTTGTATAGCAAAGGGTAGATAACTCCGTGAGTTGGATGCACAGTTAATAACATTTTGACATCAGGGTTTGGCAACCTTCTCTGTAGTTTAGGTTTGTTTGTAGCATCAGAAATTTCCCCAATTCATTGTTTGAACTTGAGTGTGGCAATGGCCTACTCGTATTTTCACATCAGTCATAATGCCTCAATAGGGAGTGAATGTATCTCACTGTGTGTCCACTCCATGGCCCTAGTTCAATTCCTTGCTGTGCTGGAGTATGCCTTGTACACAAGCTTGGGGCAACCAAAAGCTAAGATCACAGCTGAAACAGTGACTCCCTTTGGAAAAAACCCCTTCAATCTCATGATGATCATGTGATGATCAAACTGGTCTACGGCGAATAGAAGAGAAAAAACCGTTCACTACAGTACACTATAGACATAATTAAACTTTCCTACCTCTCCATGGTAAGACAGGTTCAATCAACTCTTCCTCCATCCCCTCCTCTTTCTTCTGTTTCTGCGAACATTTCGGCACTCGTTTCAGTTTGTCGTCTGCGGGGAGACGCGTCGACTCTTTGGTTTTTGGAGCATCACTTTCAGTGATAGCCGGCAGAGTCGGTTTGAGACTGGCAGTGAAAAACGCTTTTCTTTGCGCCGTTCGACTCGGCAAACTCAGTTTTGGAAGTTCGACAACTTTCTCTCTATGTTCAGCTACTTGCGAATCGTTTTCATTGGACGGTTCTAGCATCTCGTCACTTCCTTCCTGTTTTGAGTCATCCTCACTCGATTTGTAAGGAGAAAGCATTGGTCTGTTTGCATCCTCTACACAGTTTGTAGGACTAGAATCGGTGCGACTATCAATCTCTACTGTAATACTCTGCATATTTATCACCGGGCCGAGTGCTACAATAAAACTAAATTCATAGCCTATGTACCTCGCAGAGACTGCCATGTGGCTAACCAGGATAACCTTCTTCCACAAAAGCCGGAAAGTCTAGGAAATCAGGTGCATTCGCATGATTGAGTTTTGGATTGCAGTTCCATTGCTTGAAAGTGCACCTGAAAAGTACGATTTTACAAATGGTGTACCTTGGCTGCGTCTGAAAGTGAATTCGATTACGCGAACAGGATTCTGCGCCTGGAAGTGGGCATCCTAGTCACCTAGTGCATCTGCATAAAACGTAAAAGTTATTAAAATCTCAGACTATTTGCACTTGCACTTGCCTGTTATTGCAGGAACGTACAATTTTCTGTCCTCAGACACACATGATGTCGATTGATGTTAAGAGTGGACAATTTCACTACGCCTTTTGCTTGAAATTGCGCTCGAAAGTTCTTCAATAGTTTTCACGGCGCCTAGATCTGTTCGCGTCTGAAATTTTTTTCTGCGTCTGACCAAAATCACGTCGGTATATAGATAATTGTTAGTAAGGAACATCACAAGCTGGTTAGTATCAATGCTCCAACTCATAGCAAAGGTCGGCTTTAAGAGCGAGGCGAAGCTCCGCCATGACTGGTCATGGCTAGTGGTACCCCATGCTAAGCCGTAAGTGGCAAAACAGCAAGCAGTGTCTAACCCAACAGCTTCACCTTATCGGTGAAGAGTCATACAATTAAAAGAGCAGTCTTGGATTAAAGAAAAGAGTAGTCTTGGTAACTTATACCTGGATTATCTGTAGAATCACTGGTGGCCTGTTCATCCTTATCCTCTCTCACTGAAGGTTCAGTTTGTCTACCATCTTTATTTGAAGCTTTCTCGATGGGCTCAGGGGTTAGAGCTTTTCCTTTTTGAATACTGGGAAGTTTTGTTCCATGAACTGGCATTATTCCACTGGACTGAAATGGAACACTTTACTCAATTATGACTCCTTGCAATATGACAAAATCATATTCATTCAATGATTGTCAAACCTCCTTCTAGAATAGAAACCTTGCACAGAAGAGTAACTGGAGTCATAATGGCTATGACCACAAGATTTGCTTTGTCATAATTATTTAGTTATGAAATGGGATAAGAATTTATCAAAGGCTGTCACAACATTTGACGCAAGTTGGTAAAGTAAGCGAAAACCAGTTGCAATAGTGTGAATGGAATCGTTATATACCCTGATGATTATTTATTGTGGTTGTGTTCAAGTGGCCACATTAAACTAACAGGTCCACCCTTCTCTAGAGGCCACACAATGAATTATAGTCCATGCAGAAACAAGCTTATTATCTAAGCGATACTGTACATAATAGTCTGAATTCGTTTACATCCAGATGGATTGGCTGACACACTTCTCATTTTTGAGTTTATTGTGGCGTATAGTGTACCGGGCTTTTGACTGGGGGTTTTCACAACCTCTCAATCGGTGGTTTTGGATTCTGGAATCAATTAAAGAAGGCCCTCTCATAGAGTTACCTTCTCTATGCAGGTGCAAGCAGGAATGCTCCTAATGACCCACCCACAGAAAAGCCAAGTCAAAGACTCAGTAGGTCAATTTTTGCGCCACTCCTGGCAGTAGTTTGTTCTACCATGGAGATAAGGAAAAATAGAACTGTGATAATTAATGGCAGATTTCTATGGTTCATTTCCATAGCGCATGTGAGCCACTCCACACATTATCTACTACATGTATATTCATATTAGAAGCAAAACTGTGCTATCTACACTGGGGGGTATTTAGATATCTTACTAGGTCACTAGATGTGGAAGTATTACCATTAGAAGAAGAGAGGGGAGAGTCTGGTGTTGATTGATGGAAGTGAAGTGAAGTGGAAGGAAAAGGATGAAGTGGACAAGGATCTACAGAATGGATTGATAACATCGGGGAGTGGAGCGACGGGATGAAATATGTCCAACAAATCCAATCAACATAGATGGCTATGGACCCAACTGGTCTATGGCATACTGAACTTAACTTGATCAATAAACTAGTTAAAAACATTTGAAAGTCTGTATAATCCTTGCTGATGAGCCTGCCACATGCATTCAATCTGCGATTCGCAAACTGACATTGTATGGCAGTCCTTGGTGAATCAGGCACCGAATTGGGGCCTTACTATTTAATCGATGAGACCTTGATTTAAACAATCTAACATAGCAAGATTATATGTTATTATATCATTCTATAAATGTCCTGTTATTTCTTTAACAAATTGGCGTATTTTCTTTCTCTATTATTAGCTCTACTATCAACACATTACAATCTAGCGTAACCAACTACGCATTCAGCTATTCATAATGTGTTTATCAGTACCCAGGCAGGCACAAAAGCTACATCCTGTGTCGTGTACGTGTTTAGAACATTACATGATCACAACAAAGCCTCCGGTACCCGAAATCAGTTCATTTCATAGAAAACAACTCATTTTATTACAACACTCGCTTTGATATTGTTGCAATTATATCTTTTGTTTAGGAGACTGAATTGAAATTTTGACAAGAGAATTGCTCCCAGCGAAATATCTTAATAGCCTTGAGTGAAACTATAATGAACATTGGTCCCAGGTGTGTTCATCGGTGTTCATCTGATATATAGGCACTCAAATGGATCTTTAAGTTCAAATTGTTTTCAATCTTTAAGAGCTCATTTTGATAGGTTGCTGATTGAACTGCCTATAAACATGGTTGGCAAACTGAATTTTCTTGTGGGCTGAATTGGGCATTTTCATTTACGCCATTTAAATTATTAGTCCTAGGTCTAGTTTTGATTGCAAATTTTTAAAAGAAATGAGTGGCTAGGAGAGACAGTACGAAGTGGTGGCTTAGTTGATAGTGCACTGGGCTTTGATCATGGGTCCATTGTCCGATTCCATTGTTGGGCATCGCCCAAGTTCGCTGGCAGCGGCTGGCATTAAATGGGTCAACATCGAGATAGTTGAATCCGAGACTGGCTTATATCCATTGGTGGAAAGTGAAGGGCTGAACACGGTGATGGTGACAAGAACAATTGTTATTCTCTGGATAAAACTCCATTGAAATGATGTGATAGAAGTTCTTTAAAAAAAGTATATATGTTTTGGTGTATTTTGCGCACCTTTGTGTGAGGTAACCCTTTGCTCTGTTTATCGCGAAGAACCTCCTGATAGCGTTTATATGTCTCTCTAGCCTTCTTTTTCTGCAGCTCATTTATCTAAAAATAGTACCGTAGTTCAATAATAATTAAACCAAAGTATTAATAAAAGTAATGCTCATAATAAATGAATTGGAATCATATTTACGCAGAGCGCTGGGACTCAGTCTCCCCTTTGGCCCCACGCGATGGTCACTATAACCTCAGCTGACACGAGTAGACCACATAGTGCTACGGCCAGGTGAAATGGCAGGTTAGTGGATAGCGTACTGGGCTTTGGCGAGGCCAACTAGTGACAGAGGGTCTCTGATTTGATTCTCAGTTCGGGTGAAAACTTTGTCTTTGACAACCCCCTCGCCGGATTTTCAACGTTAAAACGATGGAGGCCCGTCCATAGAGTTACCTTTTCTATTAGTCATGTGGATACAAGCAGGAAGTCCCCTTATGATGTACCCTGGGAAACTAGACTGAGTATAGGTCAATTTCTGCAGACCCCTGACACTGCTCAGGATATGAGAACAGAGATAGTGCTTCAGCGACCCGTACTTTGAACATCCATTGAGAAAACCGCTGATCCCTGTCCAGCATTGGCACCCGCCAGCTGAGCTCAGGAAAAGACTGGATCGGAGCCCAATTTGGAATCCAAACCTTTTTACACAGCCTACAAGCACCTGCAAAAGGCCAGGTGTGGGTTTTCACACCGTTGAGCTGCCTGCCATGTATACAGATCATACACAGTGGTGCTATCAATACACATAGCAGTAGTATTCAGATCTTTATATGGAGTTTCAGGTTTCATTTCCAGTTAAAATGCTATTTCAGATGCAAATATTTACAGTCAATTTTAATGATCTTAAGTCCAATGCCTCGTTGTTTGAGATTGAAAACCTATACATTCCAGATGGAGTAGGATTTCACAACTCTAAAAACTTGCTTTTCTCAGTGTTTTGATTTTCTTAATGGGTATAGATTCAGTTTGAGGATTGCTTGGCGGCTCCGTTCGGATGGATCAAACGGTATTTGCATGCCATTCCCAGCTTAACCTCTCAATTACAGTTAGTTTACCATTTATTTTTAGCATGAATTACTGGCTTACTGGATTGCTGCAATTAAGGAGGCATTGTGGCCAAGTGGTTGGAGCAGTCGCCATTGAGAACATAACCCGTGCGCGCGGGATCTTTTCAAACCTCTCTGTGTTCACCCTGTAGAGGATATCTGACTCTCTTTACAGCTGGGCAAGGCCAAGGCCATGGGGAAGAGGAGGGATGCCACACCTCAGTTACGCCGTTGTCGGTACAGGCTGGTTCTCTAGCAGCCACTTCCTCACATGGCCATTATGAGCTATGGGAACAACCTTTACCTCTGTACTGGAATTAACGGATTAACTACCTTCGCGAGTCTGGTAGGATATACAATAGGTGCAAAATTGTTCGTGTACACGCGGGTGAGATCGAGGTTAGGCATAGACAATATCACTACTAAGCCAATGCCTAATGGGCTAAACAGTTCGCCCCATAGACTTGGTCCTAGGTACTCTATGGATGGACCAGTTCTATCTAAGATCATAATCCAAATCCAGTGAGAGAGAGAAAGCGCAATGCGGTACAGAAACTTGGAATCGAGCTCGACTTTACTCAAAGCCGAATGCGCTACCCACTGCTTCTCATTTGTTAAAGTATTATTAACTGCCCCAGGGCGATACTAATCAGTGACATGTCACTGTACTAATCAGCATTTGCCGATAACAAAGGTATCATGCTCATACACTATGGCCCTTATAAATAGTCGCCTGTAGTGTTTTGACATTAACTTCTCATTTTGTTTATAAGAAAGTCTAATAGATTTATAGTAACAGCCGTGCATGGCAAACTGCGTAGGTTTAAACGTGGTGAGCTGGTCTATAAATAAATATATTGAGCAGTGATTGGTTGCGCCAATCAAATGATACAGCAGGATTAGGGTGAAATTGACACCGCAAAACTAAAAGCTGATTATTTAGATTGGTGGATAAGAAAAGGTCAATAACTGTAATAAATCCATTCCGCTTGCACTGGCCTAAGGGGTGGCCGGAGGGGAGGTTTAAATTAACAGGTTGGACGAATGTAGCCGAAGGACAAGTACACTCAAAACCACACCCTGCTTTTATATACATAATAATATAGTAACCTTATATCAGAGGTGAAGGTGGATAGCGAAGTGGAAAAGCACTGGCTCATAACCGTGAGAGCCTGGGTTCAAATCTAAGTCAGGGCGGGCTCCCGTTGTGAGTATGAGCTTCCAACATTGACACTACGCCAAACACAAGCAACCCTCATTATGAAATGGAATGTTGATACTGATACACTAAGCTGTAACTAGTGAGAAAGCAAGTGTGTATTGATTCCAGCGTCTTTACCACAACGATAAAGAGGTTATTCGAAGTGAGAAGAGAGGCAAATAGACCACACCCTGTGTCTATACACGATACCCATATTTCGAATATGTCTTCAATTTTCTCAATTTCCAATAAAATTCCCTCTCATGGGAAGAAGTGGTAGGTTAGTGGGTAGTGCACTCAGCTCTGGACCAGGTGACCAGAACCCAGATAGGTACATCCTTCAGGCTCGAAGATAACCAGATACTTGGTGAGTTACCCTAACTTGTTCGTAAATTGGTTTGAAGTGAGGGAGAGTTGCAAAAGCATCAGTCATACTAGCTCGGCGGGGATGACCTTGAACCAACAAAACATGGGTCAAGGATGGTTGGAGGTCAATGTCCTGGGGGTTGGAGGGCAGTTCGCCTAAGTTCTATTGGCGCCTCAGAAATAACAGCTAGGAGATCAACAGGAAATGCGTCTTCAGCTTTCGTCAGTGGCAGACTGGCACATGAATAAGGTTGACATCTGATATGTAAATACTCGATAATGACTCTGTGAACCGGAAATAAAACCTGGAAAGTTCTGCCCTAAGGCATTGTACATTTAGCGCTTTACTCCTCTACTTGGTATGGCTATTCATTGATACACAACATCAGGGCTTAACAGATGTGAAAATCATCCATTTTATGTTCTCAACCAGGGCATGGTGGAAGCTATAGCTTAGTCTGTGGATGGCGTACTGACCCCGGATTCATGATTTGATGCCCAGTTCAGACAACAACCTTGTCTTCCGCAGCATCCTCGCCAGAGTTACTTTCCCAATGGGGCACGCGGGTGCAAGCAGAAAGTCTCCTATTGACCCGCCTTGGGAAACGCTACATAAAAAAGACTATGTAGGGCACTTTCTGCGAACCCCTAACACCGCCGGCCGGACATCTGCAGGGCATCTGCATACTCCTGACACTGCTCAGGACACCTGCAGGGTATCTGCATACTCCTAACACTGGTTAGGACACCTGCGGAGTATCTGCATACTCCTGACACTGGTCGGGATACCTGCAAGGTATCTGCATACTCCTGACACTGGTTAGGACACCTGCGGGGTATCTGCATACTCCGAACACTGTTCAGGACACCTGCGGGGTACCTACATACCACTGACACTGGTGAGGATATACGAGAAGAAGAACTCCAGAGACGTGCTAATCTCACCTTACACATGACTTTATATGTTTCCTGTTGGGAGCGATTTAGTCCTTCCACAGTTGCCAGTACATCCCGATGTGCCTGGGACAGACTTCTGTTCATGTTACATGTTACCGAGAGATTATAAGTACGTATATTCCGACTGAACTCTGACCTGGAAAAAAAATCCATGTGTGGAGTGAGTGGTGTCTACATGTACCATGACCTGAAAGGATGACTTCAAATGACTGTGACATATTCTCAGGCCTTTATTCGGAAAAATTGACTATGAAAATGTTCATTCAAAAGAAAGTGAAACCAGATTTATCAGTAGCAATCATCACATGACTTGATATAAGAAAAACTTGTAAATTCAAGGCATTTCCCTTCTATTTCAATTCGAGGAAATCTCTTTTGGAAGGAAAGATAGTTTGAACTACATGTAGTCTGCTGGTAACTTGTCTATATCATGCTGTTCTATGGAGATGGTTAAGGTAAAAACTATTACAAACTATAAGGTGCATGGATTGTGTTTGTTACTAACGTAAATTATATCTCACTATAATAAAGCCCCCAACACACGCAGAAAGCAACAAAGTCGACCATTTAGTAATCTGCAGAAAATCTGGAGATTAGGAATAAATCCATGCAGTTTACATCTAGATAAATCAATGAAATTTTGATCTTAGCCGAAACATGTTGACGTTTGATTAGAAATATATCACCTATGCTATATGGTCAGCCAGAGCCCATAGATACACTGATTAGATGTAGATAATGTGCACATGTAAGCTCTAGGCCCAAACTCTATCTGTCTATGTGTCTGTCTGTCTGTCTGTATGTATGTATGTCTGTCTGTCTGTCTGTCTGTCTGTCTGTCTGTCTGTCTGTCTGTCTGTCTGTATGATAGACAATGAGAAACAAAAATGAAACCTATATACATGGACAAAACTGTTTGAGGACTGTAACTAGGCTATATTAGGTTTAGTTAAACGAGTGAAGAGAAGCTAAGAAGCTTTAAATATATGAAAGTTATACGAAAACGAGCATGGTACTCGTATATTGATTGTTGCCATGAAAAACTTATAATGTCATAATTTTGCGGCTTAATTTGACTTGTCAATACGTATGATACTAGTTTTGAAGGGTAGAAAAGACAAGTTTGGCAGAAGAATTTAAGCAAAGTATGATGACAGATCTTTAGCTATTCTATACCCAAGTAATGAAGCGTTGCTGAAGTTTTCTGGCTGGAAATAACTTTCTCTGAAACAAAAGGCATTGGTCAGATTACTCCTGGTTATGAGATGTACATGAAACATCTCAGATGGGTGGGATAAGATAGACTGCTAATAGCAAGATCTACACATATCAATACTATACCTTAGTGTACGCGTTGCATACGCCATATCTTAACTGAAAAATTTCATGGAAATTTACTTCAAATGATACTGTAATAATGTACGACTTGTTTAAATCCATACC
>Ga0224501_10003100_pt1 | contig 13084 bp, 8 predicted proteins | sample SF_Oct11_sed_USG_4_FD_169105 | JGI IMG/M metagenome (GOLD analysis project Ga0224501, IMG submission 169105) | Sediment microbial communities from San Francisco Bay, California, United States - SF_Oct11_sed_USGS_8_1 | ecosystem: Environmental > Aquatic > Marine > Sediment | place: USA... | reverse complement strand
AACCCCATTTTATTGTGGACTCTTTTTTCTATGACGGTCAAGCCAAGTCACATGGGTGTCAGAATTATTTCTGGACTTGTGGTTTTCAAACTCGCCAGGCCACATACGAACATTTGAATTTGATCCAAGCATTAATCTGGGCCTGTGCTGTGCTGTGCCCACGTCTGCGTATCTATATATCTCCATGTCTATCTATCTCCATGTCTATATAACTCTATGTCTATTTATCTCTGTCTATATCTCTATGTCTGTGTGTATATATATCTCTATGTCTGCGTGTCTCTATGTCTATATATCTTCATGTCTATATATCTCCATGTCTGTGTATCTATATATCTCTATATCTGCGCATCTATATATATATCTCTATGTCTGCGTGTGTATATACCTCTGTGTCTGCGTGTGTGTATATCTCTGTGTCTGCATGTGTGTATATCTCTGTGTCTGCGTGTGTGTATATATCTCTATTTCTGTGTGTCTATATATCTCCATGTCTATATATCTCCATGTCTATATATCTACTTGTCTATACGTCTATATGTCTATATGTCTTTGTGCGTGCCTGGAGGGTGTGTCAAGGCATCAGGCACACTATGTCTAAGGACCAAATGCAATTAATGGTGTGACAGCTAGTCTAAGGTCTCTTTGTACCATACTTACCAACACAGAGATAGGCTCGTTTTCCTAGATGAAGGAAATAATTTGTGAGGAGAACGGCGTGCTCCTCCTCATCACCAGTAAGCATCTGCAGGAATTGCTGGAAGGCAAGCAAACTCATAAAATATTTCACTTTCGCAATGGTATCTATCCTAGGAACAGCGGGATAGCTCTGTGGTTGAGCACTGGACTCACAATGGTGAGAACTTGGGGTTGAATGGTGTTGTGAGTATGGGCTTCTCACATAAATGCTAGCTCAAAACAAAAACAAGCGTCAGGGTGGAGTGTTGATACTGACTCGCCCACTGAGCTCCATGCTAAGCCAAAACTGGTAAAAAGCAAGTATCGAACCATACATCTGTCACGTATCAGCAAATACACCATATGAGAAAAACATGGTAGGCTCCCCCTACAGAGAAGGATCTTGTCGGGATTAGATTTTGGTGTCACTAAATCAATAATGTTTTTCAGAATCACTCTCAATAATGTTGAAGGTGAGAAAGGTAGCGGTGATGAATTACATTCCACTCAATATATAACAAGGAAGAGGGTGACCAAAACAAGCAGAGTTTTGACAGCTTCACTAAAAAATTATTCACATCAATCAATACACAACTCACATCACAAGTGCTCCAGATATCGCACATGCCAGGGAATGTCACCGAGTCAGACACATATGGTATCATTGATACATAACGCGCTACATTCTCCTGAAAGAGGAAAATTACAACTAAATTAAAATAAGAGATTTCCTCAAAGGAGTTGACGAGCCTCAAGGCTGAATCTACCCTGGAAAGTATATATATGAAACCAGTATAGAGAGACACCGTGGCACTCTGTCCCGATTTCACGTCAGCTTGTGCGCGGGATTTTTCAAAAACTCCTTCTGTTGAGTCAGCAGTGAAGAAGTACCCGACTCCCTTTAGAGCTGGGGAAGGTGAAGACGGTGAGGAAGAGGAATGGCACCCCAAAACAGTTACAACGTTGCCAGTACAAGTTGGTTCTCCAACAGCCACTTCCTAATATGGCCATAGGCTATAGGACTGACCTTCACTCTTTTGTAAGGAAATCAGGTCAGTAACCATTAGCAGCCTGATTTCTCTACAATGGCTGTATACAGATAATCTCATCTACATCTTGATCAACACAATGAATGATAGGATTGTCCAGGGGTTACAGTGCTGGGCTTGCAATTACAAGAAACTGGGTTCAAACTCCGGTCACCGAGGGCTCCAATTGGGAGTGTGAGCCACTCACATCAATTTTAGCTCAGAAACAAGCTTCAATATGAGGCGGAGCATTGATATTAATCAGTTTGTGGTGCTCCTTGCTAAACCATAACTGGTGAACCAGCAGGTGTACCACAGTAAAAAAATCGAGCGAGAAAGAATTAATAGAAGACAATCCATATATGACACAGACCTCTTTGTTACCAGGTAGTGCGAGCACAGCCTCAGGCGGGGCCAGGGCCTTGAAATACTTTGTCACAAATACTGTCTTGCCATTAATATCAATAACAGCAGTAGTAAATGTTCTGTTTGGATGTTGTTTTTCCACTTGCTCCATGTACTTAGCAGCGGCATCCAACAACTCCTCGGCCTCGTTGCTATCGAACTGGAATGAGAAGTGTAATAAGTGTAATGGTTCAGTTCCATTGGCACGGTATAACATATAAATATACTCGTGCCAACTCGGGATGTTAAAATGACATTTCCATCTGTAGGACTCTGGCCGGTGCCACATCATGGGAAGGGCGTGGCAATATGGATAACGATTAGAGAATGTTAACACCTGCAAGAGTAGAAAACTCCCAGAGAAAATGGTCGAATCGTGGCTAGTCACGATATGGTGGAGAACCAGGTAACCCCATCCAACGGTAATGAAAACAACACCATAGGACAGTGCATTAGACATCACAGGGTTCAGAACCCACAGTGCATTACACAGTTTGGATCATTCAATATCCTTAAAGTTACATGTACACATGCATAAAAAGAAATGATCTGAAGCAAAAAACTTACATAATCATACTACAAAACACCGTAAAGTAACATTAAATAACAAAAAATTAACAGTGAAGCAGCATCTGAACCATAACTCTGAGCGAATACCATAGATATCCTTGACTAAAATAAAAACTATTTAGTTACATTAGCTGTTTTCATGAGCCGCGTCCACAGATAAAATGAAGTAAATTGGACCTTATTCCTGATTAAATAATGAAAAGGCGGAGTTGTGTACCACACCTAGCCCATCTGACCTCGTTACCCTAGAAGCAACTCATAAAAACAAAACTCTTCTGTACCGCATTAAGAGGGTGTTACCAAGCCCTGTATGCGTTCCTATTGGGTGCCGTTATTAAGGAAGTACTACGTAGGATTTACTTTCAGTGTAAGCATTTTGAAGGCCTGCTACCTTTTGTCGATGCTAGTCATTTCCTGCTGGAACTATGGTTAAATTCAATCATGAAAATATTAGCAAAGTTATTTTGCACTAACTACGGTACTTACTCTTTCTTTGATCTCAGGAGCCACCTCGAGAAGTGGATCGATGGTCATATAGAGACTGACATAGGTTGAGCTTCCATCAGATCGGGTGGAATGGTCGGTAGAGGTCTCACGAGAGTAGCCAAGCAAAACTGCTGGTGAGTCAAGTCGGAAAGTTCCCTCAATCTAATAATGACAGCGGAATATAATCTCATTGAGATATATAACATTGAAAAATCAGACAAAACCATGCTGTATGATATCTAGCAATGATAACACTACTCACCACTCCATGCTGTATGATATCTAGCAATGATAACACTACTCACCACTCCATTGGCATATAGTGTAGCAAATGGAATCTGTATACCACCCAACCATTTCTTCTCCAACCTCTTGTGAACTACTCTTCCCTTCAGTCTTTCATCACCAACCACGTCACTAACATGTTCATCAAATAGGTTGATATAGACAGAGTCATTCACTGTCTGTAGGTAGGTTGATGACTTGTCATTATTAGGTGACCTGTATGTAGAATCAAACACTGAGCAATCTAGGTATATTGCACCTTTAACATGGATAAGGGTGGCAAGAGCTCGGCTTATATGTGGTAGCTTATCGACTAATTTTCATCACCCACAAGCAAATGCAGTGTGGAGTGTGGCCGAATGGAGCTCGGCTAGGCATCAGATATTTGAGGAGATATAGAATTAAACTTCTTTCGTTGGTCGAATCTTTATTCAGGGATTTTGTCATCAAACCGACCACATATAAACCGCGCAAAAATCTTTGATTTGAAGTCCTCAAGCAATAAAGTTAACAGTGAGAACAGAAAATATTGGAACGAGAACAGTAGGCAATTTTCTAACAGCAATAGTTGACTAATTGCCTTGCACAGTATCTAGTATAAAGCTGCTGATATGTAAGGCAGGCCAAGTCCCTGTAGCAGTGGAGTATATCGGTACTGTAAGTATATAAAGAAACCTGCATTGAATGACATGATTTATAATATTAATACACAATTATCTACTTCTTTGGAAGAGTTCTAATTATGATTTAGTAAATGCAAATATTTTAAACAATTTTAAAACTCTGCTTCGCAGTTTTTAATCCTCTGAGCAGATAATCATATAAAATTCATTAATAATTCTACCTTCACTGGTTGTGGATCGCGACGTGCAATCAGTGTACAGGAATGGTACAGAAATTGTCTCAATGAGTCTATTTGACTCAACGTTTCTTGGGATGACTCATTAGGAGACTTCCTGCTTTCACTCGCATGCATCACAGAGTTGATACTCAATGGGTTGACCTCCATGACTCAACATCGTGATTCAAATCTTCTGAGGGAGAAAGCACGAACTGATGGACAAACTTAGAATTACACCCGGGTCACCCGGTCAAAAGCCGAAAACGCCACCCACTAACCCACCGCTTCTCCCCATAGGAAAAGTCAAAAGTCTAGATGGATACCTGAATGGGAGATTCAGCTCCTCATTCCAACTTGGATTAGGCCCTTCAGCCACACTTGTTGTCTTCCTATCCCGTTGGAACATCACTTCAAAGAATGGTCGGACTCTCGACCTAACAAAACATTAAGTTTCCTGGAGGTCAAGAAGCGATACATTTTGATTGAAGAGAATAGGAAACAGTAATAAATAGATAAATTTCCTGGCCCAGCAATAGCATGTCAAATACAGTGCTACCACCCATATTATCAGATGAGCTTAATGTGTTGCAGAAATGAATGTCGCTCTCTAAAAACTGGAAGTTTCCCCAAATGTGAACATAAAAATAAAATCTCTCCTCAGAATGGCTTAAAAGGACCGGAAAACTTTCCAATTTCAGTCAATTTATGATCCACGACCAAGCAAGTTTGAAAATGTGTCTGATAGAACACAAGTTCATATTTCGTCATCTTTTGATAGGTGAAATTTCCCGACTGATCAAAGGCTGGCCTATATAGCATTGTAATTAGACCCCTTAACGTGTAATAACAGCCCACAGTAGATATATGATGCGCCGGGTAAGACTTGACATCAGTGGTATAAGGGAACTCACGATTGCTGGTCTTTACTGTCGGTGACACGGCATGGTATGTCATACGCCCTCGTTATAGTCACCATAACATGGACCTTACGATCGGTAAGGTTCTGGCCACCAACGGCTTTTCTGCCTTTCCTAGTTGGTCGCAGTGCGCGTCTAGGTGCAAACACATTACCCAGATCCAGCACGATGGCCCTGTAATAAGGAAACGTACACAACAACTAATGTGGGAAAGGTTAAATGAGTAAAAACGCATTGACATTAATTTTCTCTTTAGATAGCACTTCCACTAAGGCATTTGTGTTTCATTCTGCGCATCGAGCCCATCGAGCCCGTCGAGCCCAACGACCCCAACGAGCCCAACGACCCCAATGGGCCCAACGAGCCCCCAACACCCCCACTTCACAATGAGGCTTGTTTTTCCTCACACTTACAATGGGAGCCCACCATAACCGGGAATCGCACACAGGTTCCCACGGTTGCTAGCTCAACATTCTATCCCATTGACAGAAACAGACGATCAGACACCTATGAGTGAATGCACATTTTCTGTGAGTCTCAATGCAATTCAAGGAATGAGCCTTTAGTTTAGGTATAGAACCGTCAAATAAATAAGAGGCCATTATATCACAGACTCCCGGTGATTTATTGCTAGCAGCGCGCATAGAGAGACTCACGCTATGTTTGGCACTTCTCCCTCATCCACAATTTCCTGGAGCGTTTTCTGGTGAGCAGCGATTCGTCTCCTGTCGAGCACCTGCTGACGGACTCGCTGCATGAATCGTGTAACAATCGCTCGGTGATTGTCTCCCGTCATACTGGAAACGGCCTTCTCATTCTCTAGGCGCTTCTTATACTCCTGGACAAACAGTTCAGCTGACGTAGACTATACTCTTGGGAGTATCGGTCACACAACCGGGTGGCATACATAATACTATATTCAGATAATATATACATGAGTGTATGTGTAAAAAACAACTCAAACCTCTCTATATAGAACACATGTGACTGGCACAGGGCTTACAAGTACAATGTACAAATAGATATTTTATGTCAAATTACAGATTAACAGCGTTTTTTACTATGAAGGGTCCACAAAGAGAAAAACATGCATCCAGTGCGGGAGAACTGGATTGATATTAGGCATACCTTGAATACATCGGGGTGTATTTCTAGACTGTTAGGGGCAATCATCTTCATATTTCTGAACTCATGGATTTCCCGGTCTCTAAGCTCGAGCAGCTGAAGTCTCATATCATTATTTATCTCCTCATCGGTGGCAAAATTAAATTCTTCTTGTAGCTGTTCCAGACGGAAGTAATCTGGGCCCGACACTCTATCCCCTCCTCCTTTGGGCTGCGTGAATAAAATATATTCATTTCAGTTTGACCCAGCTTTTGTCACTGGGCATCTTTCTACGAGCGCCATGAAGAAGGTAACTCTATAGCAGGGTCTCATTTCTTCAACGCCGGGATACAAAAGAAGTGAGAGAGTGAAAGACAAGGTAGTGTTAGAATCAGGAATCGGACTATGGGCATTTTTTTCGAAGTTTTGTCTTTTATCTACACACTTTGGCAGCATGAAATCGTACTACAAAGACTCAAGAAATTGACTTTCACAAAAAAAAATTTAATTAACGTTTTAAATTAGTCATGACTTAGCATAGAGCACCACAAGCGGGTCAGTATCGATGCTCCACCTCATAGAGGGCCTTTTTCTTTTTGATCTGGGATTAAAGTGAGGACCTCATACTGACAACGGGAGTCCGCTATGACCAAGATTCCAACCCTGCTGTGAACCCAGGCCTGAGCCATCCCGATATCCCAAAAAATAGATAACAGTAACTCTTAGGGCTCAGTTGAGTGGTTCTGAAGGGTCGGGATTGTAAAGTTGATATCTGTCAATGGCTGAATAGCTAATGTGTTTCATATAAGTGCCTTCGGTGTCAAACCCATTATGCGTCTAATTTATGTGAAATACCTGAAATATTCACTTGGAGCGCTTGACCGTTAAGAGTGACATTTGGAAGTGTGCGCGCGGTCCCGGTACAGAGCACTCAGATTACAAACCCGAGCAAGTCAATTCCCCTCTCCAGAAAATATGCTCACTTGGCGACCGATAAAACAAAGTTATGCCTATCCCATTCACAGACCCCCGCCAGTCCTCTGGTCGGTCAATTGTTGCCTTGGCAGTGAGAATCATTGCAAGTTTGCGCAATATTGGGACCCAAACTGTGGTGCCAGTAAAATTCCTACCTTGAGCAGATACATAAGTTCGGCATTGGCAGGATCATTGGGATCAAGTCGACTGTCCGTAAGCCATTTAGATAGTTTCTCCATATCAATCATAGCGGAGGCCCCAATATCAGCTACAGCATCGCGGCCTCGGAAACCACTGCGACAGTTAAAATGTGATTTCTTATCTTCATGACAGAGCAACTGCTGGGAGTAGTGCAGAAGGTGGCTTTATTGAGTCATTTTGGTCTAAGGTTTACTAAGAGACGTTTTGTTTACAATCGTATTGCGACAGTAAGGCGCTATGGTTTGTCAATTTCATACGAACTCTTTTCTAATTACCATAAAGAGCTGAAAACTTTTTTATAGGTAAATAGCATCACGGATCCTTGGTCCAATGACAACGGGTGCATTACACTGCAATGCCACATATTCACGTAACGCAAAACATAATGGAGCAATACCGCAAGAAGGCTCTGGGGCTAAAACAGAGGGCTGTAACAAGAGGTATTTGGATCACGGGCATAAAAAATGTGAGGTTGAACCTAAAATTAGGTCTAACACTATGAGCATTTAAAAGACGACTGCAGGGCTCACGATGAGTCCACCGAAGCCATTTGGCAGACAAGTCTTCATGCCAAAAATTTTTACAATGGAATAGACCATTGAAAGAGATGCATTGATGAGACCGGGGATAACAAAAAAATAATTAAATTCTATTAAATAATATACATTGGCGATTCCAGATAGTTCATCGATTTTTGTATAGCTTGTTAGTGTTCTATGGTTCTATGGTCTTTGATAATGTGTCTCTCTTGAGAAAATCTACACACGCACATATCATAATCATGTGGGATACCGGCATAGTTGAGCTGGCAATCACAAGGACCTAGGTTTGAACCCAAGTCATGGCAACTCCCGTTGTGAGAGTGAATCTCTCACATCATCCTTGCTCAAAAAGGAGACCTCCCTCTAAACCTCCGATGGAGCATTGATACTAACTCATACGCAATGTTAGGCTATAACAATGTTAGGCTATAACAATGTTAGGCTATAACAATGTTAGGCTATAACAAGTGAAAGAAGACGTAGCTTTACCTAACCGGTGAAGAAGCATAGGAGAAAATCAAACAGACTAACCTGATGGCTCGACTGTTGGCAGCAGACGGTGGAATAAGCGGATTACCAAGACTGTCCACTCCCCAAGACACAGAAGCAAGCATCTGACCAGAAGTTAGCAGTGTCAAAACTTCAGACATAGAACCTTCTATGTCAAAATTCACTGGCACGCCTAAATATAAAAAGAAAAAACTGTCATGTCATAATAAGTATTGACAAATTATGAATCAGCAATGTGAACTACATTTCAACCCAGTGCAGTTCTCGGTTGGAGATCAGTGCAGGGTTCAGTGATACCCAAGAGAGGAAACAGGATCTACAATCAGAGATCCTGGATTACTTATAACAAATACACTATATTTTAATTCAGCAGTGTATCAGTACATTGCGCCTTGCTGAGTTGAATATGAACTTAAATTGGCATTCTCTATAAATGGGGATGGAAGATGACAAATGACAAAACAATCCCAACTCTGGCCGACACTGCAGCGTGTGTATATGAAAAGGACTAGAAAACTCTACCAAGCTTTCATTTGCAAACATTGACGCCACCTGGAACTAAGCATGGTGATTTTATGCCATCCTGATATGATGAGATGATAATAATTAGCCTGGCATCATTTATTGGTTTTATCTGTTTGGAATATAATTTTTTTTCAATCCAGGTTTTTTGTCAAACAACTATTACTCACCCGAACCAACGCCTTCGTGACTATGGGATTTGATCTGATCTCCAGCGAAATCCAAAGTCTCCAGAATCACAGATTCAGAGGTCACAGTAGTGGCTGGAATGGCCATGTATATTGTGGCCAGTAGTCGATCTCGCAGAATTCCGACCTCATTTATCTAAAGGTTATGAAATAAATATTGATTCAATTTCTGTCACTGGTAATCATTAATAACAAGACTAGAAATTATTCCTGCCTGTTCACATCAATTTTGTTCGCCCACGTGATTCTGGGGCCAATTATCTTCTCTAAGATCAGTCATAGCTGGGAGAGCAGCATACCTCAGTGAGAGAGCGGTAAGCAGGCAGCCCGCAGCCCTGAGAAGCTGGATTTGGAACCCGGTGTGCTCCCGCTGCGAGTATATGCTCCTCACATAATACTAGCCCAAAACAGACACAGGGGTCACCTTGAGGTGGAGCATTGATACTGACCCGCTCGTGGCGCTCCATGCCAAGCCATGAGTGATGAAAACCAAGTGTCTAACCGGATTGGCAGAGACCTACCTGCACAGTGATACTATCCGGCCACTGTATGATGTGTATAGGAATGATATGAGCCAGGGACACAGTAAAATCCTGACTCAGTTGGCGTACATCCGTTCTGGCCACTTGTTTTCCGTTGAAAAACACAGTGGCGTAGATACGAGTGTTTTGCACAGCACTACGTCGCTGTTGCTCACCCCTAAAATCGATGAAATAAGATATAGTAACGGTACGAATTTCCACACTTTTTCAATATATATTTATGTCAATGTACAGATCTATACAGATCATTTTACATATTGGTACTCAATGAGAGAAAATGCCCGCGTACATGGTTCCTCTCTAATTTGGTAAGATCTTTAAAACACTGTCAAGGCTCCCACAATAGAAACTAGCCCTCGTGCATGCCCATGCTCATCAAAAAATGATACCGCCTTTGACCGTCTCCATGCTCGAGTTTTGTCTCCAGAAATATGGAGACAAAATACAGCAATGATAAAAAGTAAAAGTTTAGTCACCATGCATAGATGAGAGATCTCCACAATCGGGGAAATCTATGGGCAGATCGGAGCTAGACTCACATAGGGCAATGCTGCGTACTGGTTATGTGCGTATTATCGCTGATCTCGGGAATGAGAATAGGCTCTCCTGGCCTCCGTTTTATCTGTTTGTATTCCGCTTCTATCTTCTCTCTACACGCTTTCTCATCAAATTTCCCCGGAGGTTCTGGCTTTGGAAGATCCGGCTACAAACCCAGAAAACAGCAATAAAATAATGCAATGAAACTACTACTCGATAGTCTTATACGTCTACTCAGGTTTTTGCCTATTCTATCTAACAAACCTCTTCAGCCTGAGGCCCATTCTAGAGCCTTAGTAACTGAAAATTATGTTCATACTAACTGCGAAAGCCTGACATGATCGGGACATGAAACCCAGAATCATTAGATTTTGAGATAAGTGCTCCACCCTCTGTTATTCCAAATAATGTCTCATCCATGTTGAATGTCTATTGTTAGACACAGACTTATGATGCTCACATACCTGTCATTCGATCTCAAATTTCTAGAGTAATATTCTGCTGCTTCTTTGAAGGGAACATTGGAAAATCGATGCTGTGGATTATAGTTTAGCCTTAGCCAAACCATTAAGGTTAACATGGTCAATTTTAGGCCCTCCGTCGAGAAAACTACAAACTTAGGCTCCCTCGCTTTAATTCATAAGCGCTCTTGGCTCTATCCTCTATAATTTGAGAAGGTTAAAAGGCCTTATTCAGTACCCCCATCCATTGAACCTTTCCAAAATGTACTTGAGTGTCTATTCCCCACTGACCTGATCTATAATGGCCTGGTCTTTGATGTCCTGCTCAACTTGCAGCAGATCCTCAGTTGTCTCCTCTTCTCCTGCCTGTCGCTTCCTCCTTTTTATTCGACCTGCTGCCTCTTTCTACAAGAGTTTATGCAGTGATAACAATATAATAAAGGCAAGGTCATTTTATTTTACACGGATAGTATCGCTGCACACACGGTTCATTTCAAGCCTGACAGGTCATGCATGGTGCGCCCCTAAGGGTACCGCCGGTGCTCCTTTAATTAAGATCGCGATCCGAAACGTCCAAAGGTGAAAGAAAGAGTGGTATTCAAACAGGGAATTAAACCAGGGACCTCTGGCCATAGGCCAACTCACTATCCACTAACACACCTCTTCAATCTATTGTATTACAGATTCGTACTCTGGGGAACTATCAAACTGCTTATGGTAAAAAATTGATACAGTGACAAATGCGTCTTATGGAGGCAATAAGAGACCAAGTATTCTGTAATTTTATATCTCTAACACAGTAGTCTATCCATTTCCTAGCAATGGTCCTCCAAAGTTAGAGTATGAGAACCAAAGATGCAGTAATGCGCCATGAATGATGATGAGCGGAAATTAACGCATCAGAATATTGATGAGAACGGATTGATGCATCAGAAAAATTGCCGCGTTCCAGTCATCAGTCAGTTGGGTGTTACACAAGACAGGTGCTGGTTTCGGGACAGCAGGATTGCTCAATGGTAAAGCGTGGAGCTTGCATTTGCACAAATCTGGGTTCGAACCCGGGCCAATACACATCTACGGTGCGGGTATGAGCTACTAACATCAATCCTAGATCAAAACAAATTTATGTATGAGCCTCCCTCTTAGATGGAGCATTGATACTGACCCACTTGTAGCGTTCCCTGCTAAGCCATAACTGGTGAATTAACCGGTAGTAACCAAAAGTAGCTAACCGGATAACTTCACTAAAACTGTGGAAAGGTTATACAAGAAAAAACAGACCTTGGCTTTGAGCTGGCCTTTATAAGCTACCATCTCTACTTTCGCCTTTTCTAGTTCTTCCGTGTAGTTTAGTTCATGCTCCATTCTCTTTTCCTCCACCTCTTCCTGAATCTCCAGTTTTATTTGCTTTAGATCTTCTTTTTTATTCATCTCCGTTCTACGAAAAAATGTCGAGATACCATAAGGTTTTGGGTTTCAGTGGCTGGTAATAGCTCTCAATGGTTGACTGATATGAAATTACTCATGCCATCCAGATTTCTTAACACACCAAGCTGGACTGGTGCAGTGCACTTATCCTGGTTTAGTGGCTAAATAATTGTTTGGTTTATATGAGACCATAGATCAACTAACCTTTCATCGACCATTACTTTCAATTGGGAGAAATAGCAAGCAAGGACCGTAACGAATGACGGTCGACAGGTCATCAAATATTCGTGGACCTCTCGGATATGCTATCTGTGTCAATTGACTACTGCACGTTAGCGCAGTTGACAAACAGGCTCGCTGCGATTGTTTTAGCAGAGATCATGAAAACGAGTGAAATATTCAAATTCTGTTTCAATCAGGAGTTTACGCCGTATGAAAGCAGACACATCTCTTTGGTCACATATTCAGTGTGGAATTTAGTTGACGAACAAACCGAGTAACCATAATATCTCTCTCAAGTATCCCAAAGCTGCTGTGTTAAATACTTATTTTTCACCAGTTACGGCTTAGCATTGAGCACCACAGGCGGGTCAGAATTATTGCTCCAGGTTGAGGGTCAGTCAACTTAGATCAGTTTACACGTGCACTCGAGAAGGGAAAGGTGGATCTTTAACAACCGTGGAATGATCTTGACCCTTATCCATTGGTTGGGGCCTCCATTTTTTACCGTGGTGTTCTGAACCCACACAACGAACACGCTACCAATTTGGAGCAACAGGCTTGCTAAAGGGTCATACCAGAAAAATCACCGTTGAGGTTTGAACATGCAATCTTAATGATCGCAAGTTCAGGCTTTCTACCTAC
>Ga0224501_10003098_pt1 | contig 13086 bp, 7 predicted proteins | sample SF_Oct11_sed_USG_4_FD_169105 | JGI IMG/M metagenome (GOLD analysis project Ga0224501, IMG submission 169105) | Sediment microbial communities from San Francisco Bay, California, United States - SF_Oct11_sed_USGS_8_1 | ecosystem: Environmental > Aquatic > Marine > Sediment | place: USA... | reverse complement strand
GGAGGTAGTGATGAGTATAGGCCCCTTATATCCAAAGGGATGTTAATCATCGAGACAATCACAGTGAAATCAGTTGTTTGGTTGTGACTTTGCTCTTGCTCTTTGGTCTTTTGGTCTTCAATGAAAATATCTGTATTATATTTCCAAATCCGGTTGCGATAATACAACAGCCTCTGCAGTTGGGTTAGTATGTAGTATTATAGCTCCTGTTTTTTCCAATCAACTGTTAGCGTCGTTGTCCCTTCATTAATGTATGAATATCGAACAATCCATAATGAGCGCTCCGTTGTAGTGTGTGAGTAAGGAGTGTGTGATTCGTAACTTAGATCCGAACGCTTCTAGAGAGGATATCCTAATAATATCCACGGTTATCAGTACATCTCGGGTCAGAGAGAAAGCATTGATATCATCCTCTGAGGTCATATAGTGTCCTTGAGGTCGACACCGCTGTCTTAATTAGACTCGCTAGGTCGAACGTCACAGTAAAGTTCACGTCGCTTTTGAATGATTATCACTTGACCGTCGGATACTAATACTGCCTGCGTGTTCCGTACTGAGAACCCGTTATCGGAAAACCTCTTACTGAGCGTGAGATCTGTCACTCAAGCGGTAGGCTAACAGTTATTGATTTGGCATACAATGAAATCTCAATGGTGCTAGAGTTTACATTGGACCATCCTTATCCAATTAATTTGTATTGAACCATCTTATGCAACCAAACAACATTCACAAATCCCTGAAGGGAATCCTATAAGACAGCCCATCAATGGCTAAGCATTATGATATAATCGTATAAATTATGGCCTGAGTAATTCCAGTTATTCCATTTGATGAATTAACATGGGAAAAGGCAGTAATCTTACGCCTGGAAAACCAAGCGCCCTGATTGGCCACTTCTTCCAAGTGAATACTAGAGCAAACTCGTCCCAAATGTGAAGTGCATTGAACAGAGAGTTGTCGTCTCAATGCTGCACCATAGTCAGCTAAAGGAGAGGATAACTCCATAATATGCACAGTTAAAGTGATTGGTTCGGGTTTTCCCTTAGAAAGATCTGTAGAAATTCTACCTCAACATAGATGACTTCTGGCTCCTTCTTTTTTGTCTCGAGTCCAATTTTAACATTTCTGAGTTCTTCTTCCAGTTGGCGAATCCTGTTTTTTTGCTCTGCAAAGACATAATCAATGGAAAATTAAAACCAGGTGGGGGTAGGGCACCACCATATGAATTATTCAGAATTGGTTTATCTGCCGTGTTTCATCCAGTAAATGTTCACGAACATTGACACAGGAGAGTTTGTTGAATCTATATCCTCGTTGTAACCTGAAATCACTCGCTAGTTAGAAAGGGAAGGTGGTTAAACACCCACAAGCGGAAATCATAAACTCAAACACTACTCCTTCGCACTGGAGGTTGGATATAGAACGCTTTTAGGGACAGTAGCGGCCGCCTGATCGGTAGTTGCGAGTTGCGAGCTGGAGCATTAGTGCAGAAAATGAGCAACCTACCGAACCGAGGTGGCATAAAGCAGTCGGTCAGTCAGTCAGTCGTCTTTTTACAAGTCCAAACTTGGTTAGATCAATCAAAAGGTCTCGTCAATGTAAGTTGCACATGCAATTCTCACAGAATAGAGACTATTGAAACACGGCATGCTTTTGTGTTGGATTGAACGTGTCTGATAGTCTGTGAATCAACATGCGGTGTCGAGATCAGTCAGCTAAGTATTCTAAGACTCTCACTAATACTGCAGGCAAGACAATATAAGTGGGAGAGAGAGAGAGATCATACCTTCCAATGTCTGGAGCATTGAATAACTTTTAGCTGTGAGGAAGTAATAAGCAAGCATTTAGGAAAACACACAACACAATGCCACAATGCAAAAACACCACACGGTTTTATAGCGCATTACGGTCATGTTCATTCATTCGGTGAGTGCGTGGAGAGAGGTATGTTAGGTACATTGATGCATTGAAAGCCCGGTGGGGTCTACACGTGTTCGATGTTTCAAACATGCCCATAGGAGTTGAAAACAATGAGGCAATGATACACTCAAGTCATCCAAAATAGAAACAGATTTCAGTTAGATACAAGAAGGGCTAACTTAAGCGAATGTGTATATATCCCTTCATTGACTGGCAGCACTTTATTGGGAAAGCTTCTTTAGCTATCAATGGCTAGGCAATTACCAAATTAGTTTGGCAGACAGAAGATATTAAGGTACAGGCATTTGTACTATCTAGCCTGTGCTGTAAAGATACCTATCCAGAAATAGTGTTAGTCATTAATTAATCGGATTGTGAAATCATTTCCAGTCGAAAATGTGCAGTTTATCATAACAGAGGTTTTTGTATAGTAGTGGGATCTAGCTCAATAGTTTGAACGGTTGGGTCAAGATCGAAAGATCCTTGGTTCAAGGCCTAGTGATGTTGAGCACCTGCTGTAACGATAAGCTCCTCACAATATTCCTAGCTCCTACCCTCCACCAAGCCTCAGGTTTAGGAGATTCGTTGAATAAGATGGCCGTGCCCGAGTATAGAAATAACAACAACTAGCGCGCTAAGCGACTTTCCGCTACTAACCTTCATCATTTGCTTCGTCCTTGAAGTTGTAGTGAGTGTGGTGTGTATGAGAGACATTGGTGACGGACTTCTTAGTTAGGTTCGTTTCGGATTGCTGCTTCACCTCCGCCTCTTTGCGAAGTTTTTGTTCCTCCGGTCTGATAAGCACTATGGGAGACAAAAGAGGGTTATGATCGTCCATAGTGATAAAACTGTACAACACTTTCTAAAACCCTGTATGACCTTTTTATCTCATAATTCTATAGAGGCACTTAGCCATCCTATTTAAGTGAAGGTCCTGAGGCTGACTTTTTGTTCCGTATCTGTAGAAGATGGGATTTGTGCGAGAAGCTCTTACACATGACAGAGACTGGCTTGATCAGGGTTTGAACATACGATCTCATTTCAAGGGTTTTAGCCCCAAGGCTACTCTACTATCCTCAAAGGGTTCATTTAAATCTAATTTACTAGTCTTACACGTACATGTGTCATCACCTGAATGGTAGGTACATACAAGTCTTAGTAAGTAAAACTATAGGAGTTGTTTGCACATGCAGCCTATGACCACCAATTTCACATCAAGTAATCCTGGCTGATTTTCTGCATCACTGGGTCAAGTATCAATGTCATATTCATTCAAACTGGTGTCTTTCACAACATGTCACCTGGAGATGTAGAAGTTTTTACGTCTCTGATGTGTTTCATTGGCAGAAACAGAAGACAGGTTATGCAACTGCCCTATGTGAACTTTCGTGTTTTGCTGGGTCATTTGACTAGTACAGTATATCTTATGCACTAGAAAGTCAACTCACTTACCGGTGTAAGCGACTGGTTGTTGGTTCACCACTATATCTTTCTGAGTCTTATAGGTAAATCCATCACCGCCATTCCTTTGAGTATTTTTCATCTCTTGAACGACCTGTAAAAATAATTTTGTCTTCATTACTGAACAGTTGTCAGGAGTTGTACAGAAATTGACCTTTTTAGTCTATTTGACTCAGCATTGCGAAGGATGAGTCATTAGGAGAGTGCCGACATCCGTATGCCCCATAGAGAACATATTTGTTAAAGGCCTTAATTTAACACGGTGATCCGACACCAACGAGGGTGTTACAAAAGGCAAACCTTTTGCCCGAACTGGGAGTCAAACTGGGGACCCCTATCCACTTAGCCATTGCTTAATCTTGTGAAAAATTTAAGAAAAGTCCACAAGAAGCACTGGAGGAAACAGAAGAGGAATTGCAATTTATAAGAGGGGAAAGAAACAGAGGCTTAGTGGATAAGTTAAAACCGGAGGTCCCTGGCTTAACTCTCGGGTACGGACCACTCTGCTCCCCCATCCTCACCAAATTGCAATTTTGATGTTGAATAAACGACACCCACCCATAGAGTAACCTTCTCACTGTATAGGCATACTATGCACCACCTTGAAAATAAGCCTAAGCTTAATGATGCTAATTGTGTAAAAAAGCATATGATCTAATCATATCCAACATGGAAATATTTTGTATTTAAGAATAGGTTAACTTTCTTATAAACCATTTTTGATCACCCTTAAGCTAGACGTGCAGGTATTAAACTGGAGTTATCCCATCTAATGGAAGGCAGGCAGCAAGACCAGGGGAATTCCGTCTGAGCAGAATTTGCTGCACACTTGAGTGCAACGCACACACTATACACACCTGACGCTCTGTGTGATATTTGATATTGGTCTCATCACGACCGAGTGACTGCTGTCGCTGGTTAAGTTTCATCTGCTGCTGTTCCAGCCAGGAGGCTCCGCTGGCATCAAGGTTCGGGCTTGCATTACCATTTATTGACTGATTGCTTACTTTGCGAGAGGCGGTCTAAAATCATGATGTTGGTCAGTATAAAACAGAATAATTTAAAGGACAAAATCCTGTTATAATTTACAGTGGCACACGGTTGACCAGCCTGATTACCGTTTCGTATGTTTCATGATGTGAGTCTATAATTGCACTGGACACACTGCTATCTAGGCTTGAATCCAATTTGCTTCAAAAGTGTTGAAGAAAGCACTTATAAACGAATGAGTTCTGCACTAGGTACAAAACACAAGCAAATCAGTCACCCTCTAACTAGTTAATAAATCAGTTGTTCAGTAGATGATGGAATAAGTGATTAAGCCACAGACTGACTAAGCAGCAGTGAGACTATCAGTCAGTTGCCAGTGACCCAGACAGGTTTTAGCTATCCAACATCCTATAGCCGGTAAAGGTATAGCGGGAAAGCTTCATGGGAGAGCAATGGTCTGGCACCCATGACTAGCTGGGTTCGAATCTAGGTCATGTTGGACCACCGTGGGTATTCGCTTCTCACATCCTAATCATAGCTCTTACCGCTCCAACACGCCGTCGGCTTAGGAAATCCATTCAATAAGATAGTCAAGACTACGAACTCACTCACTCACTCACTCACTCACTCACTCACTCACCCACTCACTCACTCACTCACTCACTCACTCACTCACTCACTCACTCACTCACTCACTCACTCACTCACTCACTCACTCACTGATGTGGCTACCAACTTGTTCGTAGTGGATCCTCCTCCAATGCATGTCTCTCACTCGCCCTATTGCTGAGGTGCTCAGGATACCAACGCCCCTATGTGCATGAGCCACGTCTTTCTCGGTCTACCGTAAACTCACCTTGTTGATGGTAACATTCTCCGTGATATTTGGAGATTTATATTTTCTCCTCTCGATGGTAGTAGTTGATCCATCCGGGTTTGTATAAAGTTGTCGTTCTCTAGTGAAAGAGTCATCCCCTCCATGAACTTGTTTGCTAGTAGTTCGAGTAGTAGTGGTGGAAGTGCTAGTCTCACCCAGCAGCTCTCTTAGAATTTCATCTAAGTCATTCTGTTCCTTACCTGAAATGGACACAGTGAATGAGCCTATATGTACTAATTCCAACTTGACATATTGCTAGCCACATCTAGGATGCAATTCCATTCAGAAGCTGAAGTGCGAGACACAATGAGAGCGTATGCATTGTATGAAGAGGGTATTACAAAACGCATGCTGAGAGTAAAGAATTGGAGGCGAGAATTATATTATCCTTACAGGAAGTCCACACATTCTAATCCTGATCCAACAAGGTATGGTAAAGGCTCCATGGGGCAGGCAATTCATTCGTTTGTCTACCATAACTTGCTCCGAGTGACCGCAGTTAGAGTTCCAGCTAAAGGAGTACCTGGTTGGAAGGGCAGGAAGGACCAATCCTATTGAATCATCTTTTGATTGCGTGAAATTGAGTCAAATGGCATTGGGCTTCATCAATCCCTCTTACATTTGATATTTTCAGCTCAATAGTTGGGAGGGGCTGTCGCTCAGCGGTTAAAGAGCTCCTCTCAGGCACTGGGTTCAGGCAGCTTGTGTATGAAATTAATGAATGGGTGCTCGCCCTTCCACAGAGGTACAGCCACTACACGACCATTGACAAACTTAAGAACTCGAAGAAAAATCGATGAAAATAAAGTTAAATTTATGGAGAGACAGGCTCAAGAGGCTCTCAGTGAAAATCATGCCTTCATAGATCACAGGTCTGGGATGGTATGATATGGATGGAATGCTGCTTTGATTGTAAGCCAGAAATAGTTGTTGAGACCGGCCCTCAATATGCCATACACAAGCAGGTGCAAAAGCTGACCATAACTGGGTATATAGGAATTTATGAGGTCATCTAAGGTGTGAAAGGTGCATCTTGTTGACAGAATAATAGGGATGGGATATTTTTAGTCAAATTGTCTCCCTAATCGCACCTTTCTGAGAAAAAGATTGAATGAGCTGTGGTTTTGACACATGAGCCACCAAATTCACTTCAGTTTAGTGCAACTGTAGCTTAGACAGGTGATTACACTCTCTCAGGCCATTGACTAAAAGCTACTGTGCTGTTTTATCTAGGTAATATGTAAAGGTGTTATTACAATATGTTATATTTGGCAGTGCGTAAGATCTAGACCCACAGGTAAGATCTAGACCTACAGTGAACGGATTATCTTACTGTAGGTGTTAGCTAGAGGGCATATATGTATTACTCCGGCCTCCCATGGCTAGCTAAACATGACCAATTTTAACAGTGGCAATCTTGGCAAGTGGATCATTAGCCAGTATCGGCTCTCATCTAGAAATGATAAGATCTGATCTAGTCTGAACTGACTCGCTCCCATAGTAGTGTTCACTGACTAGTAGGCTTCGCCTATTACCCACAACATCACAGTAGGGTCATGTGAAGTTCAAGATAACCCACATATCACGGCTACGCGCCTTGAGCCAGTTTAATGCACTTACAATCTTATAGCGGGTACATAAAACATATCGCTTCGAAAATTATTCAAAAAATGTTACTGATTAAGAACACGGATTATGTCGATGATTGTAATGGCGGGTTGAATCGATTCAGACCAATACCAACTACTACTCCTATTTCCACAAAAAAAAAACAATTTCCGTGACTAACGGTGTCTCAGTAACGAAGGCAGGCACACTTTATAACTCTAATTAGGGCGTGTGCCAGAAACAAATGTTTACTATTAGACCCTAGTTATAAACGAAACTCTATACTCCTCTTGGAAGAGTTTCCTGGTACTAACATCTGCTGTTCCTATGTAAAGAGAAACACAGCTCACATTATTTAAAGAAGAGCATCGGGTGAAAGAACCTATCCCAACTCTGCACAATTTCCTATTCTCAATATTTTCTTCCATGACATCTTCACCGTTTTGGAGAAGCTGCCGGTGAAGCTGCCGGGTTAAATAATCATTTTTACCAGCGACCACTTGGCTTGAAGCACCGTGTCTGAGTCAGTGTCAACGGTCCACTTCATAGTGAGGCTTGCTCTTGTATTGAGTGAGGACTAAAGTGAGAGGCTCATACTCGCAACAGGAGCCCACAATGACCGGGATTTGAAACCAGGTTGTCACGGTTGCGGGCTCAGTGGTCGACCATTGATCTATCCAACTTCTCACTATCATATGACATAATATTCATTTCCAGCTTGAAATTGAAAATAGTGCATCATTAATGTTACCCTATGCATAAAATCACAGTGCTTCGATTGTTAGACTTTTGTCTGACTTTGACCTTAAACAGACTGAGGAAATGCCAGGCTATTTATGCCAGTCATCAGCCTTGTTCCTTTTGGATCGCGCCGTTAGAAAATCCCACCATGGCCAGTCAAGTCGCGACAAGGACTTGTTGATGGAAATCTAGATGCTCTGCTGATAAAATGTTGCCTTGATTCACTGTGGGTTTTCAATGGAGTTCCGTCACAAAATCTCGAGTCCTATCATGTAGATCAGAACTGTCTAGTCAAAAGCTTTCCTATGAAACCAGGAGTTCCATGTTAAGTACGTTCATGGAGATCAAAATGGTGGAGCAACCATAATGTTGACATTCAATTTGAATGCGTAAACAGGCCAGAAACGTACAAATGTAAGTACAGGAAATGAGCTTCAGCTCGCAATTCCATCAAGTTACTTACGGTTCATGATGTATTTAATATCCTAGTCAAGCATAATATCCGTTAGTGTTAATCCGACTAGCTCGCTGCTGCCACTATTCTTTTACAGTCAGCAGCAATCTCAATCTGTGTACAGTTCACCCCCTGCTGCCAAATACTTGCGTGCTAATTAACCAAACCTCCAATAAACAATGAAGCCTCTGCCTGCTATACGCTATACTCTAGTCTATATGCTTACTCTATGCGGCAGCCCCAGCCGCCGCGCGTTCCTGGCATGACTCGAAGCAGGGGTATGCTCAGTAAGAGACTGGAAGGATGAATCAATAGCGGATCTGCATGATCATTAAACAAGAGTTGTATTCTCGGCTATAGAACAAGGGTAATAATGCAGAATAGTGACCTGTGATTATTAATGCATGAGGTTGTCTGAGTGGTTCATAATCACATAACTAGTGTTTGCATTGTACCCCAGAGAGCCTTATTAAACTCTGTAGAGTGTGTTATATGAGAATAGAAGGTGTGGATTAGCGGAAAACAGCTGTGATTGGAATAACTGTAATATCATGGCTAGTAAAAGTATTAGTTCCTGTGATGGTTTCCAGGATGAATGACAGGTTCCCTAGATGCGTGTATGAGGAAGGGTTGCACAATCTGGTATTTTCTGGCACAGGGAATTGAAGTGGGTTAGTGGTCCGGATAAAAAAAACACTCCACGGGTATGGGGCAGTACCGCACAGATGACCAATATTGGCCGCAGTAATCAGCAATCATATCGAGTTATCCCCCCTCTATGCCAGAAATATACGCATTGTGTCATAATCAGTAAGCTCGAACCAAGTCTAAAAGCTGAACTAAAAGAGGCTGTTGAGCGGGTGGAAGCGAGATAAGCTAGCGTATGAGCCTGATCATGCACAAAGCGGGATAGAGGAGGAGGGACGGTGGCCATATGTGATAGACACTGTTGGCCTTTTAAACAACCCACTCCGACCAATGACCAATCCCCGTCAACAATTGGATGCTTCAATGTTGACTTAGGTACCACAACTACTTTTTAATGATGCAAGATTAATCAATCTTATGAGCATAGGGTCATGAATGATGATTTACATCCCTAATGAGCACAGAAGAGTTTTGAGTCAGAAGATACAGCAGCCGGGCAGGGCATGCACGCTGCATCACTCGCATGCTCACGAACCTGAAGGGACAGGAGCGGGGGAGCTTCCGCTGTGACTGGACGCTCTGTAGCTGGAGATGTAAGATCTCGAACCGTTCTGATGATGCGGCCTGTCATCATAATTGACAGGCGTGCTGCTCGTCACGACTGAGGAGCTATGCAGGTTGGCCTGACCCAGCTTAGGGGGAATTACTGTGATGTTGACCTTTCCCCTTGATGACACGTTAGTGATGCCGAATTCACTACCACCTGGAGGGAGATAACCCGGGTGAAGGTCAGTGCGAGTTATTCAGGGTCATTGTGAGTGGATTACCTGGGTGAGTATTGCTTGGTTTATATGTGCTCATCGGTCAACTAAGCAGTTCGTCAATAGTTGACGATAAGCCAGACCAGTCAAGGAAAGTAGCATGGCAAGTGACTGTCAATCAACCTATGGACGGTGACGTGGTCCGTTGCAATATTTCACACTGATCATATTCCGGAAATGACGGGCACAGTGAAAAATTCGGGAATCTAATCCAATTACCAATTGATGTCATATGGAGTTAGTCGGCGTTCAGTGGCTGTATTTTCATAGTGGGTATACAGTTGTACTTCTATAGAGTTGCTCTACGGGAATAACTTTATGGTTGCGGAATTTAGTGGACAAATGATCACATATAAATCAAGTAGTGACGCCTGCACTGTGTTAGCATATTACAGGAGGTGGTAGTATTATATTAGGGAAGGCGGCAACTCCACTAAACTGATGCCACTGTGCATTTGTAAACACAGTGGATTTTCAAATGTTGATCGATCGATTGGAGAACTTTGTAAAGATAATGGAAAGTGATTTAAACTCGGGAGTTGGAAAATTTCAGTTAGATTAGGCCTGTCAGGTTTGCTTAGCTGCTGATCTCTGAGTATTACAGAGGGTCCGCAGGGTATTAGCGGCTAAACGCACCTATGTGAGCCAAAGCGAAACTGAAAAGCTTGCCGATAAAGCTGAGTTATGAACTGTACTGTGCTAAGAACAAATGGTGTGATAACTGAAAAAAATACAACACTAGCCACAAACCTAAATAATCAGCTGAATTTGACTCTACAAATTGGGCAGTTGATCAATCGAGAGTTGTCTTTTCATACGCACTATCGCTTATGGAGAGGGCAACTCCCAAATTACATGAGCTTCTGTAATAGGTACCTTGGACATGAGCATGTTCTTCACAGATTGCTGATTTACAGGAATGCCTGCCTGTCTGGCAGTCATTGTAATTCAACAATCGATACTCTATTTACATGTGTCGCTTGCGTGAAATTTGCAAATTTTAAAAGCCAAGATACGCCACATGTACAGGTAACTTGTCACCGTGAAATTTTTCATTGACAGTTTGAGTCGAAGCAGGTTTGTTTTGACAACTTTGGCGAGCTCGAGACCCGACACCGGTCTGCTCTGGACTTGGTTAGCCCTACTGTGACTCAGTCATTGCACATACCTGTGACACCGGGCATCGTCTGCGCTGGCATCTCTTCTCTAGAATAAAGGGAGTCTTGAATTGGTCCTTCCTCGAAATATTTAGAGACACGCACTGGTTTCCTTTGTCCACTAGGGCTATTCAGTGGAGAGTCTGCAATGCACACAGTTCATTGTCATGGGCAGCAAATCCGAGGCCGCGATTATAAATGATGTATTTGATTTTATAGCCAAGGGATCTCAAGTTGCAAACAATGATAAAAAACTGCGTTCATAACTTTTTTGATAATAGGGGTTATTGACTTAATGACTGAAGTGCCTGAAGGCACAACTCCCAAATGACTCTTTACATTCACACAGTCACAATACACCTCATATAGCAAAAGATCAAAGCAGCGGGCAGGCTAATTTTTTCCAGGTTCTTAACATATGAAATAGCTTGCCTATTGTTATTATTCAATATGCCGGCAATAGCCAAGCGTCTGGCCTTATTTGGTGTGTAAGGTCATCGCCTGAAACATGAGTGTAGTTCGATCGCGGGTCACAATGCCATCTGTCTGATCTGAACATGGCTATATCAGGTTCAAAGTGAATATGATGCCCCAAACTTATCATCGCCTAGACTACCTGAGCGTAGTATTGGACACTAGGAGATAGCAATAGATCTCACTGTGTGTATGGAATACCTCGGTCGAGTGATATTTGCAACAAAAACTCCGTGTCAGAAAGTAACGAAATTAGGAATGAATTCATTTTCTACAGATTGAACCCCTTAAAGGGGATAACTCTAAATTGGACCCAGTATGAAATAAAAGATACGGTAGATGACACCTGGAAAGCGCGCTCGGCCCGAAACAGATCATCACCTATATTTATCTACATTGACAGTGTCTATCACAGGATTGTACAAGCAAATAGTTCGAAACTCTGATGGATGCAACGAATGAGGCTGGTAGACAAAGGAGCTCTCTCACTATGAAGGACACAACTAGACAAAAGACCCATCATAAGGTTTATGCATCTCCCAATCCATGAGCTAATTTTTATTACCAGTCATATGGGCAGCCCGACGCACACACTTTTAGTTTAGATAACTACGGAATCATACAAAACTGCAAGACCTAGATTTGACAAAAAGAGAGTCATAACAAACAGGAAAACGTGGCGATGTTAACTAAATGACTCCTCGCCTATAGATATGAAGCTAGTGATGGAAGGCCCTGAGAGCAGGTAATCAGCGAGTCACTAGTTGGACTGCTCAAACTGTCTATTTGACTAGCAGAGCAAACCTCGTACAACACCGTCCATACATGTGTATCATTAAACATAATGGTCTCCGCTTCGTCCGAGTCTCGTCCCCGGGATACCTCACAAACAATCAGTAAATCCTTCGAAACACAATGATAGGGTATATCACTCACGGGCAATTAACCTCATTACTGATCCAGGCAGGAAGCTGATGATTGGTGAAATACAATAGCCTTCATGCAGAAAAATTACCTTATAAACCTGTGAGCTATTAATACTGCATGTGCTTAATCAAAACCCACAACAAATCGAGGACTAGCTAAGGAGCAGACGCTGTGAAATAGAGTTTATTATCGATGTTATTTAATATTAACTTTTATGACTCTTACATGTAACGGGAAGCATGGAGTTGTTGAGAGGATAACTCTCTAGGGGAGAACGAATGGCTTAGTGGTTGGCGCATTCGGCTTTGGGCCAGGTGACCTGGGGTTTGATTCAAACATCACATTTTGGTTTCTCCCTCATTGAGTTTGTGAGGTTGAATATAGGAAGCTCGCCCAACTCTATGGGGCAGCCCATGAAATATCCTGAAAACATTGGCTTGGTGATACCATCCATGTAACACAATCTGACTATATCTCATATTTACACCTAGTATAAAGAAGCAGGTGGCTTCTGTTTTCCAACTGACTAGAGAGTGATTTCCGTAGAGTCACCCCCTCGTCTCAATAGTGCTGCTTTCTGATGATGAAAGTTTCCTATTTGGCCCAACTTGATGACAGATGTGATAAGTTCTGCTCTATTCCATCGGCAAGGTGTAGCTAATTGATGTGGGAGACAGGCATTCAAAAACACATTACAGACAAACCTCTCTTGATTTTGATACAGATGTGCCAGTTATACTACATAACAGTAGAATACCTGACCAGTGACAGTTTTATAACTTTGTTTTGTGATTAAACATGGACACAAGTAGTTCTGCCATTCATAAAAAACCAACAGCCCAAATTGAAAATGAAACCGTATACGGAAGTTGTCTTTCTCGCGTTTCTGTGAGGGCTGCCGGGTGCACACCGATTTCTGGGAGGGCTGCCGGGTTTCTGTGAGGGCTGCCGGGTGCACACCAATTTCTAGTGAGGGAAAACAGAAGCTCCGTCTAAAGATCACGTCCA
>Ga0224501_10003097_pt1 | contig 13087 bp, 15 predicted proteins | sample SF_Oct11_sed_USG_4_FD_169105 | JGI IMG/M metagenome (GOLD analysis project Ga0224501, IMG submission 169105) | Sediment microbial communities from San Francisco Bay, California, United States - SF_Oct11_sed_USGS_8_1 | ecosystem: Environmental > Aquatic > Marine > Sediment | place: USA... | reverse complement strand
CCACCACTGTAAATTTATACCACCACTGTAAATTCATACCACCACTGTAAATTTCTACCACCACTGTAAATTTACACCACCACTGTAAATTTATACCACCACTGTAAATTTATACCACCACTGTAAATTTCTACCACGACTGTAAATTTATACCACCACTGTAAATTCATACCACCACTGTAAATTTCTACCACCACTGTAAATTTACACCACCACTGTAAATTTATACCACCACTGTAAATTTCTACCACCACTGTAAATTTATACCACCACTGTAAATTTATACCACCACTGTAAATTTCTACCACCACTGTAAATTTCTACCTCCACTGTAAATTTCTACCACCACTGTAAATTTACACCACCACTGTAAATTTATACCACCACTGTAAATTTCTACCACCACTGTAAATTTATACCACCACTGTAAATTTCTACCACCACTGTAAATTTCTACCACCACTGTAAATTTATACCACCACTGTAAATTTCTACCTCCACTGTAAATTTATACCACCACTGTAAATTTCTACCACCACTGTAAATTTATACCACCACTGTAAATTTCTACCACCACTGTAAATTTATACCACCACTGTAAATTTATACCACCACTGTAAATTTATACCACCACTGTCGCATCTAGAGTAATCAGTAAACCCATTACCCGCTGATGAAAAAGAACGGTACATGTAGCTGCATGTATCACACACCTTTAATTGTCCCCTGCACTCCTTCCGTTCGATGCCGGAGTTCATCATACTCCCTCCTGACATCCTGCATATTCTGCTCGATTGTCGACGTCACTTTGCCATCTAATGTTGCCATCTAGGTAACATAGATACTGGCTGACAAAAATCTCTATGTAGCGCTCAAAGTACTGGCTCTCTTCATGTACTGATATTGTTCACTCACTTCCAATGAGCTCACCGTATTTGCGACTGCATCCTTGTGTTTGCGTAGCTCTGCGGTGACGTTACGCACTTCTTCTGCATTGGATTCCATTATTGTTTTCCGTCTGCGAAGTTCTGCCATTGCATCATCCAGTTTAGCTTGTAGCGCATTAATCATTTCATCATTTGCTTCGGCGTGGTCATTCATTGAGGTAACAATGGTAGTGCTCATCTGTCGAGTATGTATGGAATGACGTGATAATCTTATACAAAGTAATACCTCTCAACCCATCCAATCCTGCCCCGAAAGTTGTGATGAGAATCTACTCTTTCTGAGATATATATTATAGGAGTCTGCCTCAACAACGATTCGGTTTAAATATTTTAGCCTCTGCTGAGCTAGATTGGTGTATTATAGTGCCTTATTGGTGTTATGTGAATAGTTAACCGTTGACGCATACGAGTGACATACACATAGATTTAGCACATGGTGCGTTAAGAAGGCTATCATTGACCGCCCTACCGATCTGCATGGGAGCAATCCAGATCCAAAAATTAAAGAGCTTACAATAATTCTAAACTACTAACGCATGATGATTGAATACCAACTTACAACGCGCATTGATTTTTTGACCCCCAGTTTGTGGCTGTTAAAATCAGCATCCAGGTTGATGAGTCTGGTAGAAATGACTTTTGATTTGTCCAGAAGGTTCCGGAGCCCGATGTGTATGTCTTTCATGTGGTTCTCCAGCAGCACATGCTTCACCTCTATGTTATTGAACCTTTTCTCACTGTTGTTGGCTAGCTCCAGGATATGATTATGCTCGGCCTGAATCCCTACAGGAAGCAGACCATGGTTCCGCCTGTCTAATATTGATTTTCCATCGAACTCAGGTCAACTGCCCTCATTCCTGTTGTGATGTTTTTACATCGGAAAATCTTTTTTTCTGTGTATTGCCATTATTTTAGTGGAGTCCTCAGTTGAGATACTTGCTAGTTCACAAGTTATGGTCCAGTTTTGTTTTACTCGGCTATTATCTGAGGAGCTCATTCTCATGTTAGGGGCTTTGGATGACTTGGCTTAACTCCAGGATCTTTTGATCTTGAGCCAAGCGCTTTACCCACCGGGCTCTCCCTTAACACGGAGCAGCGCAGGGAAGTATCATTGCTCAATCTCATAAATCCTAAATCAAGCCTATACTTCAACGCGTTCGTTCTTTTGATTGGTTGCCATAATACCTTTGCTCATTTCACATAATCCTTTTTTCAGCCTATCTGCCTCCAGTTTCTGAGTATCCACGTAATGAGATAAAGCTCTATGCTCCGTCATCAGTTTCTCTAATGTCTTTGTGACTTTCTCAACGTGTACCATGAAGTTTGTGTACAGGTTTCCTATTACCTCCTGGTTTTGTCGGCCTAGCTCCTATAAAATACAAACGATCTCAATACTCACTGACATTGTTTGTGCGCGTCTGCTGCTATTAAAACTGATAGAAAAACTGACAAAAGCATAGATTGGACACAAGGCACCAGCGGCATCATTAGACAGCCACAAAATCCACAAGTAAGGCCGATGCGAACCTATTACCACACCTGTATCGGGCCCAGGGCGCATTCTTTCAGGTATTTCAATTCCAGTTTCCCTACATCACTACTCATGTCCTTCTTTTGTTGTGTCATCTCGCTTTTAACATTCTTCAGTATGTCAGCCATTGTGGTCGTTTTACGTCCGAGTCCGGCCAATGTAGTCGCTATCTCCATCATACGCCTTCCCATCTCAGCCTGATTATTCTCTAAGACATGAGAAAGAACAGAAGTCTGAATTGGTGGTGTGATGAACTGTTCAAGCTTAGCACTGTTTGTATTTCGAATAGGCCATTATTGTATAATAATCGCAAACGAAATATGTACGACAGTAAACTGAATGTGTTCGTTTTTAGTTCATGATATCCAGTCACCCCTCAATTCAAAGAAGACATCAAGATAAACACATGCTGTCCTCCATATTGATTCAAGTACTTTAAATTGATAATCCATTTAGATAAACTTCTTTACCGAGTTTCACTCCATCTTATACCCATTGCGTGTCAGCTAAGCGGTGCCGACCTGTACCTGGTCACAATCAGAGACACAGGAACCTACCCAAATCTTTGAGTGATTTGTCCTTCCTCTCATCATAGAGTATATGATGATCCAGTGCATTACCGGACTGATTCAGCCAATCCTCCCAGTCATTATCAGCGGCATTCTTATTCCTGTTTCTACGATGTGACGTCTGCAAAACCAGTTTTGAATTCAGATTGACTGACTGACTGACTGACCAACCGACTGACTAACAAGGGAGTAACAGTTGATTTAGGAATAGTAATGCCTTGAAGCTGTCGTTCAAATGCACAACTCGTGCATAAGGAGTCCTGAATTCAAATCCCAGAAAAATCAATGGTGGGGTCAGGAAGGGTATCTATTCCTGAGCAATACGGTCCCCCTGCTAACTCCAATACCCTACACAGGGAATAATAATGTAGAGTGTACACAAATTTTGATCCGGAATGTCTACTGGAATGTATTTATGGCATCGGATTTTTTGTACTTACTAAAATCTTTTTTCCATGCACCTATGGTCTTATTTAAGTTCTTCATGTCAAATAAAATTTTCAACTCAAATCAGAGACAAACCATGATACCCTGCTAGATGTGCTGTGGCTCCAACTCTTTGTCTGTAGATCACTCATAATATCATCTTGCTGTTGAATTTTCTCCCACATTTGTTCGTGCTTTCCGATAATTCCCTCAATGCCCGCATGCAGCCGACTGACATGACCCTAAAAGTTTATAATTCTGTGCCATCCTGTACCCATTAGTCTGGCAATGTTATAAAGTCTCCAACTACAGTAGGTAGAGGTAGACCTGGACTCACCATAAGCTCTTGCCTTAAATCTTCCACTGACATAGTACTCTTCTTCTCCATGGTTTTCTTCACTATAGATTCTATTTTGTGTTTGAATTTATCCATCTGCAGTGGAATGGGTGTTTATCCGAAGTTAGGCTTTAGAACCTCTGAAGTTAAGGATGCTAGTCACGCCAATGCTGATTTCTATATGTGCACCTGTCTATTTTTTTATAGCAAATCTTCTGAACCTGAGACTTGTTATGGAGTGGTAGGGACGGGACGGTTATGTGAGGAGGTTACAGTTAGCATGACTAGCGAATCCAGGAACTATTGGTCAGAAGCTGGTTGTTATAGCTACCAGGCTTTCGTTTTATATTGCTATCCTCCGTATCTCACTACCTACTGGAGTCTCCTTTAGTCCGAGTTATGGACTAGACCAGCCGTCAAGCTGTAATGTCGCCTAACGTTTAGCAGAAAAAAGTTGCAAAATACCAAAAACTGTGCTAAACAGAGAAGGAATTCAATTACCTCTATTGTCATCTGGTCTTGTCTCCTCTGCATTACTGGCGGCAGCGATTCCACATTCTGTACTCTAAATGTGATATCATCTAGAAAATTCTTCAGGCCGCTGATTTGGTGTTTGATGTCCATCATTTCACCATGAATTTCTTCCACCATTGGTACCTGGGATGCTGACACATTCTCTAGCCATTCTACAAACCCCATTCACTGTTACCGTAAAGGCATCCTTACAATGCGATCACTTGCTGAGGGGACGAATGCGCAATGCGACCGCCTCACTGCTAGAATAGTACATCCAATTGAGTTAGACTTACTGTCTAGATTGGCGTTGTAGTTGGTGTTAAGGTCTGCCACATGATCAGGATTATATGGTACCAACGCCATACTTGTGTCGGTTCGTTCAGAACTTTCATTGCAGTTCAGTCCAGCTGATCTTTGCTCACCATTCGATTTGTGAACATGATCTGTCTCGGAATGTTCGCTAAGGGTGTCTGTGTGTATGTCCGAAAGTGTGTGTGATTCTGATGTACTCCTGTGGGCGATGTGGCCAACTGACAGGTTATGAATGCCTTGCTGTATTTCAGGGGTAGGTGCACAGTTGGGATCTGCAGCATCAGTAGTTTCATTTTTATTGATAGCAGCCTTATTCGTAAATGCTGAAGCTAGCCGAATACTCTTCTGACGAAATTCCCCTACTGTTGAGCATGTTATTCTACAAAAGTAAGATAGTAATGATAATAATGATTGTGATAATGCTAATGCTAATGATGAACGAATGAATGAATGAATGAATGAATGAGTGAACGAACGAACGAACGAACGAATGAATGAATGAATGAATGAATGAATAGTTGCAAGACACGAGCAGAGCTACATATTACTATTTCTCACTTCTCCTGATATAAGTTATCCCATCTCATCATCTGTCGGCTTCTCCATAGCTTAACTAGCTCATTATTGGTTAATTTATCCACCCCGTCCTCCTTTGGTACCTGTGCCACCAACACTAAGAACCTGTCACTCTGTACATTTACACCTTCAAACACAAATTCTTTGTTTATAAGGCTGTGTTGACTCTCATTTGTATCCTGAAACGTTCCACCATTACCTGTGCCTTTTTTTATTTCTTTTACTACGCAGACACTTGGCTGTCCTATTTCCTGACCTACCAAACCCTAACGATGTATGTAGTAAAGTCATGTGACAAACTTATACTCACTGTAGGACACCGAGATTGACATGGTTTGAACTCAGAACCCTCTCTAACTATACTGAGCTATTTTTCTATCTCTGGTTTAAAAGTAACGCGCTTTTGCTTCCTCTAGTGTAGCAGTGACATAAATCCTTTGTCACTGAGTGTAGTATCGTTGGACTCAAAATAGCAGTGCATTTGCACCTACATCTCCATGTAAACTATTTACCATGTATGCTCTCAATGTTGAAGCGAGTTGAGCATATAGTTCGGTACAGTTTTACTGAAATCAGACCAGAGTACACAATCTTTGCATTTATGCTGAAGAAAACTAGATATAACTGGTAGTCAATCACCCCAGTAACCCAGGGTATGACCTGGAAAGAATCCGGTTTCACACCAATATGGACATTTATAACCACTAGTATAAAAAATGCATGAATTATTGAGATCATCCATGGTGTGCGTACAGAACATTTTCGCTAGTGGAAAGTGTCTGATTCAACCATGCGGACGAATGTACCGAGTTGTCTAAAGTGCACTGGTTGACATTCGATGCTACTGCTACATATTGGTGCTACGCATGAAAGTGCTTGAGCGTTGGCTTAGGTGAGGCAATAATGATACCGTAGTTTCAAGTTATGTTATTGTTTTACTCGGGCACGTGGACATCGTATCAAACGGATCTCTAGGCCTGCTATTTAGTGCTAGGAGCTGGGAATTATACAAGACACTCACAGTTACAGCGGCCGTTTGGCGTGATCAGCGTTTGAACCAGGAACCTTTGGATTTGGCTCCTGCCATGGATCCATTTCCGCTATCCAATGTAGTAATAATATTATATCTTCAACCCAATGGAAGATTTTGGTTGTAAACAAATGGTGTATCAATTCTATAAATATTTTAACGGAATGGCATAAACTGACCGTTATGTCACCAGTGTAGGTTCCGTGTTAAACAAGTTCTATTCCATGGTAGTACGTCAGTATGCTAAATTCATGAGTTGAGAACAAATGCAGATAATAGTTTTAAGTGGAAGGTTATCTTGGAAAAACATTGATACGCATTTATGGAAATGCTACATACGTAGATCCCGTAAATACTAATTATCTTTTTTCATGGTATATACTGAGGTTATCGAGTCAGTAGAATCGTGAAGTCATGGCTTCTAGTATTCTTCCAATGGTGAGGATTTTCCTGGGCACATATTTCGTGAGCCTCTCATAGAGTTCTAGGGATTCCTGAATTTGTGGTGATGCGTAAAGAAATTGCATGAGCTGACTAGCCTCTGACATCCCACGACTACCCAATCAGTCTTCTAGCACAATATTTCAATATAAGTCAGCTTGTTCTATGGTAGAATGACCCGGTACATAGTCAACATCTTTTTAAATATGCACTGCACAGGCATTTGGCCGTTTTATTTAACGAACCCAAATGTAAGACTTGCTCCAAGCAGTGAGCTGGGAATAATGTGAGGATCTCATACTCACAGCAGGAGCCGGGCATAATGTGAGGATCCCATACTCACAGCAGGAGCCGAGCATAATGTGAGGATCTCATACTCACAGCAGGAGCCGGGCTTAATGTGAGGATCTCATACTCACAGCAGGAGCCGGGCATAGCCAGAGCTCGAACCCAGCATCATATAAAAATCTCAAACCATGCAAACGATCTTGTCATTGAGCTATGCCTTCTACAATATTAATCCTGCCTGGGCCATGTAGCTTCACCCTTTGCACCCTTGTCTCCCAAAACAGACAGACAGAAAGACAGACATATCACATGCCACATGTCATGCCATATGTATTTTACACATTCTTACCTTCCAGCAGTGAAATGGTTATCTCCATTGTCTCCTTAGGATAAAGATACCCAGTGGATGGATGGACTCTGAATAGATATGGATTTGTTGTTTTTATCTACAAATCAATGTGAAATTCAGTAGGTTGGACTATACGCTCACATGCGGAAAGCGTTTTTATTTCAATACAGATACAAGACTATACCTAAAGCCCTCACTTAGACGGGTCTCAAAAGATGTGATACTTTTAAAATTAAGAAAAGCTATTGCCTAAGTAACAATATTCATTCTTAATGGGTTTTGACTCCGCAAGGGCATGAAAATTTAAATTGCACAACTATTTAGAAGGCTATGTGCTAATTATGGTTATGGCCTGTCCTGAAGAGATTATTTTTGCAGTTGAAGTTTGAGAGCGCATCTTCATGCGGTTGAATACTATAGCTAGTAAGCCTATTCGCCGCCCGGTGCTAGACGTCTTGTTACTAGGAATTTATTAATTATTTTTTTATTATTTTTTGGTCAGACGACCATTAAAAAGTTGGTCACGCTGGAGAGCTGTTTGAATTTTTTTGTGCGTCTGGAAAATATAAGTTTTTCAGGCGCCTGGCCAACCGAGCAGAGACAGCCAACTACTTTTCAGCCAATCAGAACTGACATCCGGTTAGTACCGCATTAGTTAGCTCGAAGATGAACACCACCGGTACTAAAACTTTCACCGTTGAGTGGGTACTATTTGGTCGGCTGATTATTGCAATGCGAGACGTTTGGACTGTGTGTTGTTCGCCTGTTTTTATTATACTCAGACGCCTCATTAGTGGGAATATCGAACGTCTAGCCCCGGGCGAGTAGGCTTAGTAATTTGCCTTATTTTTATCACTGCTTTGAAATAACTTTGTAGAGATGAAATCCCGTTGACTCATTTGAAACGGGTCTGCTGCGAACCTTGAATATCTCCATGCTGTTTGAATTGTTGGTGAGGAACAAGCTCTCTGATGTTTCTGCATCCGGCTGCTCTATGACAAACCTGAGGGTTTTGGGACGGATTGTTATCATCGGCTGATCATTATCTCCCATCAGGTCCTCCATAACGTGACTCATATCCAATGACTTGGCAGGCTTAGTTATGTTGTTAACCATGCTTTCGAGCATCTAAAGATGATCAGATACACGCCATTCGTTCATTAGTTCATTCATTCGTTCGTTCATTAACCCGTTCATTCACTCATTCATTCATCATTCACTGATTCATTCATACGCTGATGAAACGGGTAATTTGGAGTATAGGTTTACATGATGAGCAAGGCACAAAAGTGCTATGATGAACACCCAAGTATACCAGTAATGTCATTAGTGATAGATTTAGCATTTGCTATGTGTTACCTTACAATGGATATTACCTGTAGATTTTGACTGGTCGACATTTTATCCTTGTGATGTCGTAGTTTCACATGTTTCGCCTCCACCGCTCTTACTGATGGTATAACGACATATGCTGCTTCATGCGATGTGTTCTCCATCTAGATTAAAGTACACTATCAGATCAGTGTTTTAAATGTTTTGAGTTCTGGTTCCACAATGGTAACATTATCATTGGCACCCTTGGAAATATTTAATGTAGCTCCTCTTTTCTCTCTACCATGATACACCAGATTGGGGTGTGATTCTTTAGAATTAGATTCTTTGTTAATAAAGGGAAAACTACACTGGTGCTGGTAATATTTGACTAGAGTAAGGTGCTGCATCCGCAATTCTGTCTGTCTGTCACTTCGGGTTTAGAGATTAATTCAGGATAAATAACTCACTGAGGACTTAACTAGTTTTCTTCTTTTCTTGACTTTTAGTTTCTTTTGGTTTCCCTCCCTAACTCTCAGTTTCTCTCTCCGGTTCACCTTTTGAGCAGAGCGTTGTGTTGCACTATCTCTGTCTTTTCTTTTAGAAGTAGATTTTGTCGATTTCAGTTCAGTCTCGATCCTCTCCTGGTCAGCTTTACTCATCTGTGCAAATATTCTGTAGTTGCTGACAATTTGTTGGGTGATGAATGGTATATTAGCTGGCATGTTGGTAACTTATTGATTCTCCTGCTATTACTGTCCAGTGTTAAACTAACACTTCGTTGTAGGATTATTGCGCGAGATGACAAGAATGAACGGGATTTCCTGGCGTTGCGAAGTCTGCATTCCATGCGTTACTTCATCAAACTGAAGATCAACTTGCTACTCGAAACTAGTAGACTTACTCAGAAACATCGTCGCAGTCATTTAGATGAGCCTGGAGGGCTTGTTTTGCCCTAGCCATATTAGCGTTTGTCCTCTGAAATAGCCTTGTGTTACAAGAGCCCGGAAGGGGCGTAGGGACTTACGCAATAAAGAATGTTTATACTGCCAGTATGTACCCAAAGGACTAATCGTTACGTGATCTAGCGACTTTTAGATTTAGTGTTGCATCATCACTGACAAAATATTCTCAAATGGAAGATATTTGTCTTTCACTACCGCTAAATTTTGGTTGCAAGAAATTTTTTGATAAATAAAATAATGGTTCGCACTATATGAATATTAAGTCACAAACCATTATATATGGGACAGAGCATGGAATCAGGACCTATCCATTACACTCTATAGGTTAATTGGTATAATTTCACTTCATCTAAATGTAATGAGCATGGAAATCTTATATCGATCTATATATATAAGGTATTGTTGGCCATTCACAATGTATTCAAGGACTTGGTGGTCAATAGAAACATTCAGAGATTTCGCGCCATCAGTTGGTCGGAAATACTGGACATTAGTACGTGGATACTTGGGTAATGATTATGTGACTCATATCATAGTGACTTCTATAGACCGTGACAACCTTCATTACCCAGCTACGATTAAGACAATGGTGTTTCATGCTTAATGCTTGATATGCGGTGCATTCATACCCTAGCTAGATGCTAGAACTCTTGTTTATCATCCGGCTTAGAGTTCAGACTGGGACACGGTGATATGAACCTTGTCTACATCCAATAAGGTGACCTTAAACACCCAGCATCTTTGGGGCACGGCTCATTTCGTCACTTAGCTTGTCAGACCGATAGTTGATGCATTGAAATCTAGAATAATGATTGCTCATTATCCTTTCCCCATGGGAATAGGCTGATATATAAAGCTTTTTACACGGCTGCACGCTATCATTAGACCGGTGACAGAGCTTACACGCAGCACCGCAGAATGGTGCCATGAAGCTACTACTGTGTCTATACATCCTGCTGGTGGTGATCACGGCTCAACCAGTGGTAAGAGTGCTTAGTAGAAGAGGACATCTCCATAGACATCCGGCTCAGCACCTAGGTCATAGGAAGGGAAATATGATTCCAGTTATGCAGCTAGATTGCAGGTAAGAAACTGTTCTATAGGTCACAACTCAGAAAATCCATGCTGCATTCAGCGTATAGTGGGGAAAATCTATGCTGCATTCAGCGTATAGTGGGGAAAATCTATGCTGCATTCAGCGTATAGTGGGGAAAATCTATGCTGCATTCAGCGTATAGTGGGGAAAATCTATGCTGCATTCAGCGTATAGTGGGGGAAATCTATGCTGCATTCAGCGTATAGTGGGGAAAATCTATGCTGCATTCAGCGTATAGTGGGGATGTAGGATAGAATTTGATTATTTTTATTTACGTGAGTAACATTAGTGCAGAGCCTTTTTTTGAATAATTCATGAAACAAATTATATAGATATAACAAAATGTCATAGGCATACAGTAGGTGAAGCAAACGTACCTTGTAATTTGTCTTAAGTTTGGAAGGAATATTACACTGCTGGATTGTGCTATATAATTCTATTATAACTTTTTCTTGTTTCAGAATCTACCCATTGTTAAGAGAATGTTTGGGTCGTGGTTGAGCGTCCTGAAGCAGTGTCAAATGATGGATTAACTATGGCCGACAGGATAGCTCAGTCCAGCTCTGCAAAAAGTGAAACAGTCAAGAGGGATGTCCTCCGGCTAAACGATGCTAGCTACGGAGACCACAGATGATCACCATCTGACAGTGGAGTGGACATTATAACAGGATTAATTGTCGGAGAAGGCATGAAGCAGATGCGAACTTGACGCACTGACTAAAATATCGGTGGAAAAATTTTGTGTGGGAACAACTCCTACACAGGACTGTAACACCAAAGTGATCACTGCTACCATGGATCAGTGGTTTCATATTTTTATTTCTACAAACAATAAAAATAAAGGTGTGAGAAGTCTATAAATTAGATTTAGTGAAGGTGTGAGAAGTCTATAAATTAGATTTAGTGAAGGTGTGAGAAGACTATAAATTAGATTTAGTACTATTTGAAACCAGTTCCAGTATCAAGCAAATAGAGGTATCAACGAAATGCAGATTAGGGATTATCTTGGGACATTGCCAAAACATCTAATATCAGTAACTCCCTAAGGTATCAGCGAATTGCATGTCTAATAGGTGTTTGCATATATTATATGACTCACAAAGGTAACACATATAGTAAATACTTTGGGTTCATCATGAGGACGCGGATGGAGAAAGATCCGATATCGATCAGAGATAAAAATACTTTTCGTTAATTTGGCACCAGCATATGTTTAAAAAAGCGCCCGCGAGTGGCATAATCAGATCCATACATCTTCTCTATATCTCTTACTATCCCGGAAAGATTTCATCACAGTTAATATCTCATCTTCTGTTAGACCTGCCAGGAGAATAATAGAACAAAAATGTAAAAACAGAAGGTGTAGAGTTTTACTGATAGAGAAGCCTACTATATGGTTGTGCCTTCTTCACTAACAATGTGTATCCAACCTTAACCTAGGACCGAACCACGGACCTCTGAGCCAATCCTATGGCAACATCAAATGACTAAGACTGTTAGTAAGAATCCTGCCCATTTGGATTCTTAACGCGGTGTTGTCCTCCCCTCCTGATAAATAAAGTTTGCGCTGCGTAACCCCTGTATTAGATGGGAAAAGCAAACCATGTGGTCAAAGACTCGGCGCGAGCTTTGCAGTGTAGCATGGCAGGGAGAATGTGATACGCAATACGACCATGCTAGGCTTCCAATTGGACATGGGCGCTGAAGTTCAGCACACTCTCAGTGCATTTGAAATGGTCATATGACTGTCATGGTAGCATTAGTTTTGACAAATAGCGGAAAACCAACCTTTTTCTTGTTGAATAATCTGAGTGATGGTCGTGTTCACATCTTTAGCCATATTCTGCGCGTCCCCACACACATAGATGACAGCTGATTGTGACATCATAAGATCAGCAATCGTCTGTGACTGCTGCCTCAGAAGGTCAGTGACATATCGCGGACCATCACCGATATCTCGCGAGAAGCAAACATGCAGCTCATCGAGAGTGCCATCCGCCACATGCCCAGTTAGCTCCTCCCTGCAAAGAGACAAGTGTAATTTATTTACCTACACATTACAATCCTATTCTTTGTAGACACCACGCTTTATCTTGTTTTTCCAAGACCTGGCTAATCATATACCCAGCGGGGCAGTATACCAGATCAACAACTGCCCCCTGACCATGAGAACCAAGCGAATTTCAGCACACGCCGAGTGGAGTAATAACACAACATGCAGAATATTGAATGGTCTCACAATGAGATGGTGAGAAATAATGGAGAAAGTAACTCCAAATGCCATTCGTGTGAAACCAAAGGCCGCAGCACAAGCACACAAAGAGAGGATTCAACAGAGTATAATGGACATATTCTTCTGTTTGTACATTTATCTCTCATAAAGCCAAAAATGC
>Ga0224501_10003096_pt1 | contig 13088 bp, 7 predicted proteins | sample SF_Oct11_sed_USG_4_FD_169105 | JGI IMG/M metagenome (GOLD analysis project Ga0224501, IMG submission 169105) | Sediment microbial communities from San Francisco Bay, California, United States - SF_Oct11_sed_USGS_8_1 | ecosystem: Environmental > Aquatic > Marine > Sediment | place: USA... | reverse complement strand
GTTATGAAGTTCCATGAAATCAATCTTACATTTTCAAGTTCACTATGTCTGCATTGCAACAATTTTCATAACAGACACTTCCACTTCCTAAAGAATTTTGTCTAGAAGTGTATATCTACCTACCTGAAACTGTCAGGGACAAAGTAAACCATGTATGCTTGTATAAAGCAGGTCGTGTTTTGCTTTCCCTATTAAATAACTCATCAGATGAGCTTGGAAAGACATACAAAGTTGGTTCAATGTAAAAAGGCATTGTATAATATCGGTCATTGAAAGGGTAAAATTGCCTTGACAGCGGGACACCGAGTTCATTCTAACATTGCAATGGTTTATCATTCTAATAGCAGTTTTATTCAGTGATAAAAGTCATCCACTGCACCAATTTGGTTCAAGAAACTTGTTCATAATTTCGAGAACACAAGCACAACTACTAAAAGCAACATGCACAGCAGAGGGTTTACTTTTCTAACCAGCAACAGTGACTATAATTTATGTCACTGATTAATCCATGTACAACCAAGTGAGGGTTTGATAGACAGTTGCCATTTTTGAAGTATGAAAACAATCGTTCCATAGCCTGCTCAAATTATTGACTTGTGAGTGCCGCTGCTGCATGTGTGAAATAAATAGTTATTAACTATGACGACTGCTGATTACAGCAGATACACTATCAATATGTGGTGAGAATGAGGGACCTCAGAGCCCTGGGTTCTGCAAGTAGTGCTCTGCCTAGCGCCCAGATAGTCTTTCATCAATATCCTGGCCAGTGTCAGTGGCGTAGAGAAATTGGCCCACTGAATCTTTTGATTCAGCATCTCCCAGGGTGCGTCCTAGGAGATTTTGCTGCTTGCATCCGCGTGACCCATAGAAGGTAATTCTATGGGTCACGCGGGTAGTTCTATGGGCGGGCATCCTTTAGGCCTATTTAATGGACGGATGCGAAACCGATGAGGTTGTGGCAAAAGACATAGTTGTTGCCCAGACTGGGAATCGAACCCAGACACTGCAGGCTGTGTAATATATTAGTTGCAATGTATCAGATAATTTCTGAAGAAAACAAGATAAGCTTTATAGAATAGACCAGCTAATCTGATGCACTGTTAGTTAGTCAATGGCTATTCGGGATCAGCACAGGTGGTCAGCTTTTACTTTAACGAATTTTTACATAATTGGCTTTAATAATCTGAGTCCAATATCTGCCCGTACTCTCTATAAGGTAATTAAGTGAATATAAAGAGAAATGCGATTACTTGGCTTGGTAGGAGTTTGGATGATTCAGAGCTCAGTATTGATTAGTAAATGCCTCTGTTATTGCCAACAGTGCATGGGTTTGGGTCGACCGAGCCCTATGCACCTGCCACATTGATATCTTCACTGAACATCATTAGATGCAAATATATAAAGTAATTGGTATTGCACAAAACATCACCCCTGCAATGTGTTTATAACTTTGAAATGGGCATTTCTTTAATTCTTATACCAAAAATTAGTTGAAAAGCTGCTTGTCGTCCAATGAATCTACTAGAAGATGGTGGTTCTTCTAAATTTCTAGCAAACGCCGAGAAAAAGGATCTATGCTGTGCCTTGTTGATTGGTATTTTTATGTTGTTTTGAAAGCCAGTCCTGTATGAATGCTTGCCAGAAGATCGCTTGCAATCACATAAATCATTCACTAGTTCAAATCTGTCGGAGCTTTCAACTTTTCACCTACGCAGATTCCAACCATCATAAGACATATACTGTTCTGCAATTTAATCAAGAAGGTTGTGATTAAATGGTTTTAGGCTGCTCACCTATACAATATATCTTTTCAATAATAAAAAGTTGCGTAGGTGCAGGCGTTAGAATAAATTTTGATATTTCACAATCGATATAACAGGTTTGATGTAGAATGTCAATGGTTTTTTTTACATTCTTATACCCAAAGTGCATCGCACCAGGCAATCTGTGCTATCGGGGATGGTGAGGGACGTAAGTTGGTATGTTGTGTATAGCGGAAAAGTCACAAAAATGACCATAATCATCCATTGGTGGGACCTCCATTATTTTTACCAAGGTGTTCCGAAGCCATGCTTGCAATTTGGAGTGAGAGGCTTCCTAAAGGTCCACACCAGAAAAACACCCCGCCGACAGCGAGGCTTGAACCTGCAATCCTTAGATTGCAGATCCGAGCTTTTTACCAATTGAGCCATCCTGCATGTCTCCTTCTGGAGTAAAACTGAATAGTAAATAAAAGATGAAATAATAAAATCCACGGTAACTGGCTGGTGGGCTGAGCAGTATCAGCCAGAGAGGGTAGTGAGTGAAGGCCCTCGGAAAATTTTGCTGGTGGTAGTGGGTCTCTGTTTAATGAGCCATAGGTGGCACATCCACTCGTGTTTACTGAAGGGCTTTACAAGTAGAGCTACCGATTTAATCCGGTTCCTACTGTAATCGTTTCAGAGTCTAGTGAATTCCCCTCTCTTGTTTAGTTATGTCACTAATCTTCTCTATTGGACTGAGAGACTTGCCTAATCTCAGGCTATGCACCTTTTGCTCTCACTAATACCATTCAACGAAGCTACTCCGTGGACAATTCAATACTGCAAAGTGATCACAAATCCTGCCAGTTCTGTTTAAGCATCTGTGTTTCCTTTTAATCATGACAGAAAGTATTGCCGGATTCTCTCCGGACAAAGCTCAGCCGAGACTCTGGGATGACTCACCATGATGTCGCCCATCTTAGAGGGTTTTTTTTGTGCTGGGGTGAGACTCTGTCACCATGTTTCCGATTAGTGTGTGTCAGGACAGTGGCTGGCATGCTACATTGTAATTATCAACTCTGCTCAAAGAAAATGTCCGACGTCCCGACAATGATCAATAGGAGAAAGCGGTAAATGAGGGCACGCGCTTCCATTCCAGATCGATTTAGTTTGAGGATAAGGCCATGTTAAGGACCCGCCTCTCCATTCTCATGAAAGAGCAATCGGATTCTCAGTGCATGGATGATATACAAAATAATGGGTTCGGTTGCTGGCACCCCAGCACAGCCTTGTAGCACAACGCTTCACACTAGGAGATCAGGTACTCTGGTAGGCTAGAGTTAGCTCTGTTGGCATTATAGCCAGCGATATAAAGTGATGCCCAGGCCTTGCACCATTGTCTTCTACAACGGATGGATGGCATGTATTATAAGTGCATCTAGTCACCCGGATTTGGCCCCACTCGTGCCCTCATGGTATCACTTACAGCCAGACATCACGCGTGTTTCCTTTTACCTCTGGATGAACAAACTGCAACAGACAATCCATTGTGGATAAACAGACACCGCAATACACAAAACAAGCAGGTATTCAGATATATACAAACCCTCTATTTTAGTCAAATTACAAGCCGTTTTCTATACAATTTAGCCCAGACACCTGCATGGAATTATTTTGCTGAAGGCTGCATCAGGGCACATACAGCTGTTATCATTGAGCTGTTAATATCATAGTTTTATATGCTGGTTACCAGGTGGTCGAGTGAAATACTCAGACAGGGACATTGGTAGTGACAGAATTATATAAAGCATTACCCCATCACCAGGGTATTTAACATATTTAATATCCTGACAATTGTTCTGTCTGATATCTATGGATGGGACACTGTGACAGCAAAAGATGAGGGATAGACATTAAATCATATTCACTGCGATACAGTCACCTGCCACTCAAAAGGCTGATACGCGCGGGCGCAGATGGGGTATTATTGTCTATGAGATACTTGACTTAATGCCTATTGAATAATTTTGGGGTGACTCTGGGCTTACTTATTGCATAATAGTTCGCAACACCGATATCTAACTCAGAAAAATGATCACACATGCAGATCCATGGATGCATAGCGATTTGAAGACAATGCTAGGAATACAGGAAAGCAAGAGAAATGGGAGGGCAGCATAAAGCACAAAATGATGGTGGTTTTCCACTCCATTTGGTGTTAGGTCTGGTGCAGATTGGAAGGCCGAAACGGATATTAAACTCTCATTATGTGCAATAGAAACTGTGTCCAAATTGGGTTGGATAGGCTTCCGAAAGACAAAACTAAATCAACTCTGCTAGATACCACAAAATTCTCATACACTGTACAGTCAAACCTAGGCATGGGAACTATCCACCCTTGCATACTGCAACAAGGTTCACTACTGTTGCTTTTGTGCTTGAATTGATCAGACAGTCTAAGCCTCCCGAAGGGGAAAAATCAGTCACTGATGTTGACATAAACGCTATATAATACGCTGGTGCCTGAATTCTCCTCGGGATTATAGCAGAGCCTGCTGCTACCCGAGGGCTAAAAGATATGCGATAAATCTTGTCGATAAGTTTATGCACTACATTTGTTCCGAGCTACTGGCGGGACCATGAAAATAAATGAAAAAGAAAGGTTTCTCAGCTACATTTTTGAGCTACCAATGGGGAACTTGAAAATTCAAATAAAATTAAAGCTCTCAGTTTTATTTTTAGATACATTCATACCGACTACTGGTGGAGATCACAAATATAAAAAAAACTTTCCTGGCTATATTTGTTCCGAGCTACAGGCGGTGATTGTGAAAATGAAATAAAAAGTGAGGTCTCTCAGGCGATGTAGTGTGGTTCACTCATTAATAATCACCACTTATTTTTTATTGCCCCAATGTAAACAATGAAAACCAAATAGCTTAGGCTATTGCAATGCTATTAGAGCCCTGAGTCAACAGAAGAAAGAAAGCCCAATAGTGATTATGGCTTGACACTGATTTATGGCTAGAGGGTCCTTGACCGATTGGAGAAGTGGATGTGTTTCACTGATTTTTTAGTAGCTGAAAAACCGGCAATCATCACAGAGAATAAGTTATGATACTTACCTGTATAACTAAACAGTTATGCGTATAGATGTTTTCACAATCTATTGATTTTAAATTTAATGTGGAAATCGGTCCCAGCCCATAGACAAATATCCGAGTTATATATCTATAAATAAACCCGGGCCTGTATGGTCTAGCCCGTGTGTCTACCAAATCTTACTCATTTGCCATCACAGGAGATCTATAAAGCCTCTTATAACAAAAAGTAATGGAAGTTCTCGCTGAGGGAGCTATCTATCTACAGCCACCAGGAACGTGTGGAGTTTATAATTTAAGTTAACTTTGTCAAGGGCCACACTTTACAATTGGGCACCCGCTGACTTAGTTTTGAGTGTGTCTCATCGGTCCTAAATGGTGAGGGTCAGTCAACCAAAGCTAGGTGAACCTGTACACTACTGCCCATTTGATAAGTTGATTTAGCTATAATATCTTGGAATTATGGAACGATATCACTGTACAAGTCGGTCATGATAGCTCAGTGGGAGAAATAACGCATCTCACCATCGGTCCTCTCCGTGGCCTGGGTTCAATTCCCAGCGGAGAATTTCAAGGAACTTTACCCCGACTGATCACACACACTTGGAGAGGAGACGGGCATCGCCAAGTTGTCACAAGCCCATTGAAAGGAGACGAAGAATATGAAGCAATACGGCATCTTTTGCACTCAGTCCCCCACGATCAAAATGGTCATGGGTCTTGGAAAAAATCACTGCACACACCGGGATTTTTATTATAATCAAATTTTTCCCTAATATCCCTCTGCTGGTCAAAACTTTCACGCATCATTCCGCCCCCATAGAGTTAGGAAAGCTTTATATCCCATCCCCACTCTTCAATCAGTTTACTACAACTTTGTGCTGTCCCTGCAGCTCAATACCTGGTCGGTAAAAAATATCTATTTATTTCTTTCATTCAAATCCCTCTTTTGATAGTTTTTCCAAGACCTATAATGCATATAGCCTCTGGTACATGCATCGGTTATTCTCTAAGTGTCCCTATACTCACTCACCTGCAACTGTCCCGAACCACTCATCTATCCATTAAAACTATATACCATAACTGAGGATTCTCATCTCAGCCTAAAACATTTAATTCTGTTACATCTTGGTCCTTTTCAGGTAAAACAAGATGAAATTCTTTACCGCTTCAAAAGCTATTCAACCAAACTCTCAAACAGTAACAAATAGGGGAGATCACTTATTGATCACTGCTGCCCTGTGTGTGATTTTCACTGATGCTCATTTTTTACTAAATATAAGAAAGGCAAGATAAATTAGTGCTCAATGCCACCAAGTGTGTGAAGGTTTTTACAATATACCGTAGGTCTCAAAATTAGTCGAATTATCAAATTATCGGTATGATATGTTGGGAGGTTTGTGATTTCCTAACCCACTCTGTACACTATACAGAATACCAAATACATGAGGGTCCCCTAGACAAACTGTGCAATCAATCACTATAGGCACAAGGAAATGGCGATAAACATTAAACTCTTGTTGTCTAGTACAGTAACTTGGCCAGAATTTTTCTTTGATTGTCCAACTGTTTTTCTACTTGTGTTAGGTGTGACATTTTTTTACCAGCCATGTAGAGTGTGACCGCATTAGAAAGCTAATGTTATCGTTACTAGAAAAGCCATAATGTTATTATTGTGTTAGCCAGTACAAATGACTTCAGTGACATACCACCTGGAGGTGCTCCAAATCACCAACCACTAGGTACTAAATATACTGCCTCCGTGTGGAACACCGCTTTGTTTCAGTGAGGTTATATAAATTCCAGGCATGGTGTTCACATATTCTATTGGGGCTGTAGTCAAACTATACTATTTATCAGTTCTGACTTAATCTACATGTCAACAGCTACCACAATATCTAAGCTCATACAAGCATCCTTTATGTACACAAATTACCTGTCTAGCATGGGAAAATTTAGTTCATAAGACATTAAATAATGCAAAGGATCAGAGGCATAACATCGAAGCGTGCTTTCTCTGAGAAAAATAATCGCAGCAATGATGATATTTTATTTATATCAATGCCTTCATCTTATTGTTTGGACAGATGAATGGATCTTAGTAGTTGGTAGTTGTCTTCTCCTGCCCAAGCATCCCGTTCCAGGGTGAAGCGCCTGATCTGTGTAAAAGGCCAACACTCTTGCCACTATATTGGTTCAGATCTCGGGATACAGGAAAGAGTTGATCAGTCGATCATGTTGTAGCTATGAATAGAAATATTTTCTCGCTGCGGGTGTGTGTAGGTCATTTCCTGTGTATGTCCGTGTTAATCAGATAAACACTAACACTGGTGTATTGAAGTACGTGTGGGTATCCAGAAAATGTGTTTTTTTCATGCCAGGTCATTGGATATAAGCAAACAAATTCCCTAGATCTACCCCAGTAGTATACCTCATGAACGGGCATGTGTCTGCTCAACAATCGCTTGCACTGTTGAAATTTTGAAGTAATTTAGGCCTTTTCACAGAGGTTCAGTACCAGTCGATTCAAAGCATAACCACATTTTTTTAGAATCTTAATGACCAAGTGCATGTAAACTTCATTCTTTTCGGCTAATCTTTCTGTCATGTATTTAAGACATGCAGAAGAGACTAACACATCCACCCTATACACATGACTTTCTGCATTAGGTATTACACTGTCAGGAAAGCCCTGCATTCACTATGGTGGTCAGATTATCCGCCATGCATTTTAGAATAGCATCTTTGGCAAGGAAACTGGACATTTCCTCATATTGTAGTGCCAGTTCCTATGGGATGGATTGATACCCCCAACATCCGCCAGTTTTCCTCTCATCCCATTGTCCTGTTTAACAGCTATTCAAGTATTATTTGCATAGTCCCGCTAGCCATCTGTTTTGGGCCGCATACCTCCAATTGATCCATGTGGCTGGATGTGAACAATAGATGTTAAAAAATTACTTTCTGTTCAGCTGTGTTTCTATTCAGTAGAAATTAGAGATTATATGCTCAATGACAACAAGACAGCTGCATTTTGAGTCTATTAGGAAACACAGTGGGACAGCTAACACCGGGCATGGCTGATAATCAATATTGGTGTGGAGATATCTGAAACTTATCATAGAGTATGCTGGCAGTGAGGTCACAGGGTTGACTCATTAGCACCTGTGTGATATAGCGGAGTTGTCCACCTTTTATCATCACTTTTCCAGCGTAGGGTGCTGATGTGTGTACAGACTGGCTTGTGAAACATCACCTTCCTAGAGGCTGTGTTCCCATAGTCTTATTGGATGTTGCTCAAAGTACGACATGTAAAACCATTGTAACATAAACACGCACGCGCGCGTGCACACACATGTACAAGCATGGTCTACTTTTAACTTGTATCTTATGGTTTATCAAAACAAGGGTATTAGCACGAGGTATTCAGTATTAGTTAGAGTGTGGCTTGTCAAGATAGCAACAGTGGTATCCTTCAAATTAGACTAATTCAATAGACAAGGAAGTTCAGCCAAAGGATTGGTTGACAAGCGAATCATTGCTTACCTAAACGTTTTAGTCTATAGGAGGTAATTTCTGTTGCGTGAATTCAGCTCTCTAATAGTGGATAAAATTAGCCGATTTAGAGGAATGACAGCGCTTCTGTTTATGTCTGTAGACAAAGTCTCTCCGCTTTATAAAGAGACTATTACGCTCTTCTAAATCATGATGCATAAACTTAATTTACACTATGCTGCCTTTATCTTCTAAGTTTAAACTCTCAAACAGAATTGGTGTTTTAGGAAATCCTCAATCATCCCGGCAATATTTCAGCTTTCATTGTACTGGGGATTCCCCAATACTTGCGATCACAGATTCGGCCAAATCATTGGATGATGTTGGTACCAAAGTTTCTGAGGAACTAGGGGGCATGCAGCTGCCTTTCAGTTCACTTAGTGACGATTACACGCAAGCTATTGTCAATTTGTGTGAGATCGGTCAAGTATCCATTAAGTTGATCTGACAGCGGAGCAACAACCTGCGGCAACCTGCTTATATGTGGGGCTCACATTGGCGTATCTTAGAGAGCAACAACCTGCTAGAACCTGCCTATATTTGGGGCTTACATTGATGTATCGGAGTCAGCAACAACCTGCAGGGAGGATGCTTACGAATGGGGTGCAGCTTAGTAAGCGTGACTCTATGTTATGGTGGATAGTTTCTACACATCTGGATTGAGTAAAATGGCCAGTTTGAGTCTCTATTCTGTATCTAATCCAACACCCTCACACCGTCTGCAAATGGATTATCCTCGGCGGGGGATTAGGTTAAGCTGAATCAAAACAGCCTGAAGTGTATGGTTTGGAATGAGTAATAAAACTGTACGAAGGCAGTTACCCATGAGCCATGTCTACGCGCAGGCGAAAACAAAAGCTGTGTAGTTCAAATAATCATACCTTTCACCTCTCCAGCATCAAATGAACTTGTGATTATTGAAGCCGTATGAATCAAACATCGGAGCATGTCTCCAGAAAGTCTGGAAGTAGCCAGTACTGGTTTACCAAAGTCAGCACGATCAAGCTGGCGGAAACCATGGTTTTGGTTATGTCCATTATTTGATAACTAATCTTGGTTGTTTTAGCAACCGATAGTCTGTGAACATAGGTTTACGACTCTCTAACCACAGCAAAATCCTCACACTTCAGATGACTGGTGTCAAAGTTTCTGGAAGTCACCCTGGTACTTCAGGACAATTCTACCCAAAATAGCTATTAAATTGTCATTCCAGCCTAAGTGCACATCATCACCACTAGTGTTCATATAGACAGTCAGTGTTATACTTATGGATTTTATGGAATGTTTTCATGCTTTAGTAAACTTGAATGCCGTCTAATGAATCAGCATTCTAATAGCTCTCTTGTTTTCCGAGGAAATAAATAAGTTAGTCAGAGGCATTTTGAGCCTTTTGTCTCATGAAATTGAACTCGGTACATTGCTTTCATATTGCTTATAACCAACAGGATTCATCATCCCAAGCCGGAAAATACTCCCTAAACCTTCTAAAAGACCCGGCTAGTCTGCTATTAAATTTTACACAGTTTCTCTCTAAAAAGTGATGAGCTGTTTGTACTAGGATACATTTTATATTCCATTGAGTAACCAACTACATTATAACTCTAGGTACACTCAACTCAGCTCACCTTCCTGATGATTGGAAATTTATTGGATTCATAGCTACATAACCACAACCTCTATAACCGTTATTTTATACATAAACAAGATTAGTTTTGTATAGATTGCAATTTAAATTGGCTACCAGGTAGATACAATCAGGTGCATTCTCTGCTGGAGAGATTTAGTCTCAGGGTCCTCGCTGGTTTGCCATTACCACACCTTTATCAGTCAATGAGAGCAACCCGCAATTTGGTAAAAAGTCCTATCACTTCTACAGAGATACCCAGCAGGAACCCTGGTCCTTTTCATTGGTCCCAGACGAATACAGAGGCAGTGTGAAAACACATTAGCTAACCGCATAATATATTACAGCAATAAATTGATGCATAGGTGCAAGGGTTCCACCCATTAGAGACTCCAACTGACCCAAGCTAGTAAATACCATTACAAAGCAGAAGAGCCTGCTATATGTATTATACTGGGTGGGTTTTATGATGTATATCCTGCAATGTCAGACGTGCGTTTTTATTTTGAATCGTGAGTTTAGTACTTGAGTGCTATAAGCGAACATAGTGGCATAACGAAACATGCAAAGAGTTATGCTTTTTGAAACAAAATTAGATAGAAACATAACTTGCCAATAAGCCAAGAGTGCGAGATGGGAAGGAAAAGCCCGGAGCTCATGTATTAGTTGATTGTTGATTGCAAATACCAAAAATTACCACAAGAGGCCCCTCCTAGTAGTGTACACCTACTTGACTGAGTGGAAATACAAATGGGACAATGGGGAGGGATTATTCTTTATAGACTCAAAGGGCCCAATTTTGTCTTTATAAGCGATTTGCAGCAATCAGAAGTTTAATTGGAATCTCTGGAGAACATAAGAACCGCAATTGCCATAATTGGGCTAACACTCAAAAGACTGAACACTGACTTAGAGCACTCTCATAATAAGTAGAAAATAGCATCTACAATGAATAACAGCAAGAAAAATTATCCCTAGAAGGCTCGATTGTGGTCGTAACAACAATGATTCGTGGGGAATAATTGACCACTAAATCTTGGCTGTGATACAGTAGTTAAGCCAATGATGATTTTTAGCGTCTGGAAACATGATGTATAACAGAAAAGAGAAAGTGGTTATGGTTTTGGTGTCAGACAAGAGTCTATGTCGCCACCAACATAAGATAGTTGCCAAGCAGTTTACCTCTGGGTGTGGTCTTGCTCTGCCTAACACCTTTATGGATAGTTAGATAGCTCAGTGATAGACCGATGGGCTCACAACCATGAGAACATAAGTTCTAATCTCAGTTATGGTAGGCTCCCATTGTGAGTATGAACTCCTTGCATCAACCCTAGCTCCTTCCACACTTACAAGCCCGGGTTTAGGAGGTCTGTAAATAGGATGGCCAATTGCCACTTCTTACGGATGAAAAGACTGCTGTCAGAAAGTTAGCAAGGCGACTGACTACCCAATAAATAGCTACATGCTTATCCATTACACAAAGGCATTATGCTATCAATGATCTCAACTGGCAAAGGCCAAGAATAAAATGGCCATAATTTTCCATGTTCCTTGTAATAATAATACAGGCTAAATTTACCTGCGGTCATGTAAATTGGTCAGTGGCTTATTAGTTAGTTCTGCATCATGTCGAAGGCTAGCTGTGTGGCCTGACAGCAGCGAATTACAATTAATAAAGGTTTTCTCCGGAACATTGTTTGGTTCTACAGCAGTCCCACAAGCTCACACAAATTCCTCTCGGCGGAGTATGCATTTCCAAAAACTCGAATGTAAACATTTCGAATGGATACATGTACACAATGCGCAGCAGCCAGTGTGTAACACTACCCACCCACAGGTACAACAAACAAGTACACTGACCTATAGCCACTAGACAGCTGGGCTGACAGGCTCATTCTAACTGTCAGCTCTCATTTAGTTGAGAGGCTTTGTGGATAACATTGCGTTTATTTGTGCGCCTTGGTAGTAGATTTTGCATGACTTGGACTGGTTACAGCTTTTTAGTATAGTTGTGGCCACTAGACAGTGACTAGGCTCTTTCTCTGGCCTAAATAGATTCTGGAAACCAGCAATCAGCAAACTCTGCTGGGCTCTATATTCCAATAAATTTATGGCCTATTTATTGGCAACCATTATTTTTGATCAATGGGCCCTTTTTCAAGATATTGGATTTCTTTTTGAGGAATCGTTTCGAACCATGTCAGAGATGTCATTTAAGACATCCATGGCAGAATTAGATGGCCTTTTAATCAGTCACAAGTAGCTCCATCATTCAATTGATCAGCTTCGTTTGTGAATCATAGTGAGTTGTAGATGGCGCTACATCTATCTACAGATGGATAAGCTCAGTACAAGATTATATAGTGATCTTGGTGGGGGTGCCATCAACACAAAGCAATGTCTACTTGTGAATAATTCTCAAAGTCCCATGAAGAGACTCATTAATGCATGTAGTGAAAAGAAATGCATCAATATTATGCCCACAATTGTTTTCTATCACTCTACACGCACTGTTCCCCCACAAAAGGTTCTCCTATTCATCTCCAGTCGGAAATTCTAAAGCCATATTCATCCCGAACTATAATCGATGCATGAGACATGGCAATATAATGTTTAGCTTTCACAGGTGTTTCTCATGCTGCGCTCTGATTGGCTGAATTCCTGGGGCTCACGCAATGCGAGGACGAGTCTTGTATTATTCAGTGCCTGGCAATCATTGTATGCGTAGCGGATCTAGAGACGTGCGGTGGATTAGACGCATTACATTTCTAACTGACTGGCACTACTACTAACTAATACAGTGGTCATACTAGTAGACATAGGATATTTCTGACTATTAAAGAGGACTTTATATATACCCGGCGTTATGGATTTACGCTGTGGTATATTATCCGTGCTATTTACTTCTATATTTATTGGATATATCCACGCCGAAAGTCGTGAAGGTAGGTGTCTATAGATCAGTCAAATAGTTAGCTACATTGTAGGTTCTTGCCAAACAGATGAGTTTCTTGAAATGTACACAGTTCTGTATCGCGCGGTATGAGTATAACGGAATTGATTAGA
>Ga0224501_10003095_pt1 | contig 13089 bp, 9 predicted proteins | sample SF_Oct11_sed_USG_4_FD_169105 | JGI IMG/M metagenome (GOLD analysis project Ga0224501, IMG submission 169105) | Sediment microbial communities from San Francisco Bay, California, United States - SF_Oct11_sed_USGS_8_1 | ecosystem: Environmental > Aquatic > Marine > Sediment | place: USA... | reverse complement strand
CTCAGTATGAACTTTTATTCGACTCAGGTTTTGAGACACATGGATTCTGATCAACCAAAAAAAATTTGCCTCGTCAGCCATCTTTAAAGCACCAAGTGGTGCTGCGCTGGGAGTTGAACCAGCAACTTCTGGGTCTAAGCTCACTAAATTTAGTGCGCTCTCCGCTAAGCCAAACATAATGTCCGCTAAGCCTAGTGTGCTACCCACAAAACCTAACATTCTATTTACTAAGCCTATTGTGTTATCCACTAAGCCGGGAGCAACTTTTACTTACTTTTTGCCGGTTTTCGGTCGCCCTTTAGCAGATTTACTGGTTTTTGGTTGTTTCACTGCCATTTCTGCTCCGTCTGATGTATAGGCGAGGTAGACATGACTCAAATCCGGGGCTTCAATCTACCGAGAGACAAGAGTGTCACTGAAACTCGCCGTGACAGTTACAAGGAGCAGATTAACACAGAGTCCGTGATCAATTGTAATGCATGGGCTAATTGCCGTACTACACGCACAATTCAGCATATTGTAGTCACTACACCAGACAAGAATTAATGCATACATGTAGGTAAGGCATACGGCAACACCATGGGTGTAGATCAAGTATAGTGCGATGTCATATTTGTAGACCAGAAATAGTGTGACATCATGCGCATAGACCAGCCATAGTGCCTGAGTGTGTATGTCAATCATAGTGATGCAATAGGCCTGTTTTAAATTTTACGATCAGTCTCGTATGTACTATTGGGGTCTCCAGGATATACAAGTACACCAATGGTCAGGCAATGACTTTGGCTCTTTCAACCAGAATGTTTACGATACAGAGTTACAGTCAGCACGAGATTTCCCTCGGTATAAACTATATAATATAGCATGGACGTGGGGGGGCTGGCATTACCCTATCTTTTTCTCTATCCGGAGAGTTCTGCTGTTTCCTCATGTTATTTCCTGTGTAAGCCACACACTTGAGCTGCCACTCACCAATGTCCTCATTCCAATGGACGCACTGTAATATAAATAACATGTCAATTCAATAAATTCCTGGGCATAAGCGTCTTACTCGCCTGGGACATGATAGTGGATTGGAGGTGCATTGGGAGCCCGGTGGAGTATAGTGGGGGATGGGGGGAGAGGAGGGGGATGGGGGAATTGATGGGGAGAGGGTGATGGGGGTGTTGGGGCTGAAGGGGTTGGGCGATGTGAGCTTACAGATTCTATCATCTCCTGATACTCGGCTGGGATATAATTATTAATAATTAGCATCTGAAGTCTCAGCTCTCTGCTTAACTCTCTCACATTATCCAGTAAGCCTTCCATCTCTCGCTGGTGTTCCTATAATAACAATGGTGTTGGGACTCCAACACCGAAATGTGGCTGCCTACCACCATACATGCTAAGAGAATATTGTATTACCACACTGTCATAGTATCATGTAGTATCGCTGCCAATATGTCATCAGATAAGCACACGGGAAGGGCCTCAAATGCTTGGTTTATATGTGATAGACAATTGACTATTCCTTTTCGTCAACTAAAATGATGAGGAAGGAGTGCGACAAAAGACTGTCAATACACCATGGAATAATTGAGAGCATATCTTTGATATCATATCAGCTGTGTGCCGAACAGCTGCTAGATGTTAACATAGTTAACAAACGGTGTGACATTTTATAGTGATTGAATCATAAATAGCACAAAAAAACACTCTTTATTTAAGTACTGAAGCACTTCAGTTAGAGCAATCTACCGGCGACATAATAGGAGTTCTAGCCATATAGTGGAGAGTGCGCTGATATTCTCTTCAGTACTTTAGCACAACACCTTTCATGTAGTAAGAGCGTACATGAAAGAGCCTTATATAAGATGAACGGACGGCCTTTAGGAGGAGTGGGATTTTTGTAGCCAGAAAGCAAAACTGCGCTATCATACAGCTGTCCTTATTAGCAAAATGCCGCAATGTCTTTTGCAAACTTTGCAAATTGAATTTGTACATCACAAACCATCAACATTCCCTTACCTGATGGAGATCTTCTATTTCACTCTTGGCAGAGTTTAGCATCGACCATACTTTCTTGAGTTTCTTCGTCTTTCCTGCAGCCTCTTCCTGCAGACTGTTATATTTCTCCTCAATGTCCAGTCTCTCGGCTTGTTTAGCCTCTGTGAATCAGAAAATGCAGTTTAATTTCCTACAGAAATCATTATTTCATATTTCCGAACCTTTAAGCTCTCCATGCTAGCTACAAAGAAGCAACTCAGCAGGGTTGTGTTGCACATCCCTATAGCCATGTTACTTGGCAAGCTAGAGGTTTGTGCTAAGTGGTTTGAATACACAGATCCGAACAGTTGTTTTTCCTATTTAGGCTAAACAGACAAAAACACTATAGTGTTTTTGTCTGTTTAGACATCTACCATCAATTTATCATCTACCGTCAATAAAAAGTAACTCCCATAGATAGCCATTGCTGTTAAAGATGATCATGGCATGGCTAGATCCAGCTACCATGGTCTCGGAGAACTGTTGCCAGGTTCTGTTCCGCCAGCTCACCCTGGTTTAGCACCTTGCCTATCTTTTCCTGTTTTAGCTCCCCCTACCTATAGCTTGTTTAAGCTCAGCTTCTTTTTGATGCTGTTTCTCCAACTCGGCAGCACTCTCCTCCAGAAGTCTTTGCTGCTCTTCAGCTTTCTCCAGAAGATTAACTCCGCCCACGATAATCTTCTTCTCCAGAGTCTAAACCAATCACCAATCATTCTCAGTCTAACAGGGACGCAGTAAGATAACAGTGCTCAGTAACTCCCTACGAGCCATTTAATCTCTATGGTAGCTTTGGTCACCTATTTAGCGCTATTAGTGGGCACTTGGTAATCCGGTTTGATGCACCTCTAATACGTGTGGCTTGGATGGATTAGTAGGGGTTGGAATTATGTGATGAGCTCACGCTTACAGTAAGAATGCAGCATGATCAGCCTCAGGCGACCTCGAGTCGAATTGTCTAACCATTGAGGTGTTAACAAATTTACACTTATTTTCTACAGGTTTCCTTGAATACGGCCCCACCTTAACTACATGTTACCATTTCCATCTCCTATCTCAGGAGTACCTGTGGCTTCAGAACACCACGGAAAAGTAATGGCGGCGCCGACCAATAGATAAGGCTGAAGATCACTCAACGATTGTCAAAGATCCACCTCCCCTTTCTCGTTAAAATGGTGACATGTGAACAGATCATCTACGTTGACTGACCCCCACCTCCTAGGACCATCCATTCAGTTGTGTAACGCGTGCTTCTCACTGGATTAGCGGGTGCCCTGTAAGAGTGTGAGTTGTATTTACCTGTAGTTTAGAGGAGAGCGCAGCCTGCTCATCCTGGGCCTTTTTCAGTTCTTTTTCCTTGTTATCTAGGTCAGACTTGACCCGGTTTCTCTCTTCCTCCGCCATATCCTTTGTCTCCGCGAGCTTCTTACGATCGGCAGCAATCTTTGCCTCGATCTCCGCCATTTTCTCCTTTGAGATTTTAGACATGGCTGAAGAAAGGGTGAGAATACGTCAGTAAGTAAACTTTACACCGAACCATTGTGTAAACTCCAAGATGCCATCGCCCAAGCTTGTAGAGGAGTGAAGGCCTGATGACTGTGCATTCGTAATCAACACTCGGAATCAACTCGAAAGATAATTTCTTTTGGAAATCACCAACTAGGAGGTACAGGTATGTTATATATTTTTTAATTTTATTTTTATTTTTTATTATCAATCAGCAGCGCAGAAAAGCTCCATTCAATGAATTCAAGCAACACACCTCAGGCTTCTAAATTAGGATGAGACGTACCACCTTCCCCAGAGACGAGGTATTGTTATGAAGATCGATACTTACATTTTTTTCGTCTGCGTCTCTTTGGCTGGCCATCTATGATGATGTCATCATCGTCTGAACCAGACCCTGACTCAGATCCAGAAATCTCATCCCCTGCAAAATCAATCAATCAATCAATCAATCAATCAGTGAATAAATCAATCAATCAACCTACCAATCAACCTATCACTCAATCAACCAACCAATCATTCAAATTTTAGTAATAACCACGGGGATCTTTGGTAAAGTGGTCCACCATCCTCACAGACAGTCATCCTAGTGGTGATTTGATGCCCTCTATCTACTGACCATCCTCCAGTTGGGCTTTCAGAGCTTCGATCTCCTGTTGGAATTGTCTCAGTAGAGCGTCTTTAGGATCCTCATTAATCACGGCCTTATTCTTTATATTCTTGGCTCTGTTGGCGTATCTCAGAGTAGATATCGTCTCATCAAAATTATAATCGGCAGGACCGCAGTTAGCCACCTACAAACATTAACCACACTTTCGTGTCTGGGTCTATCTGTGGGTCTGTCTGTACGTCTGCCTGACTGCTCACTATTAGCTGGAGTAATGAGGCTTTTAAATCTCCTTGGTACAATTCAACCATCATGACACGCTACGCAGTCGTCTTAGGCCCAGGGATGTAGAGGGTGAAACTGTAGTTTAGTGGATAGTACAGAGTGGTTGGGGACCAGAGGGGCTCAGTGCATTCTTTCATCATTGACCGTACAGATGGGCACAGATGGATGCAGAAAGTGTTTTAACGATGCGCCCTGGAAGTCATTGAGTCAAATAAACACCCAGAAGGCCTATTTTTAATTCACCCTTGCCAGAAGATTGGCAAAAAAAAGAAGTCAAATTCCAACCTCATTCTGGGTTTATCTGCTAGTGAAACCTTTGGGGTTATCTCCTAGAGTTACCTACCATGACGGTTTTGGAGTTACCTCCCAGCGAGTCTTGTAGCAGTCGTGTGAGTTTAGAGTTTCTGTATGGGATATGACTGCTTTTTCCATCCACCAGAGCCGAGATCACATTACCCAGCGTGCTCAGCGACAGGTTAATCTTAGTCGCTTCTTTCAGCCGCTGACCAGAAGCACCCGTTTTAGTCTGTCTCTCAGAACCCTTGAAAAAAGACATTGCGTCAGGCTGACATAGTGTTTAAATGGGATTGTCACACCCAGTCATCTACCTACGGTAACACTTTCAGACTGTGGAGATGCTCATTACCTGGTTAACTTATACCCATGGAGACTGGGATAATAAAAACGCTCAGTGGTCAGATAGATCCCTGGGTTTAAGCCCTGATCATGGCAGGTTTCCAATGGGAATTTGAACTCCTCAAGTTCTTAGCTCCAAAACAACATTCAAGCTTAGGAGGTTTATTAACTGGGGTGGCTAAGTGATTACATACAGAACCAGCAAAACACTATATACAGTAAGGGAGTATTTGCTCTATAGCGCAACAAAGTTTGCAACTACTCAGAAACAAGTGACTAGGTGACTTGGGTTATCCACCGATAATCAATCATTGCGAGGATGTTCGGCAAAAGCGTTCAGATAGCAACTTTGTAACTAACAATTAACTAGAAGTTTTACGAGAGTCAATGGATTGCGTGACAGTACTCACAGCGAGATCAGTGAGATGGAGTTTTCCCACCCTGACGTGCTGCTGCTTATCCGCCCCTGTGTCACTTCTCTCGATTGTCACAGTGAAGATAGCGTGGGATCGGGAGCTGTGAGCATTCATCATGGTCGCTCCCACTGATCCTACAAACATCAGGACAAAAGGTATGAAGTGATGGTGGATAACGCACTGGGCTTAGTGAGTAACACACTGGGCTCAGTGGATACCACACCGAGCTCGGAAGATAGCACACTGGGCTTAGTGGATAGCACAGTGGGCTTAGGATCAGAGGTTCCTAGATTGGCCTCTAATGTCACATTTCTATATTCTTGTCGTCCTCGCTGAATTTTAATTGACCTTAACAAAGAACCCCCATCTACAAATTATGAGCCAATGACCATGGAAACAGGCCTCAAGCTTAGTGTTACTGTCCATATAAGGAAAAAATCTTATCACTTAGTTTATTAAGAGGAGCAGGAACTTCACTCATTCACCATAGTTTTTTACGCCTAACTGTCCTTGCTCCGCCCTCGCTGTCTTTGCTCCACCTTCGCTGTCTTTGCTCCACCCTCGCTGTCTTTGCCTCGCCCTACTCACGGTTTTTGTTTCCGATGTTCATGATGCGGTCCATATCGTCGGCGTTGTTGACAACGAATGCACTCAGATCCTTGACATAGACTCCTGTATCCGGTCTCTCCTTGACCTCCAGCCGAGCATTCTGGTCCTTACCCAGAAGGTCCCGCACTTCCTCATTATAAATCTCCAGGTACGCGACTCGGACCAAAAACCTGGAATAATAAATAATGAAATACAAAATAATTCTGATAATCAAAGATATAGTGCAGAAATTGCGTATGTTTGCAAATTGAATTGATAATCTTGATAACCTCACATGCAGATAGCTTTGATAAGATGCCAGGTCATTTTCTACATTAATTTTAGAAGTCAGAAACAGAATTCCAGGTAAAAATCCTGAGCCTTTCTATTCAGCATATCCAAAGGATTGCTTTGCCAAATGTTGGGAGACTTTCTGCTTGCTCCAGAGAAGGGCTAACCTTTGGTTTTTAAAACATTGTGATTTGAATTCAACAAGGGAGATGAAGCTGTGCGAAGCCGCACTTGGAAGTTGGGTCAGAGATCTCAGGTCCTACTAAGCCACTGTGTCAACACCAACCACGGCCCCTTAACCATCACCATCCACAGAGCCATTCTTGCGTACCATTGTCAATCAAAGCCATCACCTTTGATGTCAGGGTCACAGACAGTGTCACTCAATGTATATACCCCATCACAGAGTTTAACACGAGTGTGTCTGTTTACCTGGTGTCACCTTCTGATTTAGCGATGTGCCCAAACACGTGAGCGAATGAGTTAGGAATGATGCCCCTGAGCTCTGGCACCGATCGAACACCCTCCATGGTAAACGTTTTCCCGGTTCCTGTCTGTCCGTATGCGAAGATCGTTCCATTGTAGCCTTCCAATACGGAATCAACTAACGGACGGGCGATCTGCGAAGAAAATAGAAGGTTTAAACAGGGGAAGCGATCGCTGAGGGTTGATATAGAGTCATCCCCCTATGTGACTCTGACATGGCTATAAAAATCTCTGGTGGTGACAAAATAGGATTATTTCTTTGTACTTGGAAAGTATCACCTATGGCCTAGCACTATCCATTAAATGCCCTTTGGAGCAGGCTAGTCTACGGGAGGTTACAATCGGACGAGGGAGAAAAAATTGGTGTGCTGCTTCAGTGACATGTCACTGGTTGCCTAGACGGGGACTTGGATCAGGGATTCCCAGCGTGCAGTCCAATGGGACAAGCACTAAGCCACCATTTCGCCTTTAAAATTGGATACTAACTCTTTATGAGACCTTTTGGAATCTCCATCTATATGCAGTGCAGCGAGCAGGGAGGGGAAGTGGTACACACTGGTATAGGAACTGCCAGCTTACCTCATTGTAGATGTCAACTTGTTTAGCATCAGGTCCAAAAACCGTATCAAATGTGAACTTTTTGGGTGGGTTAGACGTTCCATGCTGAGTGATTTCTATGGCACCAGATAGTGAATTCACCTAAAAATCATTAGTCTCCATAGTGAGCGAGTGAAATGAAATCTATGGAAGGATGAGGCCGTATTGACCTATCACATTAAGAATCTGCAGAGCAAATAGGTAAATCTAATTAATGGAACAATTAGGTCAGTCCACGATACATAGACTAGACTGACGTTATTACCAGACTATCCAAAATTTACATCGCTGACTAACTGGAGTAAGAGGTGCTGTTCGCACCCATTCTGATTAATGAATCAGCCCTTTCACATAGACAAATTATATATCTGCAATTGGTTCCCACTGCTGCTGCTGACTTATGATTGGATAGCAGGAGTACTCCTGGAGGATATCAACTGAATATTTTCATTTATTTTTTCATTTATTTTTCACTTTTTCTACTTGGGGTACTCGGCCATCCTATTCAACTGATCTCCGAAGGCCAAGAACCCTCAAAGGACTAATTCACTGGCTAGTCAAATCAGCTTAGAGTCCCTATTTCGCTCCCATTGGTTCATCCAGTTTAGAAATGATACAACTCCCCAACCAAATCTGTGAAGGGAATTGATATGATTCGCAGATTGTTCATCCGAAAAACTGACCATGACCCGTTCAGTCAGTTGGATATTCAGACAGTCTAACATAGTAATTCCATAATACATTCGGATGGGTTCTGACGGATAGTAACTCACCTTTACGGCTTGTTTGCAGCCTTGGGCTACTTCTGTTTCATTCATTGGTCGACATCTTACGACAACCTTGACATTCTCATTATCATTCGGCTTCTGTAATGAGAATTTGCAATTTGTACAACTCGGATGCTGATAATGACCAATCTATAATGGGAGCCTGGGCTCTTTCTCAGGCAGGAGCGGTGATGATAGCAATCCAGGAGAGGAGGAGAGGAGGCCTGGCATAAAACTGTATTGCGCAGTTTAAACTTATATTTAGATATAGCGCAGTCTAATGGATCAGACACCCACTCATTAACACGACAAGATTAGATTGGCACAGGGCACTTTGATTTGGATATCGTTCAATCGCTGAATTAAACTGAGACTGAAACTGGTCGACTGTATGGCTCGGTCAGAACTTCACTCAAATCTGACACGGAGTATCGACATGGTCATGGAGTGACTAACAGAGTCACAAACGACTCAACGATTCACAGTCATACTCACAGTGTAGTGTCGTGGCCTCAGAAGTCTGACTTTGAGTCTGACTCACTCTGACCCTGACTGACCCTGAGTCTCACTGTGAGTGTTAAGGATTGAATGTGATACTGTAGACAGTGAATCACTGAATGTGGCTGGGTGTGGGTGAGTGGTGACTGGTGAGTACTGACTGAGTTACTCACGGTTAGTGTTACTGTTAGTCACCTAGAAGTTAGTGTTAGCGCTGTTCAAGGATATAACAGATCAACACACTGACCTTCGTCATGTCGGATAATGAAGAGGCTCGGCTATAAGGTTCCGTTATATTGTGGTGAAGTTAATGAACTTCTTAGTAGACAAAACAGTGATGCCACTGTTGATCAACCTCAGCTGTAGTTCACAAAAATGTCAGGGCTTTAAAATTATTGAGCCCTCATTCCAAACACGGTGATCCCGCACTATCGCAAATGACCGGCGCCAATTGGCTTATTGGCACCGTTCGATCCTGGAGGGAACATTGAATTCGTGCGTGAATGTTAAATCTAGGGAACTGAATCATCTGATTTATCCGAATAAAACGATTTGTATTTTTGTTACACATAGAGGCGTCACCTGGCTGATCGAGGCCACAGTTTAACTGGGATTACCGCGCTGTCTGTGAGTCACCTGAGACTATATATTATAAATGATTTATCTTGCTCATCCTCAAACTCCGTCACTCACTCACATTCAACAGTCACACTCACTACTCACTGACTCAGTGACTCACTGAGTGACTGACTGACTGAGTAACAAGTAACAGAGCACTTATCTTGACACTTAGACTGAGAGTCTAAGGCAGAGTTAGTCGCTACTTGTTAGTTGGTGACTAGTGACTGACCCAGTCAGTCAATGAACTCAATCAATCCAATGTCACACTCACAGTCAGTCACTCAGTCAGTGTCACAGACTCAGAGTCAGGCAGTGATTGAGTGACTCCCGAGTCATTCATTCTATATCTTGTGTTATACTTAACTTAGTTATTGGTTATTTTGAGCGGCTCAATTCTGGTGGTGAGCTCAGTCTCACCCTCAAGTCAATCATCGATGTCAGTCAAGGCTCAAGCACCTACCCTCAGCTGATGGCAAAAGTTAGAACTAGAAGTGAAACTCCTGAGTTCCTTACATGTTCACGATGGAATTTGTACAGTTGTATCCATGTATCTCAGTGACCAGCTCTTGTTACATACAGGCCTGTGCAGTGCAAGTGTCCTCCAGAGTAGAGTAGAAACTAAGAGAGCTCTCGCTACCAGGTCTTCCAGCAGACTGTCACCCCGCTTAAAAATTAAAATGATGGAGATTCAGAGCAAAGAGCTGAACGGTTTTCTGTCATCAGTGCCGGTGGACATCTGCGCTAAACCCACTAGCACAGCCAGAGTGAACAAGATAAAGGAGAAGGTGGTAGATTACCTCAACGAACTCAAGGTAGAACCGACCGGGTTGTGGAGTTGTCTTTTAATTATCATATGCTGCACTCAGAAATCCTATTCAATGAACCTTCCGAGTCTGAGGTTTGTTCTGGTGAGGTAGGGATTGAAAATCACGAAGAAGCCCATACTCACAGTAGGAGCACAGCATGTTCAAGGCTTGAATTCACTATCCAGGATGTAATAATGCTCAGGCGAGCGACCTATCTATGGAGTTATCTTCTCACTGCTACTCACCTCACTGAAATAATTATTAAGATGGCTAACTGACTACCTCATCACACTCTAAACTGACAGATGACTACCAAAACTCGTGCCACCACGGCTAGTGACCTACCCACAGGCCACAGCTACACTCTCCGACTGTGGTGCTTTTGTGCCCATTAATACCCCTCCCACACGCCACACACGCACTAGGTGGTGACTCCGTAACCACCGAGTCAGGGATGATGGACTAACTCAATTGGCTAGAACGTTTAGCTTGAGGTTATCAAATCCTGAGTGGAAGTCTTGCTCATGCCAGACTCCCGCTCTCATGTTTAGCAGCTGCCTATTGCTCCTGAAGATGTCTCAGACGTAGCAAATCCATTGGAAAGGATGGTTAAGTGCGCACTTATAAGTAGAACAACAGAGCACAAAAATCACTGAGTATGGGATGGAAATGTATGAATGATGGACCTTATTCCATTTGCGAATTTGCTGTTAACTGCAGGGAGTGGCGCTTATAGAACTACAGCTGCAGTTGGTGCTTCTCCCCGGTCTCGCATTTGTTTGTTGACTATGGATCCTTATTGTAATACTTGTGTAATGAAATCATGTCATATCTCTGTAGAGCATTTCTCCTGGTGATAAGTTCACAGAGTTTTCCTTCGATCCCTTCCTGGAGGAGCACATACAGTCTATACACATATCAGATGATGAGGAGAGTGAACTGGGCCACCTGGACACAAACAGACTCAGCATGCATGTCTACCAGTGTCACTCAGGTAACCCCTTCCTGATGCTAATGTTATTCTATTCAAACTTGCTTTTTTTGTGTGTGGGGTCCCTGGCAAGGAGGTATTCTAGAACTTCATCCCTGTTTGGGGCTGTCGGTGCATACATCTTTGTTGAAGTCCATACCACTCTGACTTAAGCATAGATTTTTCCTGGATGTCCATCCTGCCATCAACCCTTCATTTTGGACTAACACTGAGTTGTGCTGACTTGCGCCCCGTGAATGAAGAATAAGTCAGCGCAGCCTAAACTAGGTTTAGATGTGATTATCGGTTGATTAAACCCCACACCCATCTATAAGCAATATAGTTTCACAGGACATCAACCAATTGGTCGCAACGGGTATCTCTTAGTCCACTTGCCTGAATGGAACTTTAGAACACCATTTACCAACTCTGTTGAGATTCTTGTAAAGTCTCTCTTCAGTCCAATACAGACTGAGCTGCAGCCATGGGCCTCCCTTAGATTCTTTATAACAACCATTTAAGTGGTTGATTATCCTTTGAATTAAGACTCACTATTGCAGACGGACCCGGTGCTGAGGAGATTGATGATCAGGATGACGTGTCGGCTGCCACTCACTGGTTACTTCCTGCGACTGAGTTTGAGGGATTATGGGAAAACCTCATCTTTGACAGGTTAGCTATCACACTGTCTGTTATAGAGCTCATTCTACATGTTGTGTAAGCGGTGAAGTAAGCTAATAGCTTCCGTGGTATACGACGTGTCTTCGCCACCAATCACATGATGGTTCAAATGAAATAGCAGTGAATAGAAGACGACTCAGCCAAGCCAGCCTGCCTGGTTATTATAGTGTGCTTAAACCATAGACGCATCACATATATGTGGTTGACGCGCTCGCTCCTTTATGCATGTCTACAGTGAGACCTCAATTTAAGCCAAAAAGTGGTACCAGATTTGTCTAACTCTAAGAGTTTGACAATGTTATATCTGATAACTGTTTGGATAGACTCCTAATAAAGACACATACCAAATAGACCGAATTCATCCCCAAGTTTCCCCCTAGCTGAGTTTTTACGCTCTGGTTGTCTACCACACTGCCAATTATTCGTGGGTCTGTGAAAGAACCAGGACTGGGGGTGCAAATTAAAATGTAGTCTCGGAGATTTGCTTTCCAATTTGACAATTCTCAGACGATGAAAGTGTATTCAGATGGAGGTAACTTCAGTATTATTTCTCTTATCCTTTGTGGAGTTAACTTCTCTTGCACATAATTTGTCAGAAGATAACTCCATGCCCTTTCGTGCAAGTGGCTACCACTCATCTGTGGTGTAATGGTTGCTTGGTGGATAGCGCACTGGTCTTAGAATCAGGGGTCTACGGTCTGATTCCTGGTTTGGACACAACTTTACGCTTCACTGTTATCAGTTTCGGGTTGTGATGTAACATAAAGAAGGCCCACCATAGAGTAAGCTCTTCTATGCGGCGGACGGATAACTGTGTATATATATTGGTTTGATCTGTACTGACCAGTGATTGTTTCTCTCGCTATATAGTCGTATAAAGAAGAACCTGCTGCAGTATGCCCAGAGCACAATGCTGTTCTCAGCAGCTAAGATAGATAGCAACGTCATATCCTGGAACAGAGTCGTCCTGTTGCATGGTAAGTCACCTAAAACCGCTTGTATAGGTGAGCTGAGTTTTCGGGCGAGGTTTTGGACGAGCTACAGTGGGCAATATTTGCATTTCTAGGAGACGCCAGAGTCCTGCCAGGGATTCAAACGAGGACGACTATTGTCTGACCTACTTAGAATAGAAGAGAAGAAAATAAGTGATACGACAATCGAAAAGTAGTCAAGCGTCCTAATTCTTTCAACAAATGTAGTATATAACCACCGAGAGTCACTTCACTCACCAAAAGAATCCATATTAGTGCTATTTAAGTTTTTAACATGCCCTTATATATTGGACGCTTTCTGGAGACCTGTTATACATGCT
>Ga0224501_10003094_pt1 | contig 13091 bp, 13 predicted proteins | sample SF_Oct11_sed_USG_4_FD_169105 | JGI IMG/M metagenome (GOLD analysis project Ga0224501, IMG submission 169105) | Sediment microbial communities from San Francisco Bay, California, United States - SF_Oct11_sed_USGS_8_1 | ecosystem: Environmental > Aquatic > Marine > Sediment | place: USA... | reverse complement strand
TTCCATAGTTTGTTTATCCGAGCAACTGGATAATATCATTGAACATAACAAAAAAAATATCAGTTTTTTTAGCATTGGTGGTCTCTTATTTAATTCCTGTTTTCGTAGGTTGGGGTGCAAACCCCAACAAAAATGGTTAAATTAAAAACTGAACAAAAATGTTGGGGTTCGTAAACTCACCTCCAACCTACGGGTTTCAAAGGCAGGAAACGGTATGCTATCCCGCCCTGCGTGCATGATGCTCATTTTCATGTTTAAGCGTCATGGTAATAAACAAAATGGCTAATACACATCCTGCAGTTAATAACACAAATCCGCCATCCCAACCAAAATGGTCAACAGTAAAACCTAAAGCAATGTTGGCAGCAACTGCACCACCCAGATAACCAAAGAGTCCGGTTAAGCCTGCAGCAGTTCCAGCGGCTTTTTTCGGTACAAGCTCAAGTGCATGTAAACCTATTAACATCACTGGACCATAAATCAAAAAACCTATAGCGACCAAAGCAGCCATATCTACAGTCGGGTTACCCGCTGGATTAAACCAGTAAACCAAAACCGCCATCAGGACTAATACCATATACAAGATAGAGGCGGGTGCACGCTTACCATCAAACCATTTGTCGCTTATCCAGCCACATAACAAGGTTCCCGGAATACCAGCCCATTCATAAAAGAAATATGCCATTGAACTTTTGTTGACAGTGTAATCTTTCACTTCACTGAGATAGGTTGGCGCCCAATCGAGTACACCATAGCGAATTAAATAAACAAAGGCATTAGCTATAGCAATATACCAAAGCAGTTTATTATTCAGAACATATTTAAAGAAAATTTCTTTGGCTGAAAACTCTTTTTCGTGCGCCTGATCATAATCGTCAGGGTAATCGTTATTATGTGCTTCGATGGAAGGTAAACCGCAAGATTGAGGGGTATCTTTCATCATAAAGAAGACAAAAATCGCAATAATGGTGGCAAAGGCGGCAGGCAGATAAAATACACTGCGCCAATCATCATTAAATAGAAACAAGCCCAAAATGAAAATTGGACCTATTAATCCACCACCGACATTATGAGCGACATTCCAGATAGATACCGTTCGGCCACGCTCATGTGCCGAAAACCAATGTACCATAGTTCTGCCACAGGCAGGCCACCCCATTCCCTGAAACCAGCCGTTTAGAAATAGTAAGATAAAAATAATTGTAATACTTTGGGTAGCCGCAGGAACAAAACCAAAGATAAACATAATAAAAGCGGATAGCAGTAATCCGGTCGTCAGGAAATATTTGGGATTGCTTCGATCCGATACGCTACCCATCAGGAACTTACTTAATCCATAGGCAATGGAAACCGCAGCAAGGGCAGTCCCTAACGCACCTTTACTAAAACCATATTCTTCAATCAGGTGCGGCATTGCCAGAGAAAAGTTTTTGCGGATTAGGTAGTAGCCGGCATAACCAATAAAAATACCGAGAAAGACTTGAAGTCTCAAGCGACTATATTCTGGATCAATTTGATCTTTTGGTAGCTTGGCTATATGAGGAGCAGGTTTAAATATTCCTATCATGGCTGCTTTGATTGTAATTTTTAGTGTTGGTTCACTATATAGAAAAGCCTTCTAAAAGGAAAGCCTGATTAAATGGCGATAGATCAGGCATAAGTTTATAATGTCGCAATCATTTAGTCATTAACCTTATGAGTTCCAGAAGCCAATGTCAGAAAGTGTAATATCAGAAAATCTAAAGCAATTTAAAAAGCGATTCCCCATTATTCATAGCCAAAAAGTGGCATGGGGGGATATGGACGCCTTTCAGCATGTGAATAATATTGTGTACCTGAAATATTTTGAAACTGCCAGAATGTGTTATTTTATTGAATCTGGTATTACCGATTATATGATGGCGAATCAAAAAGGACCGATACTGGGTACCAGTCACTGTAAATATATTAACTCGCTGACTTTTCCTGATGACATAGTAGTGGGCATAACGGTTTCAGAGGTTCATGCCAAAAGATTTAAAATCGAATTTGAAATATTCAGTGTCAAAATGGACAAGCTTGCTGCGCAAGGCTATGGTGTAATTGTGTATCTGGATTATAAAACCCAGCAATCCATTGAAATACCTCAAGAAATATTGGATGGCATTGCCAGACTGGAAAATAGAAAGGTTTAAGGTGTGAAGATGAGTTTATTTGCAAACTGGAGTTTTCCAACCAAAATCAGAGTTGGGCAGGGAAGAACAAAAGAAGTGGTAAAGATTTGTCAGTCGATGAATATCGATTCGCCATTGGTCGTTTGTGATGAAAATCTGGTGAATCTGCCATTTTTTAAAACACTGCTATCAACATTGGAAGCTTTAAACTTTCATATTTTCTCTGAAGTTAAATCCAACCCTACAGTAGAAAATATTAATAAGGGTGTTGAATCATACAAGTCTAATCAATGCGATGGTGTGATTGCTATTGGTGGCGGTTCAGCTATTGATGCAGGTAAGGCAATAGCTATGATGTCCGGTCAACCTGGAGAATTACTGGACTATGTTGATAAGAAAGGCAATTGGAAGAAAATTCAGCCGGGTAGTATTGCACCAATTATTGCGATACCAACTACCGCGGGAACAGGTTCAGAGGTGGGGAATGCATCAGTAGTAAGCAATCCTGTAGATCACAGCAAAAATATTATCTTTCATCCTGATATGGTGCCGCAATGGGTGATCCTCGATCCTGATTTGACGGTTGGTCTGCCGGCCAATTTAACCGCAGCAACGGGAATGGATGCTTTTGCTCATAATCTGGAAGCCTATTGTGTATCTGGATATCATCCTATGGCTGATGGAATTGCAATACAGGGTATGAAGCTTGTTAAGGAATATCTGCCACAAGCCGTTAAAGATGGTTCAAATATAGAAGCAAGAACACAAATGTTGGTCGCTTCTACCATGGGAGCAACAGCTTTTCAAAAAGGACTGGGCGGTATTCATGCTTTATCGCATACCCTTGGCGGGCTTTTCGATTCTCATCACGGACTTTTGAATGCGGTTTTGATGCCTTATGTCCTAAAACAGAACAGAGCCAGCATAGAAGAAAAAATAGCGCAACTCGCGCATCATCTCCAGTTGCAACAGGCTAATTTTGATGGCTTTATTAATTTGGTATTAGAGATTAGAAAAGAAATCGGCATTCCACATTCATTATCTGAAATTGGTATCAATTCGGAATCGGCAGATTTTGACAAAGCAAAAAGGGTTGGAGAGCTTGCTGTTAATGATTCTGTTGCCGCTGGAAATCCGATTGCCTACACAGCAGAGGAATATCAACAGATATTTGAAAGAGCGGTGGCGGGTGATTTGTAAGGTTCTGACTGATAGTTCCAAATCACCCTAAAACCTGTTGAGCTATCTAAATAGTCACACTTCTGCCTAAAAATATTGCTTCCATGAAATAAATGGCATCAAGTTATCATCATTGCCCAAATCAATCGCATGAGAGGATTTGGCAATTGAAAATGTGAAGTCACCTTTGTCTTTTGTTGCCTTGGTGAAGCCAAACAGAAAGGTGTTGTAATTATATTCAGCACCATTAACACCATCATCACCAAATAACTGTTTACCGACTGAAGCAGTTAAAGTCCAGTCATCGTTGAGTTTCCAGTTACCATCAAAGTGGTAATACAAATCACCTTTTATATAGATTTCATCATTGGCAGGATCATCATTTATCTGTGAATTAGCGATGTAATATATACCAAAGGTAACCCACTGGTAGGTGATGCTTCCATAGATTTCACCAAAGGAAATACCGGTACCAAACAAATCCTTGGCTTCGGGGTAATGATAGTAGGCATAGCCGACATTGTATTCAAATTCATCAAAACTTCCAGTATAGCCGCCGTATATATCCAGCTCGGTTTGGCCACCACCACCAATGTCAACATTTGACATCCAGGTTCCGGCATAAAAACCGTTACCGTATTCATAATCTAAACCACCTGAAATTGCTGCCTGATCCTGAGTTTGAGTCCGTCCTCTAAATACATAGTTGCTGGTTATGCCTATATTAGCTGACATTTCAACAGCAATAGTCAATGATGATGAAGTTAATAGAATAAAAGATATAAGAAACTTTTTAATAATAGAGGTACGCATGGTTTTTCCCTGTTTAAGTTAAATTTTTTACTGCGTACTTTTAATATTAGATTAAAGAATAAGAATCTGCTGAATTTTTGTTTGTATTCAATTGCTTATCGCAAATTTATAGAATAATCAGAAGAATTAAAAATAACGGCTTATTTTCTTCACGCGTCTTTGAAAAGGTTTTGTTTTGGTAACAGGATTGTTTTTAACCGGTGATGGTAAGGTGGCGGCCAATTGAATAGCCTGCTGAGGTGACAGTTGATTGGCTGAAATCCCCCAATAATGTCTGGCAGCCGCTTCAACGCCATATATACCACGACCAAATTCGGCAACATTGAGATAAAGCTCAAGGATTCTTCTTTTCGACAGGTTTTGTTCCATACCTATGGTAAGCCAGAGCTCATGCCATTTTCTCAGTGGATTTCTTGAGGGGCTTAAAAAGATGTTTTTAACCGTCTGTTGGGAGATGGTGCTACCGCCGTAAATAAAGCGTTTTTCAGACAGGTTATATTCCATGGCAGCTTGCAAGGCTTCCAGATCTATTCCTGAATGATCATAAAAACGGGCATCTTCTGCGACAATAATTGCTCTGATCATATTCTTTGAAATCTTGTCTATGCTGACTGGCTTCCAAAACAGGCGTGGCCAGTCTTTGCTATTATGCTGGTCATAAACATACTGTCTGATGAAATTTGAGCTTTGAATAGGACCTTTGTCATAAAGTTTCCAATCGGGCCAAATGCCAATCAGATAGCCCGTATCCATAATCAGGATCAGGATTAATAATTTGAAAGACCACTTCATTATTTTGAGTAGTCTTTGTGCCTGGAAAAATGGGCTTATGCGTCTTCGAAAAAAACTCATAATATCTCACACCTGTAATTCAATCATTACTATATAGCATATTTGGATATTTAAAATCCTGATTCAGTTCTAGTTTTCCTGATTGACAATAAAGGGATAAACAAGAGAATCAGTTCTGGTTCAAGTTACCATCAGGATAAATACACAATATTTTTTGCTTTCCACCTTCAATGGCAATAGCTGGCAAATTGGCATTACTGGAACAAACACCACCATCTGATGTAAACACAATATCTCGCATAAAATTGACTTTTGTAGGGCTAGGATAACTGATCCAGGATGTGTTATCAGGATTAAAACGAAACACCCTATCTGACATATTGGATGTGATCCAGATTTCCTGTGTTTCAGGATGAATGCCGACAGCATAAGGTACTTCATATTCTTTTGGCGCAAGTAGAGGCAATTCAAACACCTCAAAGCTTTCCGTTTTTGGATCAAACATCATAAGTGCGCTTTCTTCAAAGGAAGGGATCCACAAAATGCCTTTATTGTCGATTCTAAATCTTCTGGGGCCAGCCTTTGGTGTTTTATATTCAGTGACTTCCAGAGTAACAGGGTCAACAAAGCCAATATAACCGGCGTTTAATTTGGAATACCAGACTTTTCCATCAACAGGACTAATATCAATTCCATAGGGTAAATTCAAAATATCATAGCCGGTTTTAGTCATTTTGTGATGGGATAAATCCAGATGCAAATTCTCTTTTGGAAACCAGGAGGTGATTGATAACAGGTTTGGCATCATGGCGTCAGCAAACCAGCGAGTAAAACCATTGGAAGGTAAGTTGATAATATTAAATTCTTCAGTTTCAGGATCAAAATAACCAATCTGATTCGACAATGCTGCAGTAAACCAGAGCTTTCCTTTTGCATCAAAACGCAGGGTATGTGGGTAAAGGGTATCGCCACCAATGGGATAAACTTTCATTTCACCAGTTATTACATCCAATGACATAATTTCAGAAGCCAGAGAATTTGTTGTCCACATTTTATTTTTTGTGGATGGGTAATCCTCTGGACCGTATTGAATCGAATGGGGTCCCTGTTTGGCATTAAATGTGCCGAGGGGCGCCAATTGACCAGAGAAAAAACCACCCATTGGCAAATTATTACCGGGAAAATCGATACTGGTCATTTGATTGGATTGGATATCAAGTTTGTAAAATTTATCATTACCCATGTCAACGCCATACAAACTGTTGTCGTGATGATTAATCTCAACGTCATGAACAAAAGAAGAGGCATTGCCGACAGACCATTCTTTATAAACCGATTTTGTGAGTTCAGGTGAATAATCCCAGCTTTGAATCGCTTCAATCGGTTTTCCATCAAAGGCCTTTGACAATGCCTGGGCAAAATCTTTTCGAGTTTCATCGGTAATTAAAACTGCATAACCTTCCATTCTGGAAATGGTTGCTTGCCACATTTCTTCAGTTTTTGGTATACGCGTTAATTCATTACCAATTTGATGGCAAAAGTGGCATTGATTTCTGAAAGCCTGCTTTAATTTTTCATTTTTCCATTCAATTTGTTTGGCATGAGCGCTGGCAGTTTGATCATTGGATAGTTCAATGGCTGTTTGTAATCTTTCCAAAGCAAAAAAGACTTCCAATGCATCATCATTGTTTTGCGTTATTTCAAAAAATTGATCTTTGTAGTAGGCTGTTCTGGCTCTCAGTTTTAATTGCCCAATCAAACTTGATTGAAGCTGATATTTACCCGATTCATCGGTATAAACAGTAACGCTATGCCCATTAGTTTCTTCTATCAGTGTAACCATAACACCAGCCAAAGGAACCTTGTTACTATCGAACACATAGCCAAAAGCCTCAATTGCCTTGCTGGATGGAGAAAGTATTAAGGCAAGGAGAATGAAATATAAATTTTTAATTTTCATGGCAAATCCTGTGCAGTTTTATCTTTTAGAAGTTTTGTATCTTTTATCAGTTCAGGCATATCAATACGATAAAGTGATTGTTGTGATTGGTTAAAGCTGGGTAAATATAACTTATCTTGATAGGGAACAACGGTTGAAATCTCGGGTACCAAACTGCCATCGTGCTCAGAATAATATACAATTTTACTGGCATCTTCTGAAAAGCCCATAATAGCAGCACTGTGAGAAACAGGGATCCAGTCTCGTGGAATTCGCATCACCAGATGTTTTATCCAGCGTTTTTGATGCAGACGATTCATAAATTCAGAACGCTGTTTAATCATGCCTGTCCAGATTCGCCCCTGAGCATCCCTGTCCAAACCATCTGGCATGTAGGGGAGTGAGGTCCATAAATCTTCATATTGCGGCATTTGTTCCGATAAATGCAGTCTTGAAATTGAAAATTTGGTGGTTTCTGTAATTAATACCGAGGTTTCCATGCTATCGATTTCCGTCTGGTCATATTCCAGCAAAACCCCATCAATAAAATTAAAACCATGAGCAACAAGACTGATCGTATTCTGTTCAATATCATAAACCCAAAGCTTTCCATTTCGACCTAATGAAACGGCCTCATAAAAAGCGCCACCACCCATTGATGCACCTTCATAGGAGAAAGGTTCTGAAAAATAGATGCGCTTTCCATCCTGACTGATGTCCAGATCGTTACAAAAGGCGAGTGGGCGTTGAACAGATGATTTGTTGTTGTGATGCCATTGTCGGATTTGTAAAGGATAAACAGTTTCATTGTCTGGTATCTGTTCATATTTTTCGTTAGAGGGAACCTGAGTTATTAAGGCTATAACGACTTTGGTGGTTAGATTAATCTGATAAAGGCCAACAACTTCATTTTCAGGGTATTCTTGCTGATAATAACGTGAAGCACAAAAATATAGAATATTCTCATCGGTTGGTGACAGCCTTAAACCTGCGGGCATTAAAGGCACATCAACAAAAACTGAAGCTTCACCAGTAGCAATGTTAACCTGCCATAATTTTCCATCCAGCGTGCTCACATAAGCCCATTTTCCCTGTTTGTCGAAGACAATATCATCTTGCCCGGGTAAGGCTGAATATTTTTCGCTTTGTTCCTTTATGCTATCCAGAGCATCAATTTTATCTTGCTCAAGTGTGAATTCTTTAAATGTATAGGTTTCAATAATTACGTCATTCGGCGGAGACATATAAACCCACCAACTGAAGATTAGTAACAGGATAATAGAAATTGTAATTTTAAACTTTGAAAGTCCCATAAGATTTTTAGTTTTATATTTTCCTTTGGAGTTTTGAATGCCTTTCTGAAAAGTTATCTTACGTGAAAGAGAATTTAACTACCAGAAAAATTGATTTTAGAAATAGCAAGATTCGGTTTGCATCATGGCATTAAAATAGTGATACTCAACATCATAATTGCTCAAAGATGCACTAAATAAATGCCATGAATGAACCGGAAAAAACAAATAATTCAGATTTATATGCCAGAATGTCCAGAGCGATAGAATTTATCGTTGCGCAAAAAAATGAGCAACCGGATTTGGAAACAGTTGCCGCCAATCTGCATATGAGCCCCTTTCATTTTCAGCGTTTGTTTAGTCAGTGGGTAGGGCTTTCACCCAAAAGATTTTTGCAGGTTTTAACGGTTGAACATGCCAAACAACTGTTAGCAGAATCTACCGGTTTGTTGCAAATGTCTGAAGCATTGGGTTTAAGCAGCAGTTCACGCCTTTATGATCACTTCGTTACACTGGAAGCCATGACACCAGGTGAATATCGTTCAGCTGGCCATCAAATTAATATTCAATATGGTTTTCACTATACGCCTTTCGGTCTGGCTTTTATTGCAATAACGGAACGCGGGATCTGTCATTTGGCATTTATTGATGCAAATGAAAAGTTGTCTCATCTTAAGGCATTCAAAAAACAATGGTTTGCCTCGCAAATAAATCAAAATCAGACATCGACAGAAAAGTTTATTCAGCAAATTTTTCATCGAAAAGAAGAGACTCACCAGCCTCTATCCTTACTTGTTAAAGGCACTAATTTTCAAATTCAGGTGTGGCGTGCGCTCTTGCAGATCCCAAGTCAAAAACTGGTGAGCTATGCGCAATTGGCTCAGGCCATAGACAATCCCAAGGCCATTCGAGCAGTTGGGACAGCTGTTGGTGCCAATCCATTAGCATTTTTGATCCCCTGTCATCGGGTAATTCGAGCAACCGGACATATTGGTGGTTATCGATGGGGGCTTACACGAAAACATGCGATTCACGCCTGGGAAATTGCTCAATAATTTCATCTAAATAATTTTCAACACTTGAAAAAATAACAGTTAGTAACAATATAAAATCCAACTGACATTAATTTACAATGAACTATCTGTAAAAGCTTTGGTCTTTTTGCATAACCATCACGACAATAAAGACCAATCGGTTTAGGTGTTTGGATTTATTTAATTGTGTAATCAAATCATTTATTAGTTTTATGGAGGTTAACAATGAGAGCTTTCAAGCAGCTTTCTGGTATTTTGTTATTAGTTTTACTATTTATGGGAAAAGCTATCGCAGCTTTACCTGCAGATGTTGAGGGTAAACCCTTACCATCCCTTTCTAAAATGCTCAAAAGCGTCAACCCTGCGGTTGTTAATATCGCGACCTTTTCCGAGCAGCAACAACGAACCAACCCTTTATTGAATGATCCGTTTTTTAGACGTTTTTTCAATATTCCTGAACATGAGGAGCAAAACAGACGTCCTCAAAAACGTCAAATGAGCGCAGGATCCGGTGTGATTGTTGATGCCAAAAAAGGCATCGTGATTACCAATAATCATGTCATTAAGCGAGCCGATGAAGTGCGTGTCTCGCTGGTGGATGGCCGTCATTTTACTGCCAAGGTGTTAGGTACTGACCCCGATCTGGATATCGCCGTTTTAAAGATTGATGCAGATAACCTTACCGCTGTTAAATTGGGTGACTCCAAACAAATGGAAGTGGGCGATTTTGTGGTAGCCATAGGTAATCCATTTGGTTTAGGACAAACAGTAACCACTGGTATTGTCAGTGCATTGGATAGAACCGGATTGGGGATAGAAGGTTACGAGAATTTTATTCAAACCGATGCTTCAATTAATCCTGGCAATTCAGGTGGTGCGCTGGTGAATTTGCGCGGTGAGTTGATTGGAATTAATACGGCGATTATTGCGCCTGCGGGTGGTAACGTGGGCATTGGGTTTGCCATTCCATTTGATATGGCCAAATCCAGCATGGATCAGATCATTGAACATGGTGAAGTAAAGCGCGGTCAAATTGGTGTAGGTATACAGGATATTACGGTTGACCTGCAAATAGCCCTTGATTTGGATAACGGCCAGCAAGGTGTGGTTGTTACCAATGTTGTCGAAGACTCTCCAGCACAAAAAGCTGGTATCAAGGCAGATGATATTATCATTGCTATCAATGGTGAAGAAACCAAATCAACAGGTCAGTTAAGAAGCCAGATTGCCAAACATCAGATCGGTGATAAGTTACAAGTTAAATTACTGCGTAATGGCAAGGTAAGACAACTCAATGTTGCGATTGGTGAATCAGAAGCCATGATTGCGGCTGATGGTAGTTTGCACAAGCTTTTGCAAGATGTGAAGTTTGAAGATGTAGACGATGGACAAGGTGTGGCGATTTCTGAAATTGCACCGGATTCGTACGCTGCATACCGTGGTTTGAGGCCAGGCGATATTATTGTTGCCGCCAATAAGATACGGGTGAAAAATGTTAAAGATTTTGCCAAGGCATTGGCAAAAGATAGCGATAAAATTCTTCTTCGTGTCAAACGTGGACGTAATGCATTTTATCTGGTTTTAAGATAATTATTCAGATACCTTCTCGAATCCGAGAATTATTAAACCACAAGGTCAGTGATGGCTTTGTGGTTTTTTTATGTTAAATAAATATACATGTGATTCAGTAATGGAATAGACAATATGGCCTTTATATCCTATGAGAGTTTGACCCTTGTCAAAATATTATATTCCATACAGTGACAATATAGTCCACTGTAGCAAGCGTTTGGCGGAAAAAGTGTAATAGGTGAAACAACATTAACAACTTATCAAGGAAAATAATGATGAATAATGCCCATGAACTTATCTCAGATACTTATTTTATTGAACTCTTTGAAAATCTGACTCTGGACTCTGATTATTTTGACCATATTGGGCATGTCAGACTTGCCTGGCTTTATTTGCATCAGTATGAGTTTGATGATGCAATGGTAAAAATAGCCGATGGGATTGAGGAATACGCAATTAGTCTTGGTGCAACCAATAAATATCATGTCACCATCACCAATGCCATAGTAAAAATTATAAAACAACGTATGAATGGGGAAGATAATTGGCAGTCGTTTATTAACCTTAATTCTGATTTGGTTGATGATTGTATCAAGGTATTATTGAATTATTATTCTGAGGAAGTGTTGTTTAGTGAGAAGGCGAGAACGTCGTTGGTTGAGGCGGATGTTAGGGAGATCTAAAGCAGGAATTTGTGTACAAAAATGTACAACAATAATAAGAAATAAAAGTTAGCATGAGAGGATCGAATGTACATAATTTGAGGGAACTGAGCATCATGTATAAAAATACTATAAGACTTCTACCTATTCTTTTCTTAATTTCGCCAGTAGCAGCTGAAGAATCTTTTTTTTATGGTGGTGTTGGCTATGGTGATGCAGATATAAAAGGTAAGTACAGTGTAGAAGAAATCACATGGGTATCGTCAAATACAAGGCTTGATGGATCAACTAATTTTATAGAAGGTTATATTGGTTACCAAGTTAGTAAATCTTTTTCTCTAGAATTTAGCCATACAGATTTTGATAAATTTACCGAAGACTATAGGCAGATGATGCATATAGAATTTATTCCTGAAAATGATACAGAGATTTTTGATTTAAAGAAAACATCTCTCAGAGCTACTTTTCAACATTTTTTAAATGATGATTTTAGTTTGTATGCATTGCTGGGATATTCAAATATAAAGTTTAACAGACAAATATCAGGTGCCTTTTCTGGAACCTCTGGTGGTCTTACAAAGTGGAATTCGGATTCTGAAAGTGATTGGTCTTATGGAATAGGATTAAAAATGAAAATTTCAAATAATGTTTCTTTCAGGCTTCAAAATAAAAATACAGAAACAAGTCGTTTTGATATAAGCAGTTTAAGTTTATCTGCTGAAATGAGGTTTTAGTAAACCCTTCATAAGTTTTATGAGCCTGTCGAAGGACATCATTTTAGAGAGTACCCGTCATGTCGACCGCAGTGGAGACATCTCATCTGTTCACTGTCTTTTATTCAAAAAAGGGAGTCTATTTCCAAAACACAATGTCTTTGCGAGCGAAGCGCGGCAATCTCCTGATGGTAAATGATTATGGAAAGTGGTAGATTGGTTAAGTATCTAATGTACTGTTAAGTTTTAAGATGAAATATTTTCTATTATTAATTTTAAGTGTAGGGGTTTTTAGAATTCATGCAGAAGATTATATTGTAGTCTCTGGATATGGGCTTGAGAATACATTGATGGACGCTCCGAAAGTTTGTCCTGAAGGTTCAGTGTGTATGCGTTCATGGTATAAGTACAAGATCAAAGTTGAGAAAACAATTAAAGGTACAAATTTGTTAGGGAAAATCGTAGCTGTTCGGAATCAGCATGCGACTTTTATAATGGAACCAAATGAATTAGCTATTTTTGTTCTTAGTAAAATTGAGAGCATTGAAGACCAAGAAAAGTTTAATGCACAATATACAGTAATTGAATTTTCTCGACCTGAAACAGTGTACTGTTTTAATGAAAAACCAGAGAAATATGATATGAAAACCGAAGATGAAATAAAGTATCATCCTCAAGGCATGTGGGAGAGAACATGCATCAATAAATTAAAACTTTTATTAAATTAGTCGTGCCTCGATTTTAATCGAAGTTTATTCCCTGATTACGTAAAGGATTTGCTTCATCAAGGCTACATTTAGTCAGTAATTGCTTTCAGGAGATTGCAGCACTGCGTTCGCAATGACAATAAAGGCTACATTTCATACCCCAAATTCGGTGACAACCATTTTTCCGCTTCTTTCAAAGACCAGCCTTTTCGTTTGGCATAATCTTCCACCTGAT
>Ga0224501_10003093_pt1 | contig 13093 bp, 10 predicted proteins | sample SF_Oct11_sed_USG_4_FD_169105 | JGI IMG/M metagenome (GOLD analysis project Ga0224501, IMG submission 169105) | Sediment microbial communities from San Francisco Bay, California, United States - SF_Oct11_sed_USGS_8_1 | ecosystem: Environmental > Aquatic > Marine > Sediment | place: USA... | reverse complement strand
TCTCCTCTGGATGTCCGGTTCAGGTTCGAGAATTTTGTGGTAGGCAAGCCCAATGCTTTGGCCCATGCTGCGGCGCGCCGTGTAGTCGAAAGCAACAAAATCCCGTTTAATCCGCTTTTCTTCTATGGCGGTGTTGGCTTGGGTAAAACGCACCTTATGCATGCGATTGCTCATATGGTGAAAGAGCAGGAACCGGAAAAGCTCATTATGTATTTATCCGCCGAGAAATTTATGTACCAGTTTGTCAGGGCATTGCGGGCGAATGACACGATGAATTTCAAAGAAAAATTCCGTTCGGTTGATGTGCTTTTGATCGATGATGTTCAATTCATTGCCGGAAAGGAATCAACACAGGAAGAGTTTTTCCACACATTTAACGCTCTGGTAGATCAGAATAAGCAAATCATTATTTCTGCCGATCGTGCGCCGGGTGATCTGAATGGTTTGGATGAACGCCTGAGATCACGCCTGTCTTGGGGATTGGTAGCAGATATTCATCCCACCACTTACGAATTGCGTCTTGGGATTCTCCAATCAAAGCGCGAGCAGGCTGAAGCCTCTGTCCCCGACAGCGTGCTTGAGTTCCTGGCCTTGAAGGTTACATCCAATATTCGTGAGTTAGAAGGTGCTTTGAATAGAATCATCGCCCATGCCGATGTCACAAAGCAAGAAGTGACACTCGAATCAACACAAGATGTCTTGCAGGACTTGCTTCGTGCCCATGATCGCCGCATCACAATTGATGAGATCCAGCGCAAAGTTGCCGAGCATTATAACTTGCGCTTAACCGATATGCATTCTGCGCGTCGTGCCCGTCAGGTGGCCCGCCCGCGTCAGGTGGCTATGTACTTGGCCAAATTGCTTACAGCACGTTCTTTGCCGGAAATTGGTCGCAAGTTCGGTGGTCGTGATCATACAACCGTTATGCACGCCATCCGTAAAGTTGAGGAGTTAATTGATCAGGATGCACAAATCGCACAAGACGTAGAAGTTGTACGCCGTGCGTTGACGGGCTGAAAACATTTAACCTAGGAGAAGTGAAACTTTTTCACTTTAGAATAAACACGGTGCTTCCCCTACAAGGCACCGTGTTTTTCTATGCGGTCGAAGACACCAACACCACGGCTTTAGCAGTGGATGAATGAGCTTTTCTTATCGTCATGCCCGCGAAGGTCAGCACCGTCAGGTGCTGTAATATCTCATCGCGCGACTAGAACCTGATAGAAGAAATATTCCCCGGAAGTTGCGTTATTTTCAAAAAAACACCCTGCCGGTTGGTTATTATAAAGGGCATTTCCAGTGCCAATAGTGCTACCGAGATCGGCGCTGATGACAAAGCTGCCCTGAAAGCCATTCGTGACAAAATTCAGGTTATTGACCGGATCAGTCGCAGGAGGGGCAAGGCCAACTAAATTATTGAGTTCTTCACAAAGTGCAAGATCAATACCACGTAAAATCATAGTAATTTCTGCATTGGAATCTCTGCCTTGTCCGGATACTGCTAATTCTCCTGTAAAGAAATAGGAATTGCTGCCAATCACTGGAGACGGCGTTATATAATTAGCCCCGCCGCCATTGGGATGAAAAACATGACAGGAAAAATCGGCAGGCGCACTGGCATTGACATATAAGGGATCAGAGCCATTAAAAGGGTTACGTTCAAAACTGATTTGATTATCATTACACGCATTTGAAATTCGCACATTGTGTAAGGATGTGCGCACAGCCTTGGCGTAATTCAGAATCTCGGAGGCATTTATATTTTGTGTCTCTTTGCTAATACTTTCTCCGCTGCTGCGCATCATGCCGGCAACGGCGTATCCCAATGCTGCAAAAAGAGCAATGGCAATGAGAATATAGACTATAACAGAGCCTTTTTGAGAATGAGGTTTTTTTAGCACTTTTTTTACGCCCTTTGACTTATTCTTATCACAGCGTAGCATGATATGAGCACGCCGCGAAGTCATATGGAACGAAAAAAGAGTTTATTATGAACAATGATATTACGATTTTGATTGCCGAAGATAACGACATTAGCCGTGAGCTTATGGCAAGTATCCTGAAAGTACAGGGTTATGGCGTTATGGCCGTGAGCGATGGCAGCGAGGCGATAAAAGCCGTTAACGAGCACCGTATTGATTTGGCGCTGGTGGATTTAAATATGGAGCCAAAAGGAGGTTTCGAATTTGCCCGTTATTTGCTCTTAAATAAGATTAAAGTGCCTGTGATCGTTGTTACTGCTGATGAATCAAGCGATGTATTATTACAGGCTTCTGGTCTCGATATCCGGCGTGTCTTACAAAAACCGGTCGATCCGGAGCGTTTAATCAATATTGTTAGCCAAACGCTTAAAAAACAAGGCCATGTCTTAAGTGCTTTGGTGACAGAAATTTATGAAACAAAATATACGCCTGAGCAACTTATGCAGCGCGCTGTGGAATTGGCTGAGCGTAATGCCCACAATAAAAAAGGCGGTCCTTTTGGCGCCGTGGTGGCGGATAAAGAAGGTAATATCCTAGGAGAAGGAGTAAATGGCATTACTTCCCGCGTTGACCCGATCGCCCATGCGGAGATTATGGCGATTCGCAAAGCATCCGAGAAATTGGGACGCCCTGATTTATCGGACTGTGTTCTCTATTGTTCCAGTACACCAACTATGATGGGTAAGGCTTTGATTATATCAGTGGGAATAAAAAAAGTTTATTATGGGCTGAGCCATGAAGAAATTAACTCGATCCGCCGCCATGAAGAACGTGTGCATAAGGAAATTTCAGGCAAGCAGCAACAAACCGAATATATACAGCTCGGTCATGACCACGCCATGAAAGTTTTTCAGCGCTGGGAAGAAATGGAAGACAGGCTAGAGGATTAAATCCTAACGCACTAAAAGGGCAATACCTGAAAGCAATGTTACGCTCACAAAGGCGATTTTGATCCATTTATTACCCTTTAATGTATGGTAATGAGCGCCTATATACCCGCCGATAAACGATCCGGCCAGAAGCACTGGAATCCAGTGCCAATAGATCGGTGCGCCGACGGCGACAAGTGTAAGCCCGCCTGCACCGTTCCAGAAAACGCCACCGAGCATTAATGTACAGGCTACGGAACGACGGTAATCCATGCCGAACCAAAGAACTAAAAAAATCGTTAGAAACAAACCTGTTCCTGCAGTAAAAGAGCCATTCAAAGCGCCAATCAGGAATAGTATAAGACCACCAATGATGTATCCTTTTATATCACGATTTTTTGGGTCATATGTTTGTCCCATCTCTTTTTTAACGAGAGAATATAGCCCCAGACCAATAATCAGCAGACCTAATACTGTTTTAGCAATTTCATCCGGAATTTGGACAACAAAATAAGCCCCCATAATTGCGCCCAGCATTCCCAAAATCAAGAGGTAAAGCCCGAATTTGAGTTCTATCAGATTGGGTTCTTTACGAAGGCGGGCAACGGCCCCAAGCCCCAAGGCAACGGTTACAAATTTATGGGTGGCCAGAGCGACTGGAAAGGGCAGGCCAAGCATTAAAATTACGGGTAATTGTATAAGTCCCGCCCCGCCTCCTGCAAAGGCGGACATAGCATTAGCCACGACAGAGGCGATAAATAACAGGACTTGCTCTAGCATAAGATTTACCCTTTATAGCTCTGTTCTTTTTTATAGTCATTCCTATTCATTTTTGCACAGCGTTATTCGCTCCTCATGCCTTGTGCATCACCAGTGTAGACCATTCCCCGATATCGTATTTTTTCTTTAAGGTAAGCCCTTCACCTTCATAGGCTGATGCAACAAGATCAGCCTGCTCGACCAGCATGCCTGACAGGATGCAATAGCTGTTATCATCCATCACAGCCACAAGATCACCGGACATTTCAATCACAGGGCCGGCCAGGATATTGGCAAGGATAAGCTCATATGGCTTTTTTTGGGAAACTTCCGGCGTGTTGAATCCATCTCCGCATATAGCCGTAAGTGTGCTTCCTCCAAGCTTTACGCCATTCATCTGTGCGTGGCGTTTGGTGACGATCACGCTTTCCTCTTCAATATCAACCGCCAGTATCGGTGTTTTCCAGAGCTTCCACGCTGCCAGAGCCAAAATTCCGGAACCCGTGCCCATATCCAGCACATTCCACGGACACAGACCTTTCCCCTTAAGATCAAGCATGGCTTGTATGCAGCCCTTGGTGGTTTCATGCTCGCCCGAGCCAAAAGCTGTTGCCGCATCTATTTTTAGCTCAATTTGTTGGGGCGGAATGTTGCCTTGATAATGAGAACCATGGATGAAAAACGGGCCAATCGAAAAAGGCGGGAACTCCTGATAGCTTTTTTCCAGCCAGTTAATATCCGGTGTTTTTTCTATCAAAAAATCTTCAGGCTTTACATTCGGGTCAGGCAGATTATGTACCGCGACCTGCAAGGCCAGCTTGGCGATCAGCTCTTTGGCTTCCGGTTTTTCAGGGAAAATCCACTCCAGCGTCCATGGCTTGGTATGTTTGCGGTCCTGACGCTGCGCCGCGCTTGATAGGGCTTCATCCGCCAGCCCTTCGGCAAGCAGCATAATATCCTCGTCCGAATAATCGGTTTTAATGTTCAGGCGGATAGTATGGAGGTTATCTTGAGTCATTTATAAACAGCCTTGCAAGCAAAAAGGGGCTGATCTATACAGCCCCCCTATTACAATTTATCCGGCTATTAATCCTCATCCGGATCAAGTAGCGTATCATCGTCATCATCCGGAATCTCGTCATCGTCGAAATCCGGGATATCATCCAGATCATCATCCTCTCCGAGAACAGCGTCGTCATCCTCATCTTCGTAATCATCTTCGGCATCATCAAGGCTGACGACTTCTACACCGTCATCTTCATCCTCAATGATATCATCATCATCATTAACGACTGCCTTTTTGTTGATTTCTTCATCTTCGATCTCTTCCGGAACTTCTTTTTCTACGGCGGCAAGACGGCCTCTGCGCGCTTTGATCTTGATTTCTCCATCAAATTCAGTATCACAGGACGGACAATTAATGGGACGTTTGTTCAAATCATAAAAACGAACGCCACAATTCGTACAAATTCTTTTTAGGCCTCTGGGGTCTTCTGCTGTTGCACTCACGAATATGCTCCTTAATTATTAACTATTTTTTTCAGCTTGTAGGCTTGATTGCCGTATTTTTTCGCCCCTGTCAATAAAGATTCTTGAAAGATTATAGATCGTTTAAGAAATCACGTGTAGAATTATTTTCAGGGAACAAGAATCACATTTGGAAAATTCAAAAAAGACAAGGACAAATAATGGAAAAACCAATTGTAATATGTGGCTTTAAGCGCTCTCCGATGCATTTTGCGAATAAAGGGGATTTGGCAAGGGTGCGGCCTGATGATATGGCGGCGCAGGTGGTAAAGGCCCTTGTGAAAGATACAGGTGTAAAACCCGATGATATTGAAGATCTGATTATGGGCTGCGCGTTTCCCGAAGCCGAGCAGGGCTTTAACATTGCCCGCCTTGTGGCTGGCCATGCAGGTTTGCCTATTAGCGTGGCGGGTGTAACGATGAACCGCTTTTGCGGCTCTTCCATGAGCGCCATCCATAACGCAGCAGGCATGATCCAGATGGGGGCGGGCGATGCCTTTATCTGCGCAGGGGTCGAAAGTATGAGCCGCATTCCGATGGGCGGATTTAACCCGATGCCCAATCCTGCAATTTTCAAGGAATATCCGCAGGCCTATATGGGCATGGGCGAAACAGCTGAAAATCTTGCCAAGAAATATAAAATCGAGCGTAAAGAACAGGAAGAATTCGCGGTGAACTCGCACAAAAAGGCCGCCGCCGCCGCAAAATCCGGTAAATTCAAGGATGAGCTGGTTGCAATTGGTGATGTTACCGAAGATGGCACAATCCGCGCGGATTCTTCTGTAGAAAAGCTCGCAGAACTAAAACCCGCTTTTTTAAGTGACGGCAGCATAACAGCCGCAACATCTTCGCCTTTGACCGATGGCTCGGCTGCTGTGCTGGTGTGCAGTGAAGACTACGCCGATAAGAACAAACTTCCCAAACTGGCGCGGATTAAATCCGTAGCCGTGGCGGGTTGCGCAGCAGAAATTATGGGTATTGGCCCTGTGCCTGCAACACAAAAGGCGCTGGAGCGTGCAGGGATTAAGCTTGATGATATTGATATTATCGAGCTTAATGAAGCTTTTGCCGCGCAAGGCCTGTCTGTGATCAAGGAACTGGGCATGGATATCGCCAAGGTTAATCTTGATGGCGGTGCGATTGCACTGGGCCACCCACTGGGCACATCCGGCGCTCGGATTACCGGAAAAGCTGCGTCATTACTCGCTCGCGAGAAAAAGAAATATGCGCTGGCGACCATGTGTATCGGCGGCGGGCAGGGCGTTGCGACGGTTCTGGAGGCGATTTGATGAGTGCACAGAAAAAAATCACGGATATTCAAATTGAAGACCCAAGATTAGATTACGCGCAAGCAGTAGGAGAATTTGTGATTGCGTTCGGTCAGCTAGAGCGAATTTATCTAAACTTCATTAAGCGTTGTGATCAAAAAATTTCTAAGAAAAGCTTGGGGGAAATCTACGAAGATTATTCTAATGCAACATTATCGAATTTAATTAGAAAATATAATGACTATACAGATAAAAAAAAGCTAAAAGTAAATAAGAGATCAATCACCCTAGATATTCCAAAAGAATACACCGTATCTTTGCACAAAAAAGTGGAGGCAATAGACGAATTTCGCAATCAATTAGTACATTCTTTTTTAGGTAAAGAAAAAAACGGTCGTATAACAATTCGTCACATAGAAAATCAATATAAAAAACCCGCTAAAGAAGTAGCTAATAACTTTTCAAATGCTTGGATAAAAAAAATTGATAAGAAAACAAAGGAAGTAAAAGTACTTTGTAATAAAATAGATGGACTACAAAGATGAGCAATATCAATAAAATCGCGGTTATAGGTGCAGGTGTTATGGGCAGCGGGATTGCTGCGCAGGTGGCCAATGCGGGTGTGCCGGTTGTGCTGCTGGATATTAAATTACCCGATAAGGATTTGGCTAAAACTGCGGTTGAAAAAATGCTCAAGACCGAGCCTGCGCCTTTCATGCATAAATCCAATGCGAAGCTGATCACTTGCGGCAATCTGGAAGATGATCTGGATTTGCTTAAGGATGTAGACTGGATTATTGAAGTTGTGGTTGAAAATCTTGATATTAAGCACAAGACTTACAAATTGCTGCAAAAACACCGCAAAAAAGATTCGATCGTCAGCAGCAATACTTCAACCATTCCATTGCATAAATTGGTAGAAGGACAACCCGATGCTTTTGTCAAGGATTTTATGATAACGCATTTCTTTAACCCGCCACGATATATGAGACTTCTTGAATTGGTGGTTGGGAAGAAAACCCGCAAAGAGGCGATAAAAATTGTGCGCGATTTTTGCGATTGTAATCTCGGAAAAGGCGTTGTGCAATGCCATGACACACCCGGATTTATAGCAAATCGTCTCGGCGTGTTTTGGCTGACGGCTGGCGTGAACGAAGCCATAAAACAAGGTGTTACGGTAGAGCAAGCAGACGCGGTTATGAGTAAACCTTGCGGCATCCCGAAGACAGGCGTTTTTGGTCTTATCGATCTGGTCGGGATTGATCTGATGCCCAAACTCTCGGAAAGTTTGCTGTCTACCCTGCCAAAGGACGATATGTACCGCAACATTTTTGAAGATCACAAATTTGTGCATGACATGATTGCTTCTGGCTATACAGGCCGCAAGGGCAAGGGCGGATTTTACCGCCTTGATCCGGATGGCAAGGGCAAAAAGACAAAACAGGCTTTGGCCCTGAACAAGGATAAATTCGACGAATCCATGTATGCCAAAGCGGATAAGCCGTCCATGCCGAGCATTGATGCAGGTCGTAAAGGTTTGAAGGCTGTGGTCGAGAGCGATGATATTGGTGGCCACTATGCGTGGGAAGTCCTCAAGCAAACGCTGTGTTATGCTGCGCAGCTCGTCGGTGAAATTGCCGATACCGTGCATGATATAGATGAAGGCATGAAGCTGGGCTATAACTGGAAGCTCGGCCCGTTTGAGATGATTGATGCGCTGGGCGCGCAGTGGTTTACCGGAAAGCTCAAAGAAGCTGGTATGGATATACCGGAAATTTTGCAAAAACTTGGTGACCAAACTTTCTACCGCATAGAAAAAGGAAGAGCACAATATTTCGGGACAGACGGTAAGTATCATGATGTAAAACGCCCGGATGGCGTGCTTTTGCTGCGCGATATAAAATTAACGCAAGAGCCTGTGCTGCACAATAAATCGGCCAGTGTCTGGAATGTCGGTGATGGCGTATTATGTTTTGAAAAAACCTCTAAAATGAACACATTTGACGAGGAAATTTTTGGTCTTCTGGAACAAACAATCAAGCTGATTGAAAATTCGAAAGACTATAAAGCGCTGGTTATTTATAACGAGGCTTCACATTTCTCGGCAGGGGCCAATCTTGGCTTGGCTGTCTTTATGATAAATATCGCCATGTTGCCACAAGTCGAAAGCTTTGTTGCACGCGGGCAAAAGACTTTTACGGCCCTCAAATTTTCCAATTTCCCCGTTATCAGCGCGCCAAGCGGTATGGCCTTGGGGGGCGGGTGCGAGATATTACTGGCTTCCAATGCAGTGCAGGCTCACGCCGAAACCTATTGCGGACTGGTTGAAGTCGGCGTTGGTCTTATTCCGGGCTGGGGTGGATGCAAGGAGATGATCCTGCGTTATCAGGAACGCGAGAAAGAACAATTCAAAAAGAATATGAAACCAATTGGTAAGGATAATATTTGGTTTTCGCCCGATACAACGCCTGTGGGTGCCGTCCGGAAGGCTTTCGAGACCATTGGCATGGCAACAGTTGCCAAAAGCGCTCAGGAAGCAAAAAAGATTGGTTATTTCCGTGAGAGTGACGGAATTACCATGAACCGTGATCGCCTTCTTTATGACGCCAAGCAACGGGCTTTGGCTATGGTCAAAGCTTATAAAGCTCCCGAAAAGGTAGAAGACATCCGTCTTGGCGGAGCTGGTGCAAAACTGGCACTGGATATGGCAGTATCCGATCTTCAAAAATCAGGTAAAGCCACACCTTATGACGGGGTGGTTTCAGATCACTTGGCGGTTGTATTATCTGGCGGAGATAAAGATTATATGGATACTTTATCCGAAGATGATTTGATCAAGCTGGAGCTTTCCGAGTTTATGAAACTGGTCGCCAAAGAAGGCACATTAGAGCGCATCGAACATATGCTTGAGACGGGCAAACCTTTAAGGAATTAAAAATATTTGATTTTTCCGTGATTTACGCCCTATAGTGCCCTTTCGGACTAACCAAGAGACTGCGTAAAAGAAGCGAAAAGTGAGCGGAATTGATTTTGTCATAGGCGGCGCCACGCGAAGCGCAACGAGAGTATTATCGGGAATTCTAAACGCTCACCCGAATATTTACATGCCCGAATTCAATCCGAAAAGTAAAAAACGAAAAACCCCGATGAGCTATTTCGATATGACGGCTCAAAAAGATCAAAAAGAAGGGCAAAAGACACTTTATGGGGAATGGGAAGATGTTGCGGAAGACTGCGCGCGTTATTACCCCAAAGCCAAAATCATCTTTAATCTGCGTGATCCAGTCACACGGGCTTATTCCCAATATTGTAAATCCCGCCGTGATGGCAAGGAAGTAGCCGTAACCTTTGAAGAAGCCATTGAAGAAGAAATGGAAGGGATCAGGCGGCCCGAAACAACGGGCAGGTGCTGGATATATAAAAGCCAGTACCAGATTCATTTGGATGAGTGGTTTTCTTACTTCCCGCGTGAGCAAATCCTTATTCTGATCATGGAAGAATGGGTTGATAATCCGGCGGTGGGCCTTGCGCCATTAGAGGCGTTTTTAGACCTTGAGAAAGGCTCGCTGCTAAAAAACGCTCGAAACCCCTCTGTTCAATCTGGTCAAAAAGCGGGGCTTTTGACATCTTTGCTTGATAAATTGCCAATTGGCCTGAATACCGGAAATGTGCCGATGCAGCCCTCGACTAAAGAAGAACTCGAAGATATTTTCTCGGTTGACAAGCTCTATGTGGCCAATGTTTTGGGGCGTGACAAGATCGAGGTTTGGCGCTGAAATTTTGTGATTTGCAGGGCATATCTTAATGTACTATGATCAGGTTCCAAAAAGTAGAATCATATAGATGACGCTTTATTAAAAAAGGAGATTACTCATGAAAAAACTATTATTAGGAACTGTTGCTGTCTTTGCTATGGCATCTGTGCCTGCTTTTGCTGATCACCATGGAGATGGTGCTGGCATGAAAGGCAAAATGCATGAAAAGATGTTTGAAAAACACGATGCGAATGGCGATGGTAAGGTCACGAAAGAGGAATTCATAGCTAAGGCCGAAGAGCGATTCAATAGCATGGATACTGATGGCAATGGCGAAGTGACCATGGAAGAGTCCAAAGCCTATTACAAGGCCAAGCATGAAGCCATGAAAGACAAAATGGAAAAAATGCAGGAAATGAAAGAAGAAAAAGCTGCTGAATAGTGGCGCTCTTTTTTATCCGGAATGAGATTAAAGGCTTCATGTAAGAGGCCTTTTTTCATTATGCGGCCTTGCTTTTATCTTCGTTTTCAAAAAAATCCTGCAAACTGCGTACGGTCAATTCGCGTGCTTTAATAGCGGAAATAGCTTGAACAGCCGCTTTGGCTGCCGTCATCAGTGTATAATAAGGGATTTTGTTCATCAGGGCCATACGGCGAATCGAACTGGAATCAGAGATAGCCTGCGAGGATTTTGTGGTTGTGTTGATCACCAGATCAATCTCGCCATTGATAATCGCATCGACGATATGGGGCTGGCCTTCCATCACCTTGTTCACGCGTTTAACCTCAAGCCCTTGTTCTTGCAGGTAAGAGCACGTTCCACCTGTGGCAATAATCTCAAATCCTAAATCCCTTAATTCTTTGGCAATCGGCACAAGCTCTTCTTTATCCTCGTTTTTCACCGACATAAACACGGTTCCACTGGTCGGCAGGTTTGTACCCGCGCCAAGCTGGGACTTGGCAATCGCATGGGCCAGATCGGCATCTATACCCATCACCTCGCCCGTTGATTTCATCTCTGGGCCAAGTAGAGGATCAACGCCGGGGAAGCGGTTGAACGGGAAGACAGGGGCCTTAACAGCGTAATGCTCTTTACTCATGCCCGTTAGCATATCCTTGAAATCTGCCAATTTCTCTCCTGCCATAAGGCGCGCCGCAATCTTGGCGATCGGAATACCCGTGGCTTTGGCGACAAAAGGTACAGTCCTTGAGGCCCTAGGGTTTACCTCGATAATATAAATATCTTCCTCACCTGTCTCTTCATTTTTACGAACAGCAAACTGAACATTCATCAAACCGACGACCTTAAGGGCCTTGGCCAACTTTACAGCTTGCTCGGTCATGCCTTTAACTGTTTTCTCACACAGGGAATGTGGCGGTAGCACACAAGCCGAATCGCCAGAATGTATGCCGGCTTCTTCAATGTGCTCCATAATGCCGGAAACATAAACCTCTTCACCATCGCAAAGCGCATCCACATCGACCTCGATTGCGCTTTTGAGGTAGCGATCCAGCAAAACGGGCGTATCGCCGGAAACTTTAACGGCTGTGTTGATATAACGCTCAAGCTCGTTAAGATTATGCACGATTTCCATGGCCTGTCCGCCGAGAACATAAGACGGGCGTATCACTAGCGGGAAGCCAATACCTTCGGCAAGTTCCATGGCTTCTTCCTTGGAATGGGCAAGGCCGTTAGGGGGCTGCTTTAATTTCAGGTCTTCAATGAGTTTTTGGAAGCGCTCGCGGTCTTCGGCCAGATCAATCGCATCGGGATCGGTCCCCAAAATCGGAATTCCTTCATTTTGAAGGGCATTGGCTAGCTTGAGCGGCGTTTGCCCTCCAAGTTGCACTATAACGCCTTTCACTTTACCGTTTTCTTGTTCGGCGCGGATCAGCTCGACGACATCTTCTTCCGTTAATGGCTCGAAATACAGGCGGTCCGATGTGTCGTAATCGGTAGAAACTGTTTCGGGGTTGCAATTCACCATGATGGTTTCATAACCGGCCTCTTTAAGGGCATAGGCGGCATGGACACAGCAATAATCAAATTCAATTCCCTGCCCGATCCTGTTTGGCCCGCCGCCAAGGATAATGACTTTTTCACGGTCACTCGGGTTTATTTCATTTTCCGGCTCGTTCATGCCGTTACCCTCGTAGCAGCTATACATATAGGCCGTATCGGACGGGATTTCTGCTGCGCATGTGTCAACGCGTTTGTAAACCGGATGGACGTTATGGGTGCGGCGTGCCTTACGGACGCTGCTTTCAGAGACATCCATAAGATCTGCGAGCTGTGCATCGGAAAAGCCCATACGCTTGACATTCTCCCAGCCTGCCGTATCAACAGGCAGGCCCTTTTCTTTGATCTCTTTTTCCGTATCAACAATATTTTTAATGCGCTCAAGAAACCATGGATCATATTTTGATATACCGTGGATTTTCTCTATGCTCATGTCTTGGCGAAGACCTTGTGCAATATAGAGGATTCGTTGTGGTGTAGGTTTTGCGATCTTGGCAAGAAGCTCGTCATTGGCGCAATCCCCTTCGGCATCCGATACCCAGATCGGGGATAATCCGGTCAAACCTTTTTCCAGCGATCGCATGGATTTTTGTAAAGATTCCTCGAAACTGCGCCCGATCGACATCACTTCTCCCACGGATTTCATGGCGGTGGTCAGGATGCTGTCGGATCCGCGGAATTTTTCAAAGGCAAAGCGCGGCACTTTGGTAACGATATAATCAATAGTCGGCTCGAAGCTTGCCGGTGTTTTTCCGCCCGTAATATCGTTATCCAGCTCATCCAGTGTGTAACCGACCGCCAGTTTAGCTGCGATTTTGGCAATCGGGAAACCCGTGGCCTTTGATGCCAGTGCAGATGAACGCGACACACGCGGGTTCATTTCGATGACAATCATGCGGCCATCTTCAGGATT
>Ga0224501_10003092_pt1 | contig 13099 bp, 10 predicted proteins | sample SF_Oct11_sed_USG_4_FD_169105 | JGI IMG/M metagenome (GOLD analysis project Ga0224501, IMG submission 169105) | Sediment microbial communities from San Francisco Bay, California, United States - SF_Oct11_sed_USGS_8_1 | ecosystem: Environmental > Aquatic > Marine > Sediment | place: USA... | reverse complement strand
GGAAAATGAAATATTGATAGAGCACACTATTCCTCCTGAAACTCCGCCTGTTGTGGTACCGCCATGGTTCGTATGGCAGGAATGGTGGTTCTGGACGCTGATCGTTTTAGCTGCTATAATAGCTGTTCAGTTTTCAGCGAACGTGAAATACCGACGGGCAATTGAGAGACATGGAAAGCTTCTGGAGTTATATAGTCCCTTGGGGATTGCGCGTGCTCTTTTTGAGGAGGATGTTAGAAGGCGTAAGGCTAAAATTGAAAGGTTTGAAGAGAAATATGGTTTAAGGATCAAACCTCGTGAGTCTTTAGAGGGTGTCATTAGAAGGCTCAAAGAGGCTGAGGAAAAAGCTTAACTTTTGAGTATATTTTTAATCGGAAGGTTAGGCAAGCGCCAAGATTTTTAAGCTGACGCTGATAACTACAGTTGATGATTATGAGATCCCTGACGTTCACTATGTCGAAAGGCGGAGTTGGAAAGTCGCTTATTACAGCTAACGTTGGCGCTGCCATAGCTGAAAAGGAAAAAAAGGTAATCTTGGTTGAGGGAGACCCAAACCGCCCTCTTCAAACGATACTGGGAGTTGAGGTTCCTTCAGATGGTGTTAAGCTTGACGACGTTATAAGAAAGGATATGGATGTTGAAAGGGCTTTATACCCAACAAAGTTTGACAATTTATTTTTGATTCCTTCGGGGATTTCGTTAGAAGATTACTTGGAAATTGATCCTGAAAATTTTGCGAGGAAACTGGTTGGATTAAAAGCGGATTTCATGTTAGTGGATGTGCCTTTCCCTCTGGGCTCAGCTGCGTTATTATCACTAGGCATTTCTGAGTATTTCGTCATCATTTTAACAGAGGATGAGCTGGTTTTGTGCATTGAATCAGCGATAGATACATTGCGATTGGGAAGATATCTTTTAAAATGCGTTCCACTCGGCTTCGTTTTAAACAGAATTAAAGCTCCCCAAAAATTTACCAGTGAATTTATCAAGGATCTCGAAGAACTGCTTGAAATTCCCTGCGTTGCAAAGATAAGGGAGGATGCGAACATTTGGAAGTCTTATGGAGAGTGGAAGTCGAAAAGGGCTTTTTTGGCGTATAAAGAGTATAGGGAAAGTCAATTTGCCAAAAGTATTGATAGTATAGCAAATCTACTAATGGGAAGTCTTCCAAAGCCTGAAAAGGGAAATATCCTCGAGTTTGTTCAGAAAGTGATTAAACCCATAGTGTCTTAGGCGTTGTCGTTATTTTTCCATGAGAGTCATCATCATTTTCCAAAGTTTCACTTTCTTCTTTTCGTCTTCCGTCAAATATCTGCTGATTTCGTTTGATTCGCATCGAGTTATTAGTGATTGAAGACGCTTTCTTTCTTCGTCCGTTATAAAGGTGGAGCCTATTCCCTGAATTTTGCGGGCGAGCTTTGCTGTTTCGGCGAAAAGTCTTCCGGCCAGCAGGGGGTTCTCAATGCTTTTCAGTGTTTTTAAGAATTTTTCAACTCTTTCCTTGCCTTCGAGAATGTAGATTGTTTTTCTGGCGTCGGGCACTTTTGCGAAGACTCCGGATTCGCGTCTGACGATTCCTGCGTTTTCTAGTTCTTTCATGTGTTTAAGTAGTCCTGGGAGTGTTATTTTCCAGCCGAAGTCGTTTTCTAGTTTTTTGGCTATGTCTGAGAGGGATCTCCACTCGAATTCTAGAAGCAGTTTCATTACTTCGATTCTGATATTGTTGGTGAAGATGCTTAAAAGTTTTAGAGAGTCGTTTTCCAAGCGTGGTCACTTGATTTTAGAATAGTTTAAACTATAAGATAAGTTTAGCGCATTGGGTTTTAATATTTAACCTTGAAGTTAAGCATTATTTGGAGTTGGCGTTAATTATTTCCCTTGTTTTCTCGATGGACACGCCTAGTTTCCACAATCTTATTCGCAGGATGTATGTCGGCTGTTCTTGTGAAGTTCGGAAAGAAAAGAAATTAGACCTCAATCTCTGTTTTGAACAAGTTGTTATAAGGGCGTTATGTCATTGAATTTGAACTATTTTGTTTTTGGAATCATGTTTGTTTCGAGGGCTCCGGAATACTGTATGGTGCAGCATAAATTGGGTAGAACATTATTTGGCTTTGGAAATTTGGGTCTGGCCCCATTTCGTTTCTTGTCTCGAATATTGCTTCTGCCACTGTTATTCTTTCAAGAAGTAGGTGACTAAGCAGATGGATTGTTGCTGTGTCTCTGTGGTCTGCCATTACGGGTCCGGTCCAGCCTATGTAGACTTTGGCTCCTCTTTGGGTGAATGCTTCGGCCATTGAATAGTATTTTAGTCCGTCGCATCCCATCATGATGATGGCGGTTTCATTGAGGTTTCCGTTCATTCTTTGTTGCGTTTTCGACGAAGGTTTGGTTTGGTTGAGAAATGCTTAGATGGTCTATTATTGCGGCTTTGTTTCCGGTCGGGTTCTCGGTTGGGGGCTCGTAGGTTTGTTTGGGGGAGAGGTAGATAAGAAGGCCTAGAATGGCGATGGTGATGATGAAGATGATGGTTTTCGGTTTGGCTTTCATTAGGGCGCCTTCTAGCGAATAGGCTTTTTCCATGTTGAAAAGGGTTTCAGGAAGGTTAGAAATAGAAACATAAGCGCACGGGCTACCCTTTGGTGGTTGGACAAGTTTAACATTAAGTCTTCATTGTTGTTCTCTTGATGTATTCTTTTGTTGTGTTAACAGCAAACTTGGCGCTGTTAATTATCTTTCTAGCTTTATCCCGAGTGTAGTATTCCATGGGAGTCATCCAGTCGCCAGCCACCTTAAGAGGATAACGAGTATACACGACTTCTCTTTGTATCTCCCTTCCTCTATCAATCAATTCGACAAAGCTTCTCTCCATCGACCATTGCGGTTTTATCCTTCTAACAACTGCGGCTAAACCGCTAATCGCCCTATGGTTTTTAGCTTCATCACCCCCAAGCGCAAGAATCAGAGCGTTCGCTGCGCTTTCAATAGCTATTGAGGCGTGGAAAACTGCTGAATCATATTCTCCATCGCTGAAGCGTTTTTCAGCTCTTCTAAGATTGACTTCAGAAATTGTCAACAAAACCTCTACCTTACTCTTAACCATATCCTGCCTTCCTCCAAGTATTCGCAGCTACGCTTAATCTTTTCAATTCTGTCACGCAAGATTTGAGTGAAGATTCCATTTTTGTCAACTAAAACTTCAAAACCCTCAGCAAGCCCGTAAATAATCCCGCCATCCTGCGAGTGAACATTTCCCAAAAAATCCTTTGTAGTAAGAATTATGGCGTCGATCATCAGATGATAGTTCCATTCCAGCTCGGAAATTTTTGATATTATTTCCTCTTTAACCTCATCTACGGCATCGCTTACTACAATTATCATATCTAAATCGCTGTATTCGTTAGCTTTTTTCTGGGCAGCACCGCCAAAAAGGATTATCGCCTCGATGAAATGGAGATGTGCGAGCTCGGTTGCCATTCGCTTGGCTTGGGAACTCATATATGAACCTAATTCATATGGAGAAACTGTTAACTCTTCATTTAAGCAATACCATTTTCCGTCTTTCTTCATTACTCCCTTACTTTCTAATTCCTTAAGTTTGATTGTTAACCATCTGTCGCTTAACTCGGTTTCGAACTTCAGTTCGCTATAGGTGTGTTTTCCATGCTTTAGAGTTAAGAGGATTCTTCCCTCGGTGGTTAACGAAGTCAATTCCACTTTATGACCGCCCTAAACGATAAGGGAAATCAAGGATAAAAACTTTACTAAGTAAAGAAAATTTAACCGTGAAAACATTCTCCTTCCATGGCTTAGATTCGTCGCAGAAACCATGGAACCCTGAACATGAAGCATAGATATCATGGTCAATATGTTATGCGTAGACAAACGCCTGTTGTACATTTGTGTTGTTGATTTAGAATAGTTAGATATAGAAAATAATTCCATAGAGGCTAAATACTTAAAGTGTGAGTTAATTATTGCTGAAAAAGTAAAGGAGAAGGGAGAAGAAAATGAAAACTAAACTTTTAGCATTGGGTATTATCGCTTTGCTTGCTCTTTCAGTGTTTGCAGTGGTGCCAGCGTTTTCATATGAGCCGCCGCCACCAACATATCCATGTGTCCTATACAAAACTTAGCTTTAACAGGTCTCTCGTGAAAGTTGAACCCTTCATTAATAACGCATCATGTGGTCGAAATTCATAGAAGAAATTCCTAGAGGAATATTCCAAAATCTTGAAATATGTCTAAAAAGAAATAATTACAAATGAATATCTTGAATAACGAAATTGAGGTTCGAATTCTAACTTATCTGTTAACTTTGACTCTGATGCCCGTCTCAAAGTATCCCCTGTATAAATTTGATGAAAACGCAGGTGTAATTCTGCAGATCAACGATCAACCAGTTCAAAATGTAACTTTTATGCTTTTAGCGATTGAGCAAGACTCGAACCTTGTCTCCTTAAAGTCTGCTCAACATTTAATCAAAACTTTGAGCCTTTTTAACAATTGGAAAAACGGCACAACATCAGCTGGATTCCGATACCTTAACTTTATACGTCTTCTTTCAAACATTCCATTTCATGACATTGACCCTGAGTGCCGTGCATATTATATGGGCAATGTAACCCGAGCCAACGTGGTAAGGGAAATATCCATACTTTTAGATCAAGCTCTGATAAACGAGGAAAATTTCGCCTTCTCTGTTCTAATCCTTTACTTCATAGGTGAAACCAATAAAGCATTACTCAATGGAACCACATCCTACTACATGGCACTAGACAAGCCAATCTATGACTGGGAACTCAACCAAATCTTGCAATCAAAGGTAAACAATTCAAATACGCTAATCATCCTCGATACATGTTACAGCGGAGGGTATCTGTCTAAACTGAATCAGCCAGGAAGAGCTGTTTTGGCAGCATGCAATCCAAATGAAAAAGCTAACAGATGGATCTCCTCACAAGATGGGGAACAAAAGTATGAGGGATGGTTCACAGGTCATGAAAATGCATCCTTTAATAATAAAACATGCTTCGGACCCTTAGGGGTGATTGGTGGAATCTTAAATGCAACCGATATCAACAAGGACGGCTGGAGATCTGCCGGGGAAATTTTCCAATTTGCTTCCCAAACAACAATGTGGTACTGTGCCAACCAAACAAACACGGAAAACCAGGCGCCCTACGGTCAGCGTCCTTGGGCTAGTTACGGCTTAGCAGGAGGCGAAATACCTATTATCCAATACGAAGAATCAAAGCCGTTTTCCGGGAAGGCTAAAGAATGCAGTACGCGTCCAATCTTATTTGCTTCAAGCCGCTACAATATTTCTGAGCTCGAGCATCGCATGTATCGCCAATCTCTTAGCCGAAGTGGATTTGCACCAACGAAGGGTCCAGAAAAACCTAGCATCCTATGGATATCATCTCTTAACGAATCGGTGACGACATCACCAGCAGTAGCTGAAGGAATGGTTTTTGTAGGCACTTTAGGAGGTAAGTTCTACGCATTGGATGTGGCAACAGGTGAGATTGTCTGGATATTCAATACAGACAGCCCTATCTCATCATCGCCCGCTGTGATAGATGGAATAGTTTTTTTTGGCACTGAGGAGCCTGGGAAAGTCTATGCGCTTGACTCTTACAGTGGCCTTGCAAGGTGGGTATATGAGGTTCCAGATGGAGCAGCTGTATATTCTTCGCCAGCCATATTTAGCGACATGGTTTTCGTCGGATGCGCTGATAGATACCTTCGATGCTTAAGCAAATTTGAAGGAAACCTCTTATGGACTACTTATATTGGCGGTGAAAAACTTTCTTCTCCAGCGATCTTGGACAATATGATTTTTGTCACGTCTCCTTACGTGTATGCTGTTGACGTGTTCACTGGAAAACTGCTGTGGACATATAAAACAAATTGGGCTGTGATTTCATCGCCGGCTGTTGCTGATGGTTTAGTGTTTGTTGGATCCCAAAATGATGACAAAGCCTTTGCACTAGAGCAAGACACTGGAAAACTTGTATGGAGCTTTCGGACGGGGGGTTGGTTAACTTCACCGGCGGTTGATAGCGCTAAGAGACTGGTTGTCCTTGGATGTAGAGATGCCAGAATTTATTGCTTAGACGAGCACACAGGCAATCTTCAATGGGAATATGTTGATGGTGTGAATTACCTTTCAGCGCCGACAATCACTATGAACGGTTTAGTATATGTTGGGTCTACTAATGGAAATTTCTACTGCATAGATGAGGAAACTGGCGAGGAAGTCTGGAAATATGTTATTGGGGCTCCAATAGTTTCTTCACCCAGCGTAATATATGAACATGCCTTCGTTGCGTCTTACGACGGGAAAATTCACTGTTTTGGGGCTCCATTTCCAACCCATGATATTGCGATTTTAAATGCGAACGTTTCGTCCCATAAACTAAAGATGGGTGGACTTCTGGAAGTCAGCTGCACAATTAAGAATTCTGGTAGCGTAGAAGAAAACGTTGTCATATTGTGCTGCAAAAATGGTTCAAATGTTTGGACTGCACCTCAACATCTAGAACCAATAATAATTCACTCAGAAAATGTCACAATCACATCGGGAGCTAACTTCATCTATATGTACTCTTGGAATACGTCCAATGAAATTCCAGGATTATATAGCATATCTATTCAAGCACATCTAGTTCCAGACGAAATAGATGCATCAGACAATACTTATATTGTAAATACAGTGATGATTATAGCGCCGTCAGACATAGATGCCAACGGCGAAGTCAATATCATAGATGTCGCGATTGCTGCAAGAGCCTATGGTTCCACTTCGGAAACCCCACTCTGGAACGAAAGTGCAGACATAAACAAAGATGGGATTATTAATATAATGGACATAGCCTTGGTTGCTCACGACTTCGGAAAAATTTATATTTGACTACCATGAGAAAAGTGTGTTCTGGTAGAAGCGGCGCGCGCTAACTCACACCTGAAGAAATTGGAAAGAATGGGCGCCGTTTAGGCTACTAAACGCTAGTTCTCATGGCATGGTTTGATTTAACTAGTGCCATAAGGATTTGTGACTTCACATAACGCTATTAAAATTGTGGAAGGTCTTCTATAAGAGAAACCGGCAATGACATTATGCGTGCTTTGAAGGTTTCAGAATGAACGCATTAAATCTGTGAAAGGCAGGGCTATCCTCCAAAACCTTTTTCCGTATCAGTTCTAGAAGATTAATGTAGAAGGGAGTGTTGAAAGGTGTGAAGGTGAGAATTGACAGAAAAAAGTTTTTTGTTTATTTAGTAGTGCTGGTAGTAGTTGCGGTTCTTTTCTACCGATATATAAGTACCCCTGACTATCATTCAGGCTTCAGTGGAACAATTTACATAAGAGCTGATGGTTCGGTTGACCCCGAAACTTTGCCGATTCACCGTGACGGAGACCTTTATACTTTTACATACAACATTTATGGTTCGATTGTTGTGGAGAAGGACAACATTGTGGTTGATGGGGCAGGCTACACTGTTCAAGGTGAAGGAGCTAAGGATTCCAAAGGAATAATTCTGTCTGAAAGAAAAAATGTGACACTCAGGAATATGGAAATTAGAGGATTCTGGTATGGCATCCATCTCGAATACTCTTTAAGCAACAGCGTGTCTGGAAATAACATCACAGCAAACTTCATGTACGGCATCTGGCTCAATGAATCTTCAAGAAACGTTGTATCTGGGAACAGAGTTCTAAATAACGGTTATGGTGTCTATTTCGAGTATTCTCTGAACAATAACATATCTGGAAATTGCATTACAGACAATAATTATGGCATCTATCTTTATCGTTCTTCAAACAATACCTTATCTAAAAATAACGTGACAACTAATAATAGCAATGGCATCTGGCTCCATGAATCTTCAAACTATAACAGCATTTCTGAAAACAACATTAAAAACAATGGGTATGGCATCTATTTCCTCAGGTTTGTAAATTTTAACAGCATTTTTGGAAACAACATAACAGCAAACGACAGCTATGGCATCTGGCTTCATCATTCTTCAAATAACATTGCAGCTGAAAATAGTGTTATAAACAATGGGTATGGTATTGTATTCTCTATTGGCGGGCTTGGGGGTGGTTCAGACAATTTAATATACCGCAACAACTTCGTAGGCAATGCAGATCAGGTATACTTCAAAAACGCCACGGGTATTCACCTGCCACCACCGCCTCCAACCATTATTTGGGATAATGGTTTTGAAGGCAACTACTGGAGCAACTATACTGGGGCAGATAAAAACAGAGACGGAATAGGAGACTCACCCCACCAGATTACTCTTTCATCCGAATCAATACAGTATGACCGTTACCCTTTGATGGGCTTGTTTTCCAGTTTCAACACTTCCTTAGGCTATCATGTGGATGTTATCTCTAACTCCACTATACAGGACTTTGTATTCTTCGAGTCTAACAGCACGATTAAGCTGCGTGTCTCAAACATGACTGTAAATCAGACATGGGGTTTCTGCAGAATCCGTGTTCCTCATGCCTTAATGAATGAGACGTACCATATCACTATTGAAGGTGCAGAGCCTTACTATGTGAACTACACATTGTATGATGATGGATATAACAGATGGATATACTTCAGCTACCACAACTCAACACTGACTGCTAGCGTTATTGGGTGTGAAGACCTCGCTCGCAAATCCATGTTTTCTTTCAAGCACGCGAGCGTGAATGGGTTCTCTTAAACTATAAGAGTTAGAGACTTGAAAATAGTGCTTGATTACAACAAGAGCGCATGAGAAGGTTCGGTGGACCGCCAGAAATAGACACTTAAAAGTTTACTAACATCAAAGTTTTAAATTATTCTGGTTACAGAATCACCTAGTAGAGCTGGGAGAATTGAACAAGAAGATTGCTTTGCTAGCTTACCATACTGTCATTCTATCAGTTTTACTCATATCGGGAGAACTTCATCTCGTAACAAGTTACGGAAACTCGTCACCAAAATGGAGAACCCAGACGCAGAGTGCTTCGACCATTTTGAAGGGAGGGTGCATTTCTCTTAGCGCGCGCGAGCACGACTATTAGCAGCGTTACTATCATGAATGTTGACAGAATCATTGATGATGAAAACTCCGGAATTATTGCTATCTTGAGTATAGAGTGTTCGTAAGCGAAGTAAATCCATCTGTGAGTGCCATTGTCGTGTAGGTTGTAGTTTGGATACAAAACAACGGTATCACCCTCGTCAATTGTTACTGAAATGCTGCTTACATTCATTAGTTCATACGGAATGGAGACTCTGCAGAAGCCATATGTTTGACTTGAAGTCATATTGGAAACAAGTATCCGTATTGTGCTGTTGGACTCGAAATACTCGAAGTCTTCGATCGTTGAGTTCGAAACAACATCCACATAGTAGCCTAGAGAAGTGTGGAAACTCGAGAACATACCCATAAGAGGATGGTTATCTATGTTGGTCGCGGTTAGGACATGGGATGTGTCGCCTATTCCGTCAAAACACCACACACAATCTGAGTCAACTCCGGTATAGTTGCTCCAGTAATTCCCTTCCAAATCATCGTCCCAAACGTTGGCATCGGTAGTTCCGTATGTAGTGACCTGCTGATGAGTGTTGTCTACCAGGTTGTTGTGGTAGAATTTGTTGTTTGAAGACCAGTAGAGCCAGATGCCATCATAGTTAGTCATTATGTTATTTTGTGTTATTGTCGAGTTTGTAGTGTAAACCAATAGCATGCCTTGCGAGTTGTCTTGGAGGTTTAGATTAGTGACTTTCATGTTTGTACAGTTTATGAGGGCAACGTATCCTGCGTCATGCGGGATAGTCATGTTTCGCCTGTTAAGCCAGTAATAGATAGGTCTCTTGTTGACAGTGTTCAAAGAATCTACTTCATGTAGGAAGTTCGAGAGTTCCCAACCAACAACCCCGAAATTTTCCAGATTGTCAGTCATGCTGTTGTTTCTCAGCGAATTGTATGAGGAATTCCAGAGAAAGATACCGACTTCCCCATTGCTTACCACATTATTTCCAGACACGCTGTTCATGTCTGAGGATGTCATAAGGACTATGCCGTAACGATTGTTTTCTGTTACATTGTTGTTAGAGATAGTGTTGTTCGTAGATTTGAAGGTGCCTATGCCGAACTCGTTTTTGGCTATCTTGTTTCCAGCCAGTGAGTTACTCCAGGCGTCTTCGAGATAGACGCCATAAGTGTCACGAACGCCCGTTATGTTGTTTCCACATATAGTGTTCTCTGACGAGCCATAGAGCGTGATCGTGGCGTTCACTACATTGTTTCTGGATATGCTATTATTGTGTGACGAGTCTTCCAGGCGAATACCGATATAACAACAAGTTGTCACATCGTAGTTGTTTGTTATGTTGTTTCCAGAAATGGTGTTATTTGAAGAGCAATCGAGATGGATGCCGTTCTTTCTCATTGTTATGTTGTTTCCAGAAATCGTATTATTTGACGAAGAGTCGAGGGCCACACCAGTGGTAAAGCCTTTGATGTTCGTTTTTGTGATAGTCACATTCTTTATGGCAGACAAATAGAACCCTTTTGTCCCCATGCTCCCAGAGCCCTCAAGCAGGTATCCGTTTCCATCAACTATTATGTCACTTCTCTCAACCACAATAGAATCATAATTGTTGCCAGTGAACGCGTAAGTGACATTATCCAAACTGGTAATGTTTGCTGTGGAGGGCTCAACTCTTCCATCAGCCTTAATGTAAATAGTTCCGCTTGCTTGCGCTTCCTTAACTTTAACACCTGCACCCAACGTGGTTATGAGAAGAATTAGCAAAGCTATTGGCAGTATTCTCTCTGTACTCATGCTGCACCACTCATTATCTGTTCTGTCCAGTTTTTTTATATGTCTTATGGAAGAATCTTCGACTATCTTCCATGTCTTCTTCGCGTATTAGCATGTTTGAAGGTGCGATCATTTCTTGAGACAAGCAAGTCCGTGAAAAGTGAAAGAAGTTTGGGTATACGTCTATAGAAGAAAAAAGAAAATAAGGTATATTGCGTAAGCTATCAGAATTAAGCCGCTGATTGCGCGAATTTCAGATTTGTGTTTATATGTTCCTCTTGCAAGTTTGGAAATAGACCCGGCAAGGAATCCGACTAAGAAGAATGGGAGCATAACTCCTAGAGAGAAGACGAGGAGAACTAGTGGAAATGCTTCGAGAGATAGGATGGGCACCATAGCAACGAAGATGGGTGCGATGCAAGGATCAAGAAAATAGAATAGGAACCCGAGTAAGACAAGTCCGCCATAGGTGAAAACATATTTTCTGGCCAGGTTTTTCACCACAGGTTTAGTCTCAACTGATATCTTGAGAAGTCCCAGCAGATTGAGGCCAAAAAAGATGGCGAAGAAACAAACAATCCAGATCAAAACAACTTGAAAAGCTTTAAATGAACGAAGCGTCAATCCAATGGTCAATCCAATTGATACAGCCGCGAAAACGAAACCTACGCCAAAGAGCATTACTTGTAGAATGTTCTCCTTGAATCGAGTTGTTTTCCCTACAGTGTAGCTGAGCACGAAGGATAACAATGCGATTATACAAGGAGAGAAACTGTCGAAAAACCCAAACGAAAAGGCCAATGCAAGAATTGGGATCAAGGATTCTGAAGGTTGAGGTGGCGGCGAAATTTCCTCCAATATGCTGTCAATGATCTCTCTTATGTAAGTCTCGTTGAAATCGCCTTCAATTTTGATTTCACCATTTATCACTATAGAATTGGGGGAGACTTGGTATAGTTGTTGTTTCTCCTCTCCTTCATGAGAGGTAATGTCAATCCATTCAAAAACGGCTTCGCTTTCATAGTCTCTCCATATATTGTTCACGGTGTCGTTTTTGGCCAGAAACTGATTGTAAAGTGCGACCCAAGGAGGGCACGTGCCACAATAGCGAGGATCGTCCTGCGGATTAGAATACAGAAATTCCACAGTGACTTGCTCAGACGAGTAAACCACTTCAATAGATAACAGCAGGAAAACCAAGCCAAGCATTCGACACGAATTGTTAAGCATCCGCATTTGTGATCCTATGAAATCGTCTCTGCTAGTGAAATATAAGCCTATATAGAACAATATTACAGGACACATGCAACCTCAGAGGAGCGCGAGGAGTGTACAGAGAAAGTATTTGTAACAAGTCTTCTGACAGCGCGGGCGCAAAGTCTGCTAAGGCGATCAAAATGCTGTGGAAAATTCCTACCGCATGCGTATCTCTCGGTAGCCTCATCGCGCGCGCGACTGTTCACTGTTCTTCTGCTTGACTAATCGGTGTCTGGCTTTACGGGTTCTGGGATGGCATATGGAGCAGCAGTTATTGGGTAAAAAATTATCTGGCTCTTATAGATGGGGTCTGGTCCTGTTTCTTCTCTAGTTTCCGCGATTGCTTCCGCCACTGTTATTCTTTCAAGAAGCAGGTGTTTGAGCAAGTGAATTGTTGTTGTGTCTGTGTGTTCTGGCATTACAGGTCCGGTCCAGCTAATGTAGACTTTGGCTCCTCTTTGGACGAATGCCTCAGACATTGAATAGTATTTAAGGCCGTCGCACCCCATCATGACAATTGCGGTTTCAGAGAAGTCTCCGTTCATTTTTTGCTTGACAAACAGGGGGGTTATCCCAAAATACTGCGGTGAATCTTCCTGGGCAAACCTGACGGGCACTAACTCGCCGTTCATTTGCTCTTTGAGATACCTTGTTGTGCTGTACGTTTCGCCTGTGAAAAAAACGATCCAGTCTAAGGTTACATTTTCTGCGGCACATTCACCTGTGGAGTGCACTCTAAAGACTATGAAGCTGAAGCCTTGGGATGGAAGTTTTCTGTAAAAGTCGACTGTGACTTCTTCTCCTTTAAAATAACTCACGTTATAGCCTGCTTGTTCCAGAATAGCCGTTGCGTTATCGACGAAGGTTTGGTTTGGTTGAGAAATGCTTAGATGGTCTATTATTGCGGCTTTGTTTCCGGTCGGGTTCTCGGTTGGGGGCCCATAGGGTTGTTTGGGGGAGAGGTAGATAAGAAGGCCTAGAATGGCGATGGTGATGATGAAGATGATGGTTTTTGGTTTGG
>Ga0224501_10003091_pt1 | contig 13101 bp, 16 predicted proteins | sample SF_Oct11_sed_USG_4_FD_169105 | JGI IMG/M metagenome (GOLD analysis project Ga0224501, IMG submission 169105) | Sediment microbial communities from San Francisco Bay, California, United States - SF_Oct11_sed_USGS_8_1 | ecosystem: Environmental > Aquatic > Marine > Sediment | place: USA... | reverse complement strand
TGTATGCCGGGCTAACCCAGCTAAATGACAAAAGCCGCAATATTCTAACGGTCGAAGATCCCATTGAATATTACCTGGATGGCATCGGTCAGACCCAGGTCAATACCAAGGTCGAAATGACTTTTGCCAGGGGGTTACGCGCTATCTTACGTCAGGACCCTGATATAGTGATGATTGGTGAAATTCGCGATCTTGAAACTGCTTCCATTGCAGTACAGGCCAGTCTTACCGGTCACCTGGTATTATCAACCCTGCATACCAATACCGCCATAGGTGCCATCACGCGCCTACGTGATATGGGTGTCGAACCTTTTCTACTGGCCTCAAGTTTAATTGGCGTAGTGGCTCAACGACTGGTACGCAAATTGTGCCCTCATTGCAAACAGGCACACACAGCCTCGGCCCTGGAATGTGACTACCTAGCTGTTGACTCAGCTAACCCGCCCCAGATTTACACTGCCAGCAGTTGTAATGAATGTAACCAGTTGGGTTATGTCGGGCGAACGGGTATTTATGAAGTCGTTCCCATTAATGATTCTCTCCAGAACATGATTCATGACGGTGAAGGTGAACAGACCATGGAGAAATATGCCCGCACATTTAGCCGTAGCCTGCGCCAGGATGGCCAACGACTGGTACTGTCCGGTCTGACCTCACTGGAAGAAATTCTACGAGTTTCCAAGGAAGATTAACCCTGATATAAACCATGGCTGCCTTCGAATACACAGTACTGGACAACAGGGGTCGCGAAAAAAAAGGCGTCATTGAGGGCGATACCGCACGCCAGGTACGTCAGCTCCTGCGTGACAAGGGATTAATGCCACTCAATATAGAAGCTACCTCGGTCAAACAAAAAAAAACCACCAGCACATCACCGGGTAAACTCAACATCCAGCGCGGCATCAGTGCTACTGACCTGGCCCTGTTTACCCGCCAGCTTGCCACCCTGGTTAGAGCTGCCCTGCCACTGGATGAAGCCCTGTCAGCCGTGGGTCAGCAAACTGAAAAACCACGCATCAAAAGCATGATTTTTGCCATTCGCGCCAAGGTAATGGAAGGTCACTCACTGGCCAAGGGCCTGGCAGATTACCCCAGGGTATTCCCCGAGTTATTCCGTGCAACTGTTGCTGCGGGCGAACAATCCGGTCACCTGGATACCGTACTGGATCGACTGGCCGACTATGCCGAAAGTCGCCAGCAAATGAGCCAGAAAATCGCCCAGGCAACAATTTATCCTGCTATTTTAACCATAGTGGCCCTGCTTGTGGTTACTGGGCTATTAACTTATGTCGTTCCCCAGATCGTCGAAGTATTTGATAACACTGGCCAGGAATTACCATTATTAACCCGCATCATGATAGGCATCAGTGACTTTCTACGTGATTATATTGTTTTACTTATTATTGGACTGATTCTGCTCGGCTACGGAATCAAACGATTTTTACAAATACCCGCCAATAAAAAAAAGTATCATCGCACACTGTTACGCCTGCCCCTGATTGGTCGTCTCAATCGAGGATTAAACACGGCACGTTTTTCACGCACCCTGAGTATTTTGAATTCCAGTGGCGTGCCCATACTGGATGCTTTGCACCTCTCAGCACCGGTGATTGCTAACCTGCCCATGAGAGAAGCCGTTATTGAAGCGGCTGATCGTGTGCGCGAAGGCTCCAACATTCACACTGCGCTTGAACGTAGCAAATTATTCCCACCCATGACCCTGCATCTGATTGCCAGTGGTGAAAACAGTGGTAAGCTGGAAGAAATGCTGGATCGTGCGGCTATTCAGCAGGAACGGGAACTGGAAACACTGATAGCAACTTTTATGGGCCTGTTCGAACCTTTATTGATTGTTTTCATGGGCATTATTGTTCTGCTCATTGTACTGGCGATCCTGATGCCCATTATTAATATGAACGACCTTATGCAATAACAGAAACAGCACACCGCCCAGTGCCCCATAAAAATGAGCATCCACCGCAACATGCCCCCCGGTCATGGACTCGGAACCCGGCATAGGCCCGTAAACCTGTTCCCAGGTTAACTTGGCAATGACCAGTAACAGTAACACCAGTCCACTGTTAAAAAACTGCTTCATTTCATACCAGGCACCGACAATAAACAGGCCATGTAAAACCCCGGATAAACCTACATACCAGATAATATCTTCATTTAACCAGTACAGCCCCAGGGCAACAAACAGGGCAGAAATAATAATCACCTGCGACCAGATCAGTACTGAACAATAACGACTAAAAAATACCATCACCAGCACCAGGCCCGCCTGATTCAGCCACAGGTGCTGTGCATTCAGGTGGACAAAGTGCCCGCTTAACAACAACCATAGATGCCCCTGATCAATCAGCCCACGGTCAAAACGTAAACTATCAGCCAGTCCAAGTGTCTCAGCTAACAGGCAGACAATGATTAATAATAACCAGAAAATATGCTGTTTCAGCCAACGACTTAACATTGTGTTCATAGGCTTGCCAGTGTGCATCTGTTATGATTCATGCCAAGAATGTAACCTTTAATCTGTATGGAGTCATCAGTGATCGGTAAAAATATAAATAAGCAGCAGGGCTTTACCCTGATCGAAATTATCGTGGTCGTCGTTATCATTGGCATTTTAGCGACTTTTATCGCACCCAAATTTCTAGGGCGAACAGATGAAGCACGCATTACCAAAGCCAAGGCTGATATAGGTGCTTTAGAAAGTGCACTTGAACTCTATAAACTGGATAACTATAACTATCCAAGCACCGACCAGGGCTTACAGGCACTGGTAGAAAAACCCGGTTCAGACCCTGTACCTGTTAACTGGAAAGATGGTTATATTAAAAAATTACGTAAAGATCCCTGGCAACGTGATTATCTTTATCTCAGTCCGGGCGAACATGGTCAAATCGATATTTATACCCTGGGTGCTGATGGTGTCGAGGGCGGTGAAGGTGCCAATGCTGACATTGGTAACTGGAATATCGAATAAGTTTTTCTGCAGACTTAATCAACAGGATGCCAGCCAAAACATCCAGTACGCTCTCCAGAAAACATGGCGGTTTTACCCTGTTTGAATTGCTGGTGGTTATTGTCATCATCAGCATAACTTTTGCTCTTTTCATGAGTGTTAATTTTTCTTCTGGTAATCCGGCAGAACGCATTCGTAAAGAAGCCAGCCGACTACAATCACTTTTATCATTTGCTCACGAACAGTCGGTCATCCGTGGAGAAGAATATGGCATCTACTTTCAACCGGCTTCCTATAATTTTATGCTCTACATCACTGAGGATGACAACTGGGTTCCTGTTGATGGAGATCCTGTACTAACTGAAAAACAGTTAACTGACCATATGGAACTTGAGCTAACTGTAGAAGATACTGACATTGTCATTGATGAACCTGAAACCACGGCGCTCAGTGAAGATGAAATTAAAATAAAACCCCAGGTATTTTTATTATCCAGTGGTGAAACTACACCGGACTTCGTGATACGTTTTCTAATACCAGATGTAGATACCACATTCGAAGTTCATGGTACAACGGATGGAAAATATGAGCTTGTGCAGGCACAGTAAACAGACCGTTAGCGGCTTCACCCTGATCGAGATACTGGTCGCACTGGTTATTATTGCGGTGGCACTGGGGGCGCTGATTAAAGCATCCAGCGATCACACTTTTAGCGCCAGTTACCTGAAACAGAAAACCATCGCCCACTGGGTTGCTATGAATGAACTCACCCTGTTACAGGTCGAAAAAAAATGGCCCGACCTGGGTTCTGAAAAAAAACACACCGATATGGCTGATCATCAATGGTTCTGGACTCGAGAAGTGCTGGAACTACCAGACCTCGTCACCGGCGAACCATCTCAACAGGTACGACAGGTACTATTTACCGTATATCTTGATGAAGACCGGCAACAACAACTCACCCGGCTAACCGGCTACCTGGAACGACCATGATCAACTACCCGGTATATACACCTGATAAAACACAGTATGGCTTCACACTCATCGAAGTGCTTATTGCCATGGCCATTTTTGCCATACTTTCCCTGCTAGCCTATGGTGGACTCAACCAGGCCATTATCAGTAAAGAAAGAACCGCAGCCTCATTAGCACGCCTGCAGGAATTACAAATCACCATGACTAAAATCCAGCGTGATTTTTCACAAATCACCAGCCGAACCATGCGTGATGAAATGGGCACACAACATCCCGGCCTAACAGCCCAGCAGGGTAATGAGTTTTTAATCCAGCTAACCCGCAATGGCTGGCGCAACCCGGCTAAAACCACCCGTGGTCATTTACAACGTGTCGCCTACCGTATGGATGAAGATAAATTACTGCGTATTCACTGGCCCTTCGTCGATCGGGCAGTGGACGATCAGGGCGTGGAAACCCAGTTAATCAGCAATCTTAAAGATGTTAAACTGCGCTTTCTCAATGATCAAAATGAATGGCACGATTCCTGGCCTGCTCTTAATGCTGAGCCAGAAAATAACAACACCTTACCGGTTGCCATAGAAGTGACCCTTGAAATGGAAGACTGGGGCAATATGGTACGTGTAATCAGGACCACAGGATGACAATGATTAAACAACAGGGTGTAGCACTGATTACCGCATTAATGATTGTTGCAATTGCTGTCATCCTTGCCAGCTCCTTACTTGGTGACCTGTATCTTGATCGTCAACGAACCTACAACATTATTAATACCGAGCAGGCCTATTTATATGCACTGGGTGCAGAAGTCATCGCTAAATCAGGCCTTAAACTGGACCGGCAAAATAACAGCTTCGACAGCCTGAACGAGATCTGGGCCCAACCAACGCCTCCTTATCCTGTTGAAGGTGGACACATTGCAGCCGCCCTGGAAGACCTGCAGGGTCGGTTTAATCTGAACAATTTATCCAGCAGTCTGAATAACAATCATCAGCAGGATCTTGAGCGTTTTAAGCGATTACTCGCTACCCTGAAACTCGAACCCCAGCTGGCAGATGCGGTTGTAGACTGGCTAGATGAGGATTTAACTACAACCATACCCGGTGGTGCAGAGGATGACTATTATATGAGCCTGCTCAAACCCTACCGCACTGCCAATCACATCATGACCAGTAAAAGTGAACTAAGATCAATTAAGGGCTTTGGTGAAGATGATGTATATGAAACCATTGAACCATTTGTCTGTGCCTTACCTGAAGTAACCACAATCAATATCAACACGGCCAGCCCTGAAATGTTACAATCTGTCAGTAACGATATAACTGCCAGTGATGTCGAGGCCATCATAACTGAGCGTGATGGCGATCCAGAAAAGGAAGATGACGGATCTTCTTTTGAAGACATAAATAAGTTTAAAGAGTTTATGCAAAATAGTTTAAAAAAGAAAAACCCAGCCACTGATGGTATGGCCACATCAACCAACTACTTCCTGTTAAGTTCTTTTGTCGAAACTGGACGTGGAAAAATCTGGCTATACAGCATTATTCAACGCGACGACAAAGGTGCCGGCACCGTTATCAGTCGCTCTCAGGGAGCATGGTAGTGGCTACTACTCTACTGGTTCTATACAACCCGCATAATGAAGACCATGCACACTGGACTTTTGTTAACGAGACGGGCCAGGCTAGCAGCCTGGGTTATGGCTCTATTGATAACTTAACCAGTATTGCCACTGGTCATAGAGTAACACTGTTACTGGACAGCTCCTGTCTGAATATACACCAGGTCAAGATACCTACTCAAAACCGTCAACGACAATTACAGGCTATACCCTATGCCCTGGAAGATGTTCTTGCAGATGATATAGAGGACCTGCATTTTGCAGCAGGCAAACGCCAGCCAGATGAATCTATACCGGTTATCACGATTCAATGCACTCTTCTCGAAACCATTATTCAACGCTTTAAAGATGCAGGTATACTTCTCGAAGCTATTTCAGCAGACGGTATAGCATTACCCATTGACCATGATCAATGGACCTTATTGATTGATAACGAACGTGCCCTGATTAAAACGGCAAATTTTAAAGCATATTATTGCGATCTGGATCTACTGGATATTTTTCTCCCGACACTGTATAAAAAATCAGAACCAAAACCCGGCAAAATGATTATTTACCATTCTGATCAACAACAGTTTAATCTTGACAGCGTTAACTCACTGGAACTGGAAACCACTTATATAACCTACAGAGAAAGCCCACTGGAATTTCTGGCTCAGAGCCTGCCATTAATCAAACAATTAAATATCCTCCAGGGTCCCTACACAATCAAAAGGGAAACCAGTGTCCAGCTCAAACCCTGGAAATCCGTTGCTGCTGTTTTCTTTGCCTGGCTATGTATACAACTTGTCTATGCTGGCGTAGAAATTAATCAGTTAGAAACAAAAAATACTGAACTTAATAGCTTAATTCAAAAAGAATTTAAATCCGTTCATCCTGGCAATAAGAACTATTCCAGGATGCGCAAGGACATGATACAGACACTGAGTGATATTCGCGGCAATGGTAACAGTGATGAAAAACAATTATTCCTCAGCCTGCTTGCAGAAGCCACGCCAGCACTCAGCAATAATTCCAAATTGACTATTAATGGTATTATTTTTCGCAACAAATTTGTCGACTTTGATATTCAGGCTGATTCATTACAAACCCTGGAAGCGGTTAAATCAAGATTACTAAATATTGCCAGTATAAAAATCGTTATGTCAACCACGGTCGAAAAAGACAAGGTCAAAGGACGTCTAAGACTGGAGCAGAAAAGCTAATGGACTTACAACAGTATCTAAGCCCGATACAGGACTGGCTAGACAGCCTGGAAAAAAGAGAACGTCATGTTGTCCTTGGCGGTGCTACTATTTTAATCATCAGTCTTTTTTATTTTCTTATCTGGCAGCCTGTGTTTGACAGCCTTGAGCTGGAGCAGGAAAAATATAATTCGCAACGTGAACTTTATTTCTGGATGAAAGATGCTGCAGCCGAGGTAAAAACGTTTCAACAAAGCGGAACAAGGCTAAGTAATCGTTATAAAAACCAGTCCATCTCATCACTGGCAGAAATGAGCGCACAAAGCAGGGGTGTCAAACAGAACATCAGTAAACTCGACTCCAATAACAAAGGCGTAAAAGCCGAACTCAACCAGGTCAGTTTCGACAACCTGGTTTTATGGTTAGCTGACCTGGCAGCAAAATATAATATTCATGTTTCCAGCCTGCATATTGAAAAACTCAATGAAGCGGGAACAGTTAATGCCCGGGTCAGCCTGGAACGAGACCCATCATGAAACCAAAGCATTATATTCTCACTGCCATTATCTCATACCTGCTTTTTACTATTGTTACAACGCCAGCAGCCTCTATATTTTCTCTGATCCAGAAAGACACCAAACTACCTTTTACCATACAGGGCATAGATGGCTCGATATGGAACGGCTCCGCTGAACGAGTCATTATTCCTTCTGCACCACAACTGGAGAATATTTACTGGAGCATAAATCCTTTTGCACTATTAATTGCAAATGTAAGCGCATCTATTGAAGCTGAAATTATGAACAATATCCTGACAGGCGACATTTCTGTTAGCAACGATGGAAGCTATAGGGCCTCGGATATCAGCACACAGCTTTCTTCTTCAACAGTTCAGAAATTAATAAATCTGCCACTTGGAGAATTATCAGGTGAATTTTATATTAATATTGAATCTATTCAATCCACAAAGAATATTCCCGTCATCGACGGAACCATTGCATGGGAAAAAGCCGCCTACACTCTTGCCGATACTGTTAATCTTGGCACTATTAATCTTATAATTAAGCCTGCAGATTCGAATGCGCTCAAAGCCAAGATCAATAACAAAGGTGGTGATATTGCTATTTCCGGCGAAATCCATATAGCTGATAATAAAACTTATAAACTTGATCTTGCATTTGCACCTCTTGAAACAACTAATAACAACATTAAACAAAGCCTGGCCATGTTTGCCAGAAAACAAACCGATGGTTCATATTTATTAAGAAAAACAGGTAACCTTAGAAGCCTTGGCTTCTGATTATTATTGCTATGCCAAAACCTTATCAACGCATAAAAATACAATCCAAAACTGAAACTGTAACACCAGAAACAAAATGTTCATTTTGTACTGGCTCTATCTGCTGTACCTACATTACCCAGCATATTGATACCCCAAGATCAAAATCAGATTTTGAACACCTGCTCTGGCAAATATCACATCAAAACATCAAGATTTATAAAGATGAAGATGGCTGGACACTACTGGTAGAAACCAAATGCAAACACCTGCAACTGAATGGTGACTGCGGCATTTATGAACATCGTCCGACTATCTGTCGTGACCATACCAATGATTTTTGTGAGTACGATGCACCATCTGAAGATGGGTTCGAACTTTACTTTCCCGACTATGATGCACTAAGAGCTTACTGCATAAAACGCTTTAAGAGCTGGGATAAATAACTAGCCACCCGTAATCTGATCGAACGAATCCAGTAACGGGTATTCATGATGTTCTTTTTCATCACCCATACTGTCTGGCTTTCTAATAGCAAGCAAATTGTCTATACCATATTCACTGGCCGCATCCAGCACACTAAAATTATCATCAATGAATAATGTTCGCCCAGGATCAAAACTTTCGATGGTTTGTAATTTTTGCCAGAAACCGCTTTCTTCTTTTGCCAGCAGAAGCTCGTGCGAGGTAATAATTCGATTAAAATAACGATCCAGCCCTGTTTTATTCATTTTAATTGCAACGCTTGCCGGATGCGCATTTGTTACCAGCACCACGCGCTTTCCAATCATATGCAAATATTCGAGAAATTCTTCCACACTTGGACGCACAGCTATTTTATCTGCCACATCTTCTTTTAACCTGGGTATATCCAGCTCAAGTTCTTTCGACCAGTATTCCACACAGTACCAGTCCAGCGTCCCCATTACGGCGCTGTATTTTTCATTTAAAATAGAATGTGCTTCTGAATGCTCCAGGCCATGCCTCTCTGCATAACACAGAGGTACATGCTCCAGCCAGAAATGATTATCAAAATGAAGATCTAGCAGCGTACCATCCAGATCAAGAAAAACACTGTCTATATTTAACCAGTTAATCATCGTCATTCTGCTCCTGTTTCGAGTAGAATATACAAAATTCTAATGATTGAACATGCCATGCCAGATAAACCTAAAATTATTAATGTCACATCACTTACTAAAAGCAAATTATTTCATATTCAGCAAGTAGCGCTGGAATTCTCCAGCGGCAAGCAGGCGCATTACGAAAGAATCCTGGCCGCAGCCAATGGGGCCGTGCTTATTGTACCATTACTGGCAAATCATAATGTACTGATGATCCGGGAATACTCCGTTGGCACCGATCAATATGAACTGTTATTTCCCAAGGGACTGATCGATGATGACGAATCAATACTATGCGCCGCCAACCGTGAACTCATGGAAGAAACCGGTTATGCAGCAAGACAGTTAAACCATATTAATACCATGACTATCGCACCAGGTTATCTCGGCTTTAAAACTCATATTATCCTGGCAGAAGACCTCTACCCGGAACAACTGGAAGGCGATGAACCTGAACCCCTGGAAGTTCTTGAGTTCAGCCTGAACGACATCGATGAAATTGTACAGCGTGATGACTTAACAGAATCACGAACCATTGCCGCGCTTTACATGGTACGTGATATTTTATCAAAGCGAACAAATCATGCCTGATTATCGCCTGCAGTCATTATGCGACCAGGCATTGATTATCGCGCATGAGGCAGGGCAAAAAATTCTCGAAATCTATAATGATGATTACACAATAGAACATAAAGAAGACAAAACACCACTCACGACTGCTGATCTTGCCGCCCACCACATCATTGTTAACCAGCTTGCTTTATTAACACCTGACATACCTGTCTTATCTGAAGAGTCCGATTCGATTTCATTCAAAGAACGTCAGTCCTGGCAACGTTACTGGCTGGTTGACCCACTGGATGGTACCCGTGAATTTATTAAACGCAACGGCGAATTTACAGTCAACATTGCTCTAATTGAAAAACACGTCAGTATCCTGGGTGTAATTTACGTGCCGGTCTCCGACTGTAGTTATTTTGCCTATAAAAATGGTGGTGCTTTTAAAGCAACAACAGGCCAGGCAAAACAATCGATAAGTGCTCGCCTTTTATCAAAGGATAAAATGACTGTTGCAGGCAGTCGCTCACATGCATCAAGCCGACTACAAACTTATATTGATAAACTGGGTGATGTAAATATCATTAGTATGGGTAGCTCGTTAAAATCCTGCCTGGTAGCAGAAGGCAGTCTTGATCTTTATCCCCGTCTTGGCCCAACATCCGAATGGGATACTGCCGCCGCGCAATGCATTGTCGAACAGGCGGGCGGCTTTATGACTAAAACTGATATGACGCCGCTGCGTTATAACACCAAAGACAGTTTACTGAATCCGGAATTTTTTGTTTTTGGCGATAACTCGGTTAACTGGTCTGACTATTTATAATTAAAAAGCCTGCTGAAATGCCTGTAAAAATCTATCATAGTCATTTTTCGGCAAATGATTGATTCCAGCTGCTGCCTTACGCCCACCACCTGTTTCAAACTGTCGACATAAATCATCGGCACCGGTTTTATTATTTAATGGTGCACGCACACTGACCAGGTAACCATCATCTTTTTCAGTCAGCATGGCATGAGCACGATCGGTAAATTGTTGCGCAAGATCATTCGCATATATGCCACTTACCCGTCGCGCCCATTTTTCATTGGGTAACACAAACAATGCATGGCTATCATCAGCAAAAGCCGGATTTAACTGCCTGGCATTTTCCAGGTCATCCATGTAACCATCTAACAGTGTTTTATAACCTGCTTCATTTTCAATGAAATCAAATGGATTTTCATAAGGCTGTATTAAACGATACAGGGCATCAGGATGATAAATCAAATCATCCAGGCTTGAACCATAACCATTGTAATTAATACAGGTACCCAGTGTTTTTAACTGCTCCAGTTTTTCACTGGCTACATTTAATGGCTTTGCTGCAGCTTCAGCAGCAATAAAAAGATTATCGCCATACGCGGCTGTTACTGCCCAGGCCAGGTACTTTCCGCCCAGGTAATCATTGACCAGTAAACTTGAACAGATATCCGCATCAGTATTGATATGTGTTTCCAGCGCTGGATGAGCCGGTATATCACCCGCAAAATGATGATCAAAATAAATCGCCTGAGCACCTGCATCTAACAGCCGCACAAGATCATCCCGGTTTTTATCCAGCGAGATATCCAGGACCGTAACATAATCTCCGGCTGATACTTCAACCCGCTTAAGCAGGCTTATATCTCGCTTAACACCGGTTACCAGCTGATTTTCAACCGGTTTTGCCAGGCGTAACTGGTGTAAAGCACAAATACCATCGGCATCGCCGTTGAACACATCAATATAATTCATCTCACAACCTGGGCATTTTTAAAAACAGGAGCTTACCGACTCGAATAGACAATAGCAATCTGCATTTATAGTCATAAAAAAAGGGCAATGATTAATTGCCCTTGAGTCGTTAAAACTTATTTATTTTTAGAATTATTTGTTTTGCTGCTTACGTCTTGAAACACCGATAAGACCGATCAGGCCCGACATAAATAACCAGGCAGCGGCAGGAACAGGTACTACAGCTACATTACCTGTACTTCCAAACCATGCACTCGATAATTCCACGCAACCATCTGTACCTGGTAAACACTGATCACCCAAAGCAGACGTTCCACCAATGGTATACGCGCCTGTATTAATACCAGTCACATGAGCTGCGAAAAACATGGTTGGTTGCTGTGGATCGGGATCTAGCGGATCGGGAACAGTTGGTGCTGAAAGTCCAAAATAACTGTAAATATCATCTCCATCAGCTGCGATTGAAAAACTTAAAGAACCAGGCTGACGATATTGACCACCATCACCTATGACAACATCAAACTTGCCATAACCATCCGCATTGCTTGGTTGTGCATAACCTGCATTCTGACCACCGTTGTAATCATTAAGAACCCAGTTCGTTGGCAGGGTCAGATCATTTGTATGAACATTAAAAAGATCATCAGTTATATTGAAAGCAAAACTCTGAATACCGAAATTATTAGTTGGAGACAATGCACCATCAACAATATCTACACTAAAATTAATAAGACCGGCAGCACCTTCATCATCAATTGATACTGTTAGATAATGACCACCATCAGCCAGACCACCATCGAAATAATTGACATTGCTATCGTCGATAATATAGCTAACTGATGCGGCATTGACAGCTGAAGACACAAGAATTCCCGCGATGAGACCTGCACCTGTTCCAAATAGACCCTTCATCCTCTACAACCCCAACTTTTTCATTTAATTCTTAAAAACATTTAAAGAAATAGAGGCACAATGCGTGCCAAATATCATCTAAACACAATATCCTACTGATATATATAGCTTTTTTATCTCCACTTATTAAATAAAACAATCATTTAAAATCATATTGTTTCATTATTGTTAAGCATACCGACACTACATAACGTGTCTTTCCATTACTCACCCATAACCACCTGTTTTATCAAAAAATATTTACAATATTAGCAACTGATTAACTAGTTACCGCTCATCCTGTAATTATTAAATTCTTTACACTTTCAGCTTTAATCAAACCGGTTAATTTAATGATATACACACTGAATATCCCTCACCTGAAATTAACTGGACGCTAGATTTGATACTGATGATTACTGAATATTTTTATCTTATTCAGATGATAAATAGAAAATAAATCAAAGCTCCAGCATCCAGTTAAAAACTGGCCGGATGGAAATTAAGAAAGAGATAAAATGGTGGCCGGGGGCAGAATTGAACTGCCGACACGCGGATTTTCAGTCCGCTGCTCTACCAACTGAGCTACCCGGCCCTGTATAGAAGGGTTACTATTGCCATCCTGGCGAAACATAAAAACTATTTAACTACCTGCCTCGACTCCTGTCTCGGCGCTCATCAGACTGCGAATGTCCGCTGGACATTCGGTTCTTCTTCGCCCAAC
>Ga0224501_10003090_pt1 | contig 13101 bp, 11 predicted proteins | sample SF_Oct11_sed_USG_4_FD_169105 | JGI IMG/M metagenome (GOLD analysis project Ga0224501, IMG submission 169105) | Sediment microbial communities from San Francisco Bay, California, United States - SF_Oct11_sed_USGS_8_1 | ecosystem: Environmental > Aquatic > Marine > Sediment | place: USA... | reverse complement strand
AGCCGTACCACAGCTCACCATGTAAGAGGTCTTTTGACATTCTACCATCCCGCATCCGCACAGCATGGACTAGCCAGCGTAAGCAACGCTGTTTGAGGAAAGTGTTCACGGTGGTGGTTTTTTATAACGCTAATTAATACGATTACATATTACCAAAATATACATATTTAGGATGGCTGCTGTTGCACACTGGAGTAAAAATCGAAGAAATCAAATAATTTTAACTGTTGGGAAATTATGTTGCAGCAGTACACAAAGGCTTACTAAGGTGTGTAGAGACTCGATGCTACTGCAGTCATGGCTATGGTCTACATTAGACTATCACTACCTTTTCAGCCTCTTTCTAGTATTTATATCTAGTGATTCCAGTGGGTTTGGGATAGTCTTTCAAAGTCTATCACTACTAACCAGGAAGTTTGTTGGAAATGAAGTTTGCTCTTTTCAGGATAGAAAGGGAACGCTGTGGAAACCTTGAATTGAAACCGAACAGAAAATTAGTATGTTTATTTTTGGATGTGTACCAATCATGGGAAGTAGGCATGGCACATTTAATGATAATTTTTGCAGAAAAACAACTGAGCAATTATCAGCTTCCAATGTTAGGTAAATCATCACCATTTCAATATTGCGATGGAGCACTCAACATTATCCAACCGTGATTGTCATAAAAATGTACAAAAATACTAACGTATGAAAATATTATGCTACATAGTTCCCAACCAGTTAATTTCAGAGTTATTGTTGAGTGGCATCACCATACGTCGGAGGAGGAGGTTGATCTTTTCCATAGTACGGTGGTGGCATAGGCCCTGCGGCTGGAGGTGGGGGGTAGGCACTTCCTGCAGGTGGTGGAAGGTAGGCCCCACCCGCAGGTGGTGGTTGGTAAGCATTACCATCAGCCGTAGGGTATGAGAATCCCGGAGCAGGCTGGTAGGCATTCTGAGTACCTGCAGCGCCATAATTATTCCCAGGATAAGGCTGTGGTCCTGTAGGATATGTGCTGTTCCCTCTAGGATATGATGCTGCAACAGAATATAACCTCATAACATAGTCATAACAGCTGCCATAGTAGTAGGGCCATCCCCAACAAACCAAACTTTTTGTAGGATTTATAACAAAGCAACGAATCCGACATCAGTAGGATGTCTGACCTATAACAGCAATAAAACAAATGGTAAAAACTTCCCCTGTACAACAATCTGAAATCCAGTCTTGAATGTGATCAATGAGTATCTCAGGGGCCGTTTACACAGTGATCAAGCGATACGGGTGCGAAACCGAGGGCGTTCACGCGGTGCACTCCTAATTACCTCAACCAAAAAATCGTCCAGATTCTTATACACAAACCACATGATCAAAATGAGGTATCTATGCCATACCAATCTTACAGACCTATAAGATGCATTCGAAAATAAAGGCTGAGCGCAACAACGCTCACCTTTTTTTTTTGGTATGGCGCCTTCATTCACTGTTACTTGTTCACAGATACTTGTATTTTCACCGGTTACAGCCAGGCAGGGCGCACCACGAGCAGGTCAGTATCAATGCCCCACCTTCAACTGAGGCTTGTTTTTGTTTTGAGCTAGGAACACTGCTATACTCACTAGCAGCTTACGGAATGCGATAGGCTATCAGACTTACATCTATTTACTGGACTTACATGTATCTACTACCAGTGGTGCACGAAGGATATCATTCTGGAGTCTACGTCGTCGCCTCACACAGCAGCATACGGAGAGCACGATGATGAAAATAAAAAAGCCAATGGCTCCAAAAGTAACCGCAAAAATCCATCCAACCACAGAGCCGCCGGCAGCTGTAATAAGAGAAATACATCATGAATGGTTCCATCAACTTTTCAGGATAAACGTACTTTTTCGCTGTTGTGCAATTAAAATAATCCTGACTCCGTTGTCATTTGAGTTGAGACTGCAGCCGAACTGCAATTCGTTAAATGAGGGGTGTCAGTTTATCATTTTCCTGCTCTCACTCCACTGAAAAAAGCTGAATTAAGCTGAATTATGTACGGTCTGAAGGTTGTGAGTTTGCTTTCCAAAACTGGTTGGGCTTTTCTTTGGTTAAGGCCTTAAGCAAGTCTCTCATTTCAAATTTTTAGCCTGGCTTCAGATCACCAGTAGATAAGGGTCGAGATTGCCCTACGATTATTTAAGATTCATCTCTTCTTTTTCAAGAAGAGTGGCCGAGGTTCGGCGGATGATGAGTAAAACATGGCTTGCGTTGACTGGCCCGAGCTATAAAAATGAGGAAGGGAAGGCAACGGATAACCACCTCAGTGATATCAAAGATTATACCAAGATAGGACACATCTTTAGTTTGTATAAGAATATAAACTGGCCTGGTTAATTATCCTTGTGCGCATTCGCTGGGCCTTGTAGGGGCTCAGCGTTCAACAGCACTAGACCCCTCTCCTTGACATGCAACTCAACAGCAGTTAGTTTTGTTGTTCATACGCGTATACATTACAAGCTCTTTGTATGTGAAAGCGAACCCGCTTTTATCTAGAAGCATCCTATTCCGGTTCCGTTTCGATCAGACGACACAAAGACATTGACATTATGTGCGATCTAACAGTCATTTGAATCGCTTATTGCAAAGGAGTATCTTAGACCCCTGTAACTAGAGCCCCTACTAAGACCCAGCACGTGCGCTCTGATCGCCATCGGATGACGCGGAGTTTGGTGGGATCAGTCGGAAAAGGGGCTTCATGTTCTATCTTAGTATAATCTTTGGTGATATTCCACACCGCTATGACCGGTCGTGAGAAACCTGCCTTCGGCAATATAGCTCAATTTTCACTAAGAGTCTGCATCTATACATAGTACTACTATGTGCGCAGAACTAGTTAAATGAGCACTACTCACAGTGGTTTTTTATGTAGATCTGAAAGTTGTACTGTGGTGATGTGTGACTCAAGTCCCTCTTGATCTCCACTGTGATGTATTGGCTTCCGAGATATTGAGTATAACTCGGTAGTACATCGTAGCAAGTGTAGGTTGCCTGTAAATAGGAAGACACACAACCAAATGACAATTGATTTCTACACAAGAACCCATGGCTTCCTTACCAAAATACATATAGATCATCACTCTAGTGCCGTATTATAACAAATGAATACGAATTTACAACTATAAGGCTAAAATACTCACTTGTCGTTGTGTATAGACACTTCCACCGCTATAAATGTTGACGGTTATACCACAATCTCGAATATAATTTTGAGATGATCCTCCACCAAAGTAGTAAGTTAGTTTATCAGATCCATAGGCAACAAAGGTGTACACGCATGAGCTTGAAGGCACGTAGTGAGGTGATCCTCTGAAAGCTCTCACAATTTCCTTTGTACTTTCATACGCCATTTCCTGAGTTCCGCTACTTAAACAAGTGGCAAGGTCATCCATATACCAATATTTAGTCCTCGGTGAGTACGTGGTGGTTCTTTGAGTTGACATTGAGGTCATGGTAGATGATCGATGGTTTGCTGCTGTTGAATAACCCACCAGCAAACACAACGCTACACCAATCCACGTCGCCATTTTGACCAGTAGTTAATTTACTGCAAACAAGAGCCAAGTTAGTCAATATCACATGATCAGTTAGTATTATGCAAACCATGCATGTGGGAGGCGGGTTATCAGTAATCATATGACCCTTACACTGAGAGGAATCTTTCAGGCTCAGTTTATCAGCACGATAAGGAAACTTGGCCTTGCAGAGATTATATTAACTTAGCAAATTGATGCATAGCATATCCCGATTGGCAACCAAATAAACTAGATGTAAACCTCCTATTTCACCAGACTAAGTTCAGTACTGCAGTAGGTAGTAAGAAGAATGTTACCAGACTTACAAAGTCAAGACTCAACTGACATTGCTCACAGTTATAATAAGCTCCAGAGTCACACTCACGAGGATTGCAGGCCATAGCCACAGACCCACAGTGATAACCTTCTTCCCATTTCGGGGAAATAGTTAACAAAGTCAGTGAGTGAGATCCCGCTGGGTTAGGATTCATTGATACAGTCTGATTCGGTGTTTCCCCGGGGTGAGTCATTAGGGAATTTCTGCTTACACCCGTGTACCCCATAGAGAAGGTAACTCTTTGGATAAACCCTGAACTGGGAGTCAAACAAGAAATGCCCTGTCCAAGGCCCATTACCCTATCCACTAAGACTAAAAGCTAACATATCACCCTACACGGACATTCATCTACCTATGTTATTAGTTTTCTTATAGTGAAGTAAAGCATAAAACCCATACCATTGCATCGATAGAATAGTAGGCTTATTGATCGACTCCACGTCTTTTCCCTTGACCAGTGAAGGAAGTCAGCATTGCACCTATGCTTTATACCTGCCGGTCTGTATACCATCTCATTGTACCGGCTTATACTACTGTACTCCCTTTTGACAGCTTGCAATAAAGTGAATTTATCAATAATGGAAAGAGCAATTTTTTTCGCAATGGCATTTGGAGTAATTCCCTGGAATATGGGGGGGGGGCAAAAACTGGAGAATTAGAGACTCGTCCGGGCCGGACGAGTCGTCCCCCTCATTTACCTGCGAGGTATTTGGTAAAATTCTGCGCTTTTTGTATAGAAACATTTGCAAAGAAAATCCTAATATCGTGAAGTTAAAATTGGCCCGAGACGATGAATAATTAAATTCCATTTCTAACTCTTCTTAATCTTAGCAGTGAGACGGGGCTGAGAGTGACCGACAACTGACAAGTCGTCAAGCGACACGAGACTGAGAGTGAGAGAGATCTGTACAATGTACTCGTAGACGTAGTCACGGTGACGGTAGTGTATTACTTATTTACTATTATTACAAGACTAGTCAAGTGTCTAGTAGTAGTAGTACTACTAGTACAACGACAAACGCTAAGCACTAACTAACACTAAGAAATGAAAAACTTCAAGTTTGTTTGCCATAGCTCTGCAATCCATTATATTTATTATGCTTACATGAAGTGATGAACCTTTTACTGTGCTCACTCGGGCACGGACCGGGTCTCCTTGAGGCAGCTTGTCGCAAAGTGGTAAAATGACTTTTGACCACTTTGGGTTGTCGCCGGAACTAGGGTACTAAAGGCACCCTTTAGTACCCTAGCCGGAACTGGTGAGCATCTTTCACCCCTCCTTGTCGCAAAATCGCAAAGGAATTCACTTTATTACCTCTTCTGCAAATATCTAAGCAACATGATGCCAACGGCAATATACTGAGGTCAACGTGGTTGTGGAGTGCGAGCTGTAGTCCAATCCAAGTGGAGTTTGTTGACAATATGGAAGTTGAGCTCTTTGCTAGAGTATACCAGTCGACTTCCAGTACTGCACGGTCTTCGCTCGTAGTAACCGGCTCAACGATATCTGACTCGGCAAGGAATTGGGAAGTTTCGTGAGTGTCACTGCTGTCAACACTCAAACTCAAAGTCAAACTCAAACTTCGAAGTCCAATCCCTGGTTTCGACAAAAAGTACTACATTCCTAACTAATCCAGCCAAGTCTATTAACTATTAAGTGCAAAGGCTGCACGTTTAGATAGACCTTCCAACTATCGCTAGCCATTAGTTTACGTCAGAATACCATGTCTCAACCTGGGTATTGAAAGTGAAAACAGTAAACATAATTGTTATGCTGAAAAGTCAAGGGTTTAACCATAATGTTTAAATATTGGTGGGTCATTCCACTTTTGTGTCAAATATCTGCTGAAAGCGTGTGGTTTCGAGGGTATAGGGTACATGGTTTTGAGCTAGGGGTATAGGGTGCATGGTTTCGAGAGTACGGGGTACCTGGTTTCGAGGGTACAGGGTACATAGTTTCTCATTACGTGTATAATGAAGTGCGTTCTTGGCTTTTTTCAGCCATTGTCTGCCCATGGTTGGATTTCAGCCTTCCTCCTCGATGTGCACAGGTTGTGTGATGCCATTGAGGGGAGATTAGTTATTTTTCTTCATGCTGTTTTTTATTGACTGAATTTGCCCTTCTTCATCGGATCATCACAATAGAACTTGATATACATCCCATCCCAGCAGTGAGCTAATACTCTGTAAGCTACTATTCAGTATATTTGGAACCAACTGAGTTTTTAATTCTTTTCAACTGAATTCAGTGTCACTGCGCTGGTTTTTTAGATGGGTGTTGTACTGTTGCTCAACCACATATGTGGCAGGATCATAGGTGTCACTGTCAGTAGCGCTTGTCTATGGAAATTAGGCTGGACTCGTGAGTAACTTTGAATGTGATTTCAGATTCACGGAAGTTTTTTCTGCTGATCAGCGCGTAGAGAGAGGTTTTCAAGCATGTCTGGAACCATCTTGTGATCTTTTGGTATCAGGATATAACACATCTTTGATGTTAGTGGGTGAAGACGCTAGCCATGTGATGTCATCACGAGGTTCAGGCCAAGGAGCTGTGGCTCTTGCTTTTAATCAAATGTTCATCAAGCTACAAGAAGGTATAGTATATCTTTATACAGTTGTGAAAAACTTGATCTTATTACCCATTGAACTGAACACTGCACTGAATTCAATTGTTGTTATACCACTGGTACACATATAAGCTATCATACCATTGGGCATTCTGTCGCTGTGATTGTGGTTTTTTCTTTAGACACACCGATTTTATCTATTATAGAGGGAAGCATTGCCAGAGAGGGACTAGGTCCCAATAAAGAATCATCCGTTTCTCTGCAAGTCTTTGAGGTTGATGGAGAGACAATCACTGATTTGATGAAAAAAGGTGCAGCCCAGCAATTCCTTAGCGAATCAGCGGAGCATGGCTTCTGGATCAAGGTAATTGAAATACAACACTTAAGAAAATTGTTAGTACTTGCCATTTGTACGGTTTCTACATGCTCATAAATCCTATACAACTTGACAATGGGCGGTAACTCCTTTAGTCGACTAACACAGCGTATATGGAGTGTGACAAATGACAGTCAACAAAGCATTGAATATTTGAGGGAACCTCTCACAATTCGATGATGTGTGTTGAACATCTACCGGGTGTTAGCGTAGATAACAAGCAGGCTCACCATGAAATTTCATGGCGATTGGATGAAAGAGTGAACAAAATTGGGTAGAATCTACCAAAAGTCGACGCTATATAAAATCAGACGATATCATCACATATAACTTGTGGATAAATTAGATCTCACCTTGTTGTGTTCTATTTCATGAGCCACAAAGGTGCTGGGTAATGAACTAGAAATAGATCACGGTATAGAGGGATAGTATTCAGACTTCCATAATGCTATCTAGTCCATTAGTCTGCTCTCAATGAACCGTAATGAAAACATTTACATTGCTTGTGGTGACCATACACCTTGTACACATAAATTTCAACAGCGAAACGAAACACTGATACTGACCTGCTTGTGGAGCACCTTGCTACTGGTGAACTAACAAGTACTGCATGTACTTGTACGGAATAACTCTGTGAATCTCAATCTAGGTTTTAGGTAGATAGGAGCCAGGTAATCTAGTTTCTAGCAGCATCCTTCATGTTGTCCTAATAGTCGATTGCAAAATTAATCAATAAGTGGGGTCGTCCCATAGAGTTATCTTTGCTATGGGGCAAACTTCTGTATATCACTTACACTGGTCAGAATACGATAGAAGATCACAATTGATTTACTTCTAAAACATGGTAAACGTACTGGGTTCAGCAACAATGTGGCCCTATATGTCACCAATCAGCTACGTAGTCTTTCAATTGAGCAGTTTGGCCGCTAACCTCTCAGAATTAGTGAACAAGGGACTTAGCAGGCAATTGTCCTATTGCTGTAAAGAATTTCAATCCAACCATGTCTATCGCGAGAGCTTGCACTCTTCGGTCGACTGTCCAAGTTGGACCATGCCCTGAACTAGCCAATAGATGCTTTTATTTCAGACAACCTAACGTTGGGTAAAAGAAGGCTCAATAAGGTCCGTTGCCGGTCCGTTGCCGGTCCGTTGCCGGTCCGTTGCCGGTCCGTTGCCGGTCCGTTGCCGGTCCGTTGCCGGTCTGTTGGATTAGCTGCAGGGCAATGAGCAACGAACGCTAGCTTGTCCGAACATGCCTAATAACTAGTCGCTGATCCCTCTTTTCATTTACCAGATGTGCTCTTCTCCATCGGATCATTTCAATGGAACTTTATGTGCATGCCATACACAGCAGTCCTGTACTAATTTCATGATCTTGGATTCATTCTGTAGACACTGGAAGACAAACAGATTCACACACCGTCAGAAGGCGACAGACTTTTTATGGAGGCATGGGGAAGAAGGAGCGGTTCGCAAACCTCTGCCATCTTTATCTACATCAATCTTATTGTTGTAAGTTTAAGGAGCCTGTTCACAAAGATATAGGACACCCACTAATCTTCAACAATGGGGCTTCCGTAATAAGTGTAAGATCCTCACATTATTCCTATAGCTTAAAGCAAAAAAAGCCTCAGTGAGGTGGGGGTGTTAGTGCTGATCTGCTCATGGTACTTCATGCTGTTATCACAGATCGTGATGGTGAAGCTGCCGGGTTGGATACATTTTCTCCCACTAAGTGTGGGTTAGATCGGACCATCTTGAGTGCGACAGGATCAATGCTCCACCTCAAAGCGAGGGCTATTTTTGTTAATGTGAGGAGCTCACACTAACAGCCGAGCCTGCATCCCACTGTTAGTTAATGTGAGTCTATGCTAAGTATCAAGCTAACTCGATACATATTAGTCAATATACTATTTTGTAGAAATTTGAGGAGACACCAGAGCCTCACCGATCTCGAATGTCAGTGATTTTACTCCCTCCTCCACCTCCTAGCAATGAGAGGACAACTCCGAAAAGTCGTTCAGTTCACAGTATCAGTCGTGTCGTCAAAGAACTATCCCATCACCCTCACGCTGACCGAGTAATCGACTACAGGTAAGCACACCACGCTCTCCGAATGCCTTCAGCATCTGCGTAAGTCAGAGCATTTCATTCTCATTGTGTTGGTGTCCTATATGTGATGCGCTGTCAACCATGTGCTTATTATTATCTGTGTACCCGTCCCTCCATGCAGAAGTTACAGAAGCTCAGTCTTTTTGAGCTTATTGAGCTTATGTGAGCCTATTCTGAGATAGATCTCCTCCTTGGTCACATTATTTTTCCACGAAATGTATAGAAGCCTTTCATAGCACCATATTTCAAAACTTTGCACTTTTCTGCAGAATCTCCTCATCCATGTCTCTGGTGCATATGGCATGACCCATCTGAGAAAAGACTTCTATGTTGGTGTCTAAATTCGTTTGCTTTTTAGGAATTCGATAGCAAAGCTGGATTTCAGTACTTGAAAAAAAAGACTTCTTTGCTCCCCGTAAAATGGTGTATTTACAATGTGTAAAATTGAGATTATAGTCATACTCTTCATCATAAACTCTTTTTCTAGGAAACAGAATATTTTTAAACCCCATCTAAAAAGGGGCTAACTGGGTAAAAGCCAACTGATATTGTTTTTAACTAATTGGACACTTGGCCCTCCCATCCTATTCAATGGACCTCCTAAGCTTGAGGCTTGTTGGGGCAGTAGAAGCTATAGGAATTATGTGAAAAACTCAGCACTCACCATGGCCCAAAATCCCAGAGCTTTTCAATCTTGAGCTAAGTGCACTAGCCATTGAGCTACCTCCCTGCCAAATATGAGACGTTACTACTACATAGAATAGCAGGTCTAGCCACTCGAATAGTTTCTTTTGATGTGTTACAGCGAGACGGTTGTGAGTAAATTGTTGGAGAGAGAGCTCGGAGGCAATTGCTCCACAAAGCTGTTCGCAACCTTCAGTCAAACTGGTCCAGCATTGGAGCAGACTGCGTTATTGAAGTTTTGCAAAGCTATGTCACAAGTAAAAAACTTTCCTATCTCTAATGACACATTTGCCTTGGTAAGTATATAGACAGCCCTGAGCAGAAGTGAGCGGTGGTCCCTCAATTCTGTGTATGAGGATTTTCTGGTATTAAGCGAACAACAGCGCGGGACTGTATGGAGTTGACTTGTCCAGAGGCAACTCTTGCTCTATAAGGGTACCTACTGATTTCTGTCCTCAGTAAATCGTCCTGAGTACATGCCGTATAAATGCGCTGTTATGCATACGATAACACATTGAAACATTATGCTATGGCTTTGGACAGGTCGGTCAAAGTTCTATACCAGGGCTGCTACCTGAGAAAGCACACGTATGTGAATCAGTTTTTTTAACTTATCCTCTCTTTGTGATAAGACTAGTGTGGTGAGCATGGGAAGTGATATATTACAGATAGACAGTTTATGCCCCTGGCATAGGTCGATTATTTAATCTAATATAGTCTAGTGTCTATCGTGTACATGGCAAGTCTTCAGTTTAAGTATTTCTATGAAAACTACTCTGCTTGTATGAATGCTGGATGAATCATGCATTTGTGAAGCCCAGAACTCTCCAAATGGTCAATTGAGCCCAGAACTCTACCATTCCCGGGTGAGTGATGAAACTTAGTTGAAGCTCAGGAGCTCAAGGCTGAATACTGTTCTTGTCGGCTGTCACTACCAGTGACTTTTCAAAGATTTGAATCCCCTTGAGTCAAAGTCACTCAAACTCTATTCATCTAGTTAGTGTTATACTAGTTATTCAAACAGCAGTTCTGATGCATGCTGTTTTTGCAATAATGCAACCGATTCAAAGAAGGAATTGCCATACTTCGTATAAGTTAGATTTAATTGTATTTGCATGTTTTCAGATAAATATCTTACTTCTATATAATTAAATTCTATTGAGGTTAATGAAAACTTGCTAGTGTTATTGGTTGTAATGAGTTGCTTTTATAGTATTGGGAAGCATCATCACAGTTATGTTTATAAGGCTGTTAGGCAGAGACTATTAAGGAACCAATGGCCTCTAACGTGAGTAGGTTGGGTTAGGCTAGGGCGTTACTGCCTTATTGGGTCATCACGGTTAATTCATAATAGGTGTACGCTTAATGCTTGGAATCAACCGTGCAATTGGCATAAAACACCAGCGAACGGGTCAGTGATATTGCTTCAACTCATGAGTGCGCTTGTTTGATCATGAACTAGCGCAGATGTGAGAAGCTCATGCTCACACCAGATGGCCTCAGGACTGAGTTTGAATCCGGGATCCTGCGATCGCGGGCCCAACGTTCTTCCGCTGAGGACCCCATTATCTCATTTTAACGGTAGCCCCAGCAGTGCAGTTTTACTATGTTATGATAGTAACATATATTGTAGAGTTTGCGTGCGAGTATGTATACAATATGTGCTGGAGTATCAGATTTTACTCTATGGTCCTTTGCATATCTTAACTGCATAAAACTTTAGCCAGCAGTACACCACCAAACTAGGCTTATGTTCCATTTTATTCGCCACATGCGTTGGTCGCTAAGCTGTTGCCATGCAAGATCGCAACCATGCATTATCACCCACTGCATGTTACCATATTCGTTGTGGCTATTCCATTCATTCACTGGTCATATTACACTATTGACCGGGTGTCATTCTGTGTTGGCTTTACAGGTAACAAGAAAAAACCGTTTTCCGCTTTGTCTGTGTTTTTAGATATGCGTGTCTCATTTGGCGTTTGTTTTACCTCAGTTTTCTGTAACAGACGATTGACATTCGGTTTCTTGAATAGCAACTTATGACGCAATATCGAGCTCAAATAATGGATCTACAGCGTCAGGTGGCTATGGCACTGGGGCGGGCCAATCGCCCGCGTACTCCGCCTTCCCATAAGACACCACCACCGCCTCAACTTCCTCCACAAATCATTCAGCAAGGAGATGTGAGTATAGTATCATGCAGACTGATAAAACAAGTCATGTCTGTTTGGTCGCTTAATGATGTTTGGTTACTGATAACAAAATAATTTTCACTATCATCTGACAGGGTAGATTAATTCATCACTGTGTTTTGGACCCGTATCAACATGGGTGACCAGGCAAGTAGAAGTTGTTCAATTTTTATTGTTTTTATTTTTACATGCAGTAAATTTGTTGTTTTCGCGTTGCACTACTTCATAAATTCTGTTAGATGGCTACTTGAGGCAGTTACTTTTTAGTCTTTCAAACGCATATTGAAAATGTGAGTTTCTATTCTCGCAGTTATAGTGAAGGTGCCAATTTGGTCTATGGAGCACCTAATGCTTCAAATCATGGTGAGACTTGTTAGTGTCTCAGCTAGGATTAATGGGAGAAGGTTAGCCTCTCAGCTGGGGCCCGCCATGAAACCAGGCTCTTGTGATCGCAAGACAAGCACTTGTATGCACATATATTTGTCCCAGCCATACCTGCCTCAAAAGAAATATCACTTAAGTGTAACCAATGAGGGTGGTATAGCTGAAAAAAGTGCAAAAACATTAGGCCAGATAGGAGAAAGGGTAGGTTTCATTATTTGTACTCTTGGGTTTCGAGCCCAGAACCTCAGATTCAAAGCCTGTAGTATAGGTAGTGTACTGCTTCAATCACTTCTCCAAATCTTACCTAACACTTGCCGTGTCGTCTTTTAGCCACGGCTAGTTGATCAGATTGAACGACTACAGCTGAAATTGGAGCAGTTAAATTCCAAGTTTGGACAGGTTACTCATACCAAATCAGAGATCTCTACTCAACTCATGGACAGTGAACAGGAGAAACTAAACGCCACTAAAGCTTATATAGACATGCAGATACAGAACAACAGGCTGAGAGAGGAGATGGAAAGCACTAAATTTGAACTCACTAACAAGGTAAACAATAATTGCGAGACTTTGCCATCCTATTTAACGAACCTCCTAATCCTGAGGTTAGAGCGGTAGAAGCCAGGATAAATGTGAAGAGCTCATACTCACAACAGTGGCCTATTACGCCTGTGGTTTGAACTAAGGTTCTCGCGGTTGCAAGCACAGTGCTTTTAGCTATAGGTAAAGGTAAAGGTTGTCCCATAGCCCTAAGGGCCATTGGGGAGTGGCTGTTAAAGACCCAAATTGTTCTCAACAACAGTGTAACTGAGGTGGGGTGCCACCCCTATTCCTCACCGCCTTTCACCTTCCCCAGCTCTGAAGAAGAAAGCCATACACACATATATAGTTTAGTAATATATAT
>Ga0224501_10003088_pt1 | contig 13106 bp, 11 predicted proteins | sample SF_Oct11_sed_USG_4_FD_169105 | JGI IMG/M metagenome (GOLD analysis project Ga0224501, IMG submission 169105) | Sediment microbial communities from San Francisco Bay, California, United States - SF_Oct11_sed_USGS_8_1 | ecosystem: Environmental > Aquatic > Marine > Sediment | place: USA... | reverse complement strand
TAATTAAGATTAAGGTTCAAAAAACAGCAATGCAACAAGACTATCAGCCGCAGGAAATTGAAACCAGAGTACAAAAAATCTGGCAGGAAAATAAAACATTTAAAGCCATCAAGGATAGCAGTAAAGAAAAATACTATTGCTTGTCCATGTTGCCCTATCCTAGTGGTCGATTGCATATGGGGCATGTGCGTAATTACACTATTGGTGATGTGATTTCACGCTATCACCGTATGTTAGGTAAAAATGTATTGCAGCCAATGGGTTGGGATGCTTTTGGTTTGCCTGCAGAAAATGCAGCAATCAAAAATAAAGCGCAACCAGCCACATGGACCAAAGAAAACATTGCTTACATGAAAAAGCAGTTAAAAAGTCTCGGGTTTGCCTATGACTGGGAAAGAGAGGTGACCACTTGCGAGCCTGAATACTACAAGTGGGAACAATGGTTTTTCACCAGATTGATCGATAAAGGGCTGGCTTACAAAAAAACCGCTGCGGTTAACTGGTGTCCGAATGACGAAACAGTATTGGCTAATGAGCAAGTGCATGACGGTTGCTGCTGGCGATGTGATACCCCGGTAGAAAAGAAAGAGATTGATCAGTGGTTTTTGAAGATTACCGAATACGCCGAAGAATTGCTAAACAGTATTGATGATTTGGATGGTTGGCCTGAAAGTGTTAAAACCCAGCAGAGAAACTGGATTGGTCGCTCTGAAGGTGTGGATATGGATTTTGCTATTGCACCAGAATCTCTTGAATTATTGGGAGATATCGATCAATCGAAGATATCAATTTATACCACTCGGCCAGATACAGTAATGGGTGTAACTTATTTGGCGGTTGCAGCCAAGCATCCTATTGCCGTTAAAATGGCAGAGAAAAATCCTGAATTGGCAAAGTTTGTAGTGGAATGCAATCGCAGCACAACCGCGGAAGCTGATTTGGCGACTATGGAAAAGAAAGGTATGCCAACTGGCATTAAAGCTGTTCACCCTGTTTCCGGTGATTTGATAGAGGTGTGGGCAGCAAACTTTGTGTTGATGGATTATGGATCAGGAGCCGTTATGGCGGTTCCAGGACATGACCAAAGAGATTGGGAATTTGCTCAAAAATACAATATAGATATCAAACAGGTCATCAAACCAAATGCTGATAGCGAAACACCTTGTGATTTGTCCAAAGAAGCTTTTGTTGAAAAAGGTATTCTGATTAACTCTGGTGAATTTGATGGTTTAGATTCGTACAAGGCAATTGAAACAATTTCAAACTGGTTACAAGACAAAGGGCTTGGAACAAAACAGGTTAATTACCGAATGAGAGATTGGGGTGTTTCCCGTCAAAGATTCTGGGGTGCGCCTATTCCAATGATCCGACTGGAAACAGGCGAATTGGTTACAGCCAAAGAGTTTCCTGTTGAATTACCAACAGACCTTATTCTTGATGGTGCCAACTCACCATTGATCAATAATCCCGATTTTCAGGATGTTGAAGTAGATGGCGTGAAAGGAAAAAGAGAAACAGACACCTTTGATACATTTATGGAATCCAGTTGGTATTACGCCCGTTATACTTGCCCGGAGAGTCATGACGCAATGCTGGATAGTGAAGAAGCCAATTACTGGTTGCCGGTTGATCAATATGTCGGCGGGATTGAACACGCTACCATGCACTTGCTGTATTTTCGTTTTTATCACAAATTGTTGCGAGACGAGGGCATAGTCAGTTCTGATGAACCGGCCAAGCGATTGCTAACTCAGGGTATGGTCTTGTCTGATACATTTGTGACTCTGGATGAAAAAGGGGTAAAAACCTATCATTCATCTGAAGAAGTTGAAGTAGAAAAAGACAGTAAAGGAAAGGTCATTAGTGGCAAACTAAAGACCACAGGTCAACCTGTTATTCTTGCAGGCATGGAAAAAATGTCCAAGTCAAAAAATAACGGTGTTGATCCACAAGCACTGATAGAACAATATGGTGCTGATACTGCAAGACTATACACTATGTTCGCTTCCCCTCCTGAGCAAACACTGGAATGGCGTGAAGATGGTGTGAATGGGGCTCACAAGTTTATTAAACGTTTGTGGCGTCTCTATGTAGATAATAACTTTACGGCTGAAACTTTTGGTTTGAAAGATCTGAATGATCAGCAAAAAGCACTTTACAGCAAGACCCATGAAACAATTGCCAAGGTTAGTGATGACATTGGACGCCGTTATGCCTTTAATACCGCTATTGCTGCAGTGATGGAGTTGATTAATGCGATTGCTAAATTCAATGTGAAGGATGATCTGGACAAGTCGGTTATAAAAAATGCGCTGGATGCTGCTGTCATATTACTTTCACCAGTAATACCTCACGTAACACAAGCTTTGTGGCAAATATCTGGCAGAGATACATTGATTGTTGACGAAGCATGGCCTGAAGTCGATGAATCAGCATTGGTAAAAGATGAACTCCTGATAGTTTTACAGGTCAATGGAAAGAATCGTGGACAGATTACAGTTGATGCTAATCTGGGGAAAGATGAGATAGAAGCATTAGCCAAAGACAATCCTAACGTGATGAAATTTACCGAAGGTAAAACCATCAGAAAGGTGATCGTTGTTCCTGGAAAACTGGTGAATATTGTTGCAAATTAAAAAAATAAAAATTGTTATTTCATTATTAATAATTTCGCTGGCTAGTGGATGCGGATTCCAGTTACGCGGTTCTGGTGATGCATTGCTAGCTGGCAAAAAAATTATGATTGAATCAAAGTTGGCAGACAGGCAATTAAAAAAAATATTGACGCGAAGGCTGCAAGTTTCAGGTGCAGAAGTGTTGAAAGGAATGGTCGATACTTCTGAAACGGTGATTGTTGTTTCATTGGAAAAGCTGGATGAAACCAGTCGAGGAAGTTTGCGAGATGTGTTAGGACAAGCCAATGAGCATGAGCTGACATTAACCTTGATGTATCAGATTAACAAGGTAAAACCACAAGTTAACACCCAGATTCATGATGATATGAATACACCAGAACAAGACAAAAATGAAGTCAGTGGGAAGAGCGAAAAAGCACTGGAAAAGTTATCGGTAAATAGCAGTTTTTATCAAAATGCAAATCAACCTGTTGGTTTTGTTGCTCAACAGAATCAAACAAGGCAGACTTTATTGGAAAAACTGGCAAATCATTTGGTGACCCAACTCGCCTATCAGCAAGAATACTAAATCATGAAAAGAGTTTTTATATAATCCATGACTCAATTAGCTTACATCAATATCATTTCAACAGATGAGCCGCTTTTATCCATGGAAGCATGCGATGAGATCATAGAGCAAGCCAAGAAAGAAGGTATGGAAAGCCGTGATATTATTGATGCAAGCGATAAAACCAATTGGGACGAAGTGTTGGCAGACAATAGCAGCTTGAGTTTGTTTGCAGAAAAAAAATTACTGGATATTCGTTTTGGTAAAATGCCTACAAAAACTGCACAAGAAGCATTAACTGCTCTGGTTAATGAGGCAGATGAAAATAATCTGATATTAATACGATTGCCTAAATTAGAAAAAAAACAGAAATCAACCAAGTGGTTTCAGACGCTAACTAAAACAGCAAAAGTGATAGAGCTCTGGCCACCGAAAGCTCACGAATTTCAAAACTGGATCAGTCAAAGAGCCAGGCAGCAAGACATTCAATTGCAAAAAGATGTTATCGCATTGCTGGCCGAGCACACCGAAGGTAACTTACTTGCAGCCAGTCAGGTATTGAATAAGTTGAAATTATTATTTGATGGAGCGATTGATATTGAGAAATTAAAAAGTGTCTCTTTTGATAATGCGCGATATTCTACTTTTTCATGTTTTGATGAAGCTTTAGTGGGTCAAGGGGAGCGTGCTGTACGAATGTTGAAAAAATTTCGACAGGAAGGTGCTCAACCTATCAGCTTGTTAACATTGCTGACAAGAGAAGCAGAATGGTGTCAGCAGGTGGCGGTTGCTAAACAAAAGGGCGATAACCCATACACCATTTTAAATGCGCCCTATTTGTGGGACAGTCGAAAAAAAATGATAATTGCGGCTTCCGATAGGCTACCTCTGGCGATGTGGCAAAAGTTGCTCATTCGTTGTGCACATCTTGATCGAATGATTAAGGGACAGGAAACCGGTGATGTATGGAGAGAGCTTGAATTATGCTTATGGCTGTTATCGGGCAAAAGTATATGGCGAGCAGCAAGTTAGCATTTGCACCAATTTAAGTTAAGAGGTAATTCGAACAAGGTGAACGACAAAAGGACAAATCAGGCAAAGGCAGAATTCGTTTTTGGCGGAACATTTGATCCGGTTCATAATGGTCACCTTGCTATTCTGGATGCTCTGAAACAATTATCACCTGATATTCCAGTAAGGATCATTCCTTGCGCTATCCCGCCACTTAAACAATCACCAAAAAGCAGTTTTATTCATAGAGTTGCAATGCTTGAGCTCGCCACCAAGAGTCACAAGGTGATAATAGACTTACGCGAATCCCAAAGACAGCAAGCATCCTATACCATAGATACATTAAAATCACTGATGAGCGAAAGTGGTGATAAAAATTTAATTCTGGTCATTGGCATGGATAGCCTTGGACAGTGGCAGCAATGGCATCAATGGCAATTAATTTCACATTATTGTCATTTGCTGGTCATTAATCGCGATAGCAATGGTCAAGTTCAGGACCAAAATCAAAAAATTTCACAGGGAATAGAACAGGCAGGATTTAAACAAATCAGCAGCTTTGAGGATTTAATAGTCACAGCTTCAGGTTGCGGATTTTATCTTGAAATGCCAGAAAGAAGTGAATCTTCAACACAAATTAGAAATTTACTGGATAAAGATGACGCAATTAATACACTCGTTCCACAGAGTGTTATAGAATATATCCATCAACATCACTTATATCTGAGAGAAAATCACTGAATGCAAGGTACCAAATTAAAAGATTTTATTGTAGACCAATTGGAAGAAATCAAGGCACAAGAAATCAAGGTTTTGCCAATTGAGCAAAAATCCTCTATCGCTGACTTTATGGTTATTGCCAGTGGCACATCAAACCGACATGTCAAATCAATAGGTATTCACCTGATCAAAACATTAAAAGAGAATAATCTTCCACCATTAGGTGTTGAAGGTGAGGATGTCGCCGAATGGGTATTAATTGATAGTGGCGATGTGATCGTCCATATTATGTTGCCAAAAACCAGAGACTATTATCAGTTAGAAAAATTATGGGAATAATTTGCTGCCAATAAAGGCAGATTTTAAATTATTATGAAAATAAAAATCGTTGCCATAGGAAACAAAATGCCCTCCTGGGTAGAAGCAGCCTATATCAATTATGCTCAACGATTGCCTAAAGATTGTGCATTGGAATTATTGGAAATTCCAATGGCGAAAAGAAGTAAGAGTCAACAACCTGATGTTTGGAAGGAAAAAGAAGGACAGCAAATTTTACAGTCCATTTTACCATCTGACTGGGTTGTTGCACTGGACGTAAATGGTAAAAGCTGGAGCACGCAGGAATTGTCTGAGCAAATAGAGCGTTGGCAACAAATGGGTAATGATATTGTGTTGATGGTGGGCGGACCCGATGGTCTTTCAGAGAAGTGTTTGCAAAGAGCCAATACCAAATGGTCATTGTCAGCTTTAACTTTACCGCATCCAATGGTCAGAATTATATTGGCTGAAGCCATCTATCGAGCCTGGTCTGTGACGGTCAATCATCCCTATCATAGAGAGTAGTGTAAGGCATGATCAAAAATAAATCAGGATATGCGACAAGATCATTCAAGGATCACTATCTTGAAAGGAAATTGATCACTGACAGAGTCATAGTCGCTACTGTTTTAGTATTTTTGATGTTTATATTATTGCTTGCAAGATTATGGTATTTGCAAGTTGTTCGCTTTGAAGATTTTAAAACTCGCTCTAACAACAACCGAATCAGTGTTATTCCAATTGCTCCCAAGAGAGGGTTGATTTACGACAGAAACGGCATTTTACTGGCAGAAAACCGCTCGGTTTATTCGCTGGAAGTCATTCCTGAGCAGGTGGAAGATTTGCAGCAAACATTGGATTTTTTGCTCAACAAAAATTTGATTGAAGAAAAAGATACAGAAGCCTTTCAGGAGCGATTAAAAGGTCAACGTAGGTTTAAGAGTATCTTATTAAAGGCTCAAATGAGTGAAGATGAGGTAGCCAGATTTGCAGTAGACAGACATCGTTTGCCAGGGGTAAAAATAGAGGCCAATCTGATACGATATTATCCCTACGGCGAAGAAATAGTACATGCTCTGGGATATGTTGGGCGTATTAACGAAAGAGAACTAAATCGGATCGATCAGTCAAATTACAAGGCAACGAGATATATTGGCAAGGTTGGTCTGGAGAAGTTTTACGAAGGGCTATTGCATGGAAAGATTGGCTTCAAGCAAGTTGAGACAGACGTTCAGGGACGTATTATCGGGTCACCATTGAGAGAGCAGTTGCCCGTGCCAGGAAAGGATTTAAAGCTCTCACTGGACATTCAACTACAACTGGCTGCATCCAAGGCACTGGGGGCGGAAAAGGGCTCTATTGTTGTATTGAATCCAAATAATGGTGAAGTGTTGGCGCTGGTAAGTAATCCTGCTTATGACCCCAATCATTTTGTTACTGGTATTTCATCAAAGGATTATAATCTGTTAACTTCTTCAGATGATCAACCCTTGTTTAACAGGGCAATAAGGGGTCTCTATTCTCCAGGATCAACTATCAAGCCACACCTCGCTTGGACAGGGCTTGAGAACAAGTTAATTGACAAGAATTATACAATCAGTGATCCGGGCTATTGGATCATTCCCAATGAAGAAGCTCGAGTCTATCGTGACTGGAATAAATTCGGCCATGGTACTCAGGTAAATTACAGACAGGCTATTATCGAATCCTGTGATCCCTTTTTCTATGATTTGGCTTTTCGTATGGGAATTGATATTTTGTCCAGTTACATGTTTCAGTTTGGGTTTGGACAGTCAACCGGAATTGATATGGGTGAAGAGCTTAGCGGTATTATGCCTGACCGTAAATGGAAGAGAGAGAAAAGAAATTCCCGCTGGTTTCCTGGAGAAACCGTTATTACAGGTATTGGTCAAGGTTACTGGGTCGCAACGCCAATTCAGCTGGCCAATTCGGTTGCTCAACTGGCAACTGGAGACAAGCGATATGATCTAAGGTTGGTCAGTCATATATCTTCAGATTTTAATGGCAAAAGTGATAACGAGAAGTCAAAAGCGCAACCGCCTCAGACTCAGTCGACCGATGTATTAGGATATTGGACTCCAACTAGCGTAAAGGAAGCCAAGGTACAGGCTGACTTTTCCAACAAGACAAATTTGAAAATGGTACATGAAGCTATGTATCTGGTAACTCAATTTCCCCGAGGAACAGCCAAAAATGCTTTTCTTGATGCTGCCTATCGCTCAGCTGGCAAAACCGGAACCGTACAACTGTTTACTCAATCTGGTGAAGAATACGATGCAGAAAAAACAGCCAAGCACTTGAGGGATAATGCTGTTTATGTTGGTTATGCGCCACTTGATAAGCCGGAGATAGCGTTGGCAATCGTAGTTGAAAATGCTGGTCACGGTGGTAGTGAGGCTGCTCCTATGGCAAGAGCTATTATGGATGAGTATTTTTTAAAGATAAAAAACAGGAAAAAACAAACCCAAACAGCAGTTAGTGATAAAAGCGTAAGTGATTTTAGTAGGTCTGACCAAATGGTTGACAAGGTGGGTGAATAAATGAGCATGATTGATCTGGAAAATAACCGTAGAGAAATCAGTATTGCCCAGTACCTTCATATTGATTTGCCATTATTGACCGGAATATTGAGTCTTATAGGGTTTGGCCTGTTTGTGCTCTACAGTGCAACAGGTGAAAGTCAGGATGATTTAAACAGACAGATCATTCGTCTTGTCATTGCCTTTGGTTTTATGTTTATTTTTGCATGGATTCCGCCACGAGTGTATCAGCAGTGGACGCCTTATTTGTATATTCTGGGTATTATTTTGTTGCTCGCTGTTTTGTTATTTGGAGATAAGGGAAAAGGTGCGCAGCGCTGGCTAAACATTGGTTTTCGTTTTCAGCCATCAGAGCTTATGAAACTTGCAGTGCCAATGATGTTGGCATGGTATTTTCACGAACGTAAATTGCCGCCTACATACAAAGAATTATTTTTTGCCGGTGTGATGATTGCAGTACCAACTTTGCTGATTATGGTTCAACCAGATTTGGGTACTTCCTTGTTGATCGCATGTTCAGGAATTTTTGTTGTTTTTCTGGCAGGTATTCCTTGGCGATTAATTGTAAGTTTGACTTTAATTGGGTCTGTCTATGCACCTGTGCATTGGTTTTATGTCATGGCGGATTATCAAAAGCAAAGGGTATTGACGTTTTTAAATCCTGAACAGGATCCATTGGGTAGTGGATATCATATTATTCAATCAGAAATAGCCATTGGTTCAGGTGGTTTGAAAGGTAAAGGCTGGTTGCAGGGAACTCAGTCCCAATTGGAATTTTTACCTGAGCGAAATACAGATTTTATTTTTTCAGTACTGGGTGAAGAGTTTGGCTTTTATGGTGCGATACTGTTGTTGGTAATGTATGCCTGGATTATTGGAAGGGGATTTTATATTACGGTCAATGCACAGGAAACATATACGCGTTTGCTGGCAGGTGCTATAACCTTAACGTTTTTTGTTTATATTTTTGTTAATATCGGGATGGTAACAGGACTGTTACCCGTGGTAGGCTTGCCTTTACCATTGGTCAGTTATGGTGGAACTTCGATGGTTACATTGATGATAGCGTTTGGTATCTTGATGGGAATTCAGACACACAAAAAACTACTTGCTCGATAATATTGTTTAAAAAGGGGGATATGAGGGATGAAAAAAATAATAATAATGATTTTGGCGATCAGTTCGTTCATGAGCAATGCTAATGAAGGTAAAGACCATCAGGCAAACAACGAAATTAAAAAATTGATAGCGGACTTTGCCAAAAAAATGGCTGCCGAACACGATTTCAACGAAAAGGAGGTATATAGCAAGTTTGTTAATATGCCGCCAAATGATGTGATCATAGGAAAAATTTCAAAGCCAGCCGAAAGTATGAGCTGGTATAACTATGAAAAGATCTGGATGACAGATGAACGTATTAATGATGGAGTTAAATTCTGGGATACACATGAGGCGCTGTTAAACAAGGCTCAGGAAGTTTATGGCGTCGAGCCCGAGATAATTGTGGGTATTATTGGAGTAGAAACATTCTTCGGTAAAAGTCAGGGAACATTTGCTGTTGTTGATGCGCTTAATACGTTAGGTTTTTATTATCCGCCAAGAGCAGATTTCTTCAGAAAAGAACTGGAAGAGTTTTTGGTGCTTGCCAAAAATCAGGGCTGGAGTCTGGATGATATATACGGTTCCTACGCTGGAGCAATGGGTATGGGGCAGTTTATATCCAGCAGCTACCGAAATTATGCTGTAGATTTTAATCAGGACGGAAAGATTAATCTATTTTCTGATCCTGCTGATGCTATAGGAAGCGTTGCCAATTATTTTAAATCTTTCGGTTGGCAAACTGGTGGGTATATTGCCCAGCCTATTAAACTTTCCAAAAAACAATTGGCGTTGGTGCAAAAAAAACTGGAATTGCAATTCACAGCAGCCGATCTGAAAAAACATAAAATCAGAGCTAAAAATCTTAATACTTCCAAACTGGGTATCTTTGCCTTTGAGGCCAGTGAAAGCAAAAATGAGCATTGGTTGGCGGGAGATAATTTTTATGTGATTACCCGTTACAATCATAACGCCATGTATGCGCGAGCTGTATTACAGGTAAGTCGAGCTATAAAAGCTAAAAGAACGGCAGCTAAGAATTAATTGTATAGAACCGATATTACGTGAAACGCATGTTTTTTAAAAATGACCTGGCAGGCATAGTTAATGACAGATGATAACAAGCTATATTTTCGAAAAATAAACCTTCGCGGGACAATCTATTTTTTTCTTATGTTAATCCTTGTCGGATGTGTTTCTGTAACCATTGAGGAAGAGGAGCAGGATGGTGCGCCTGTTGGCGGGATAGACTGGAACAAGGTTAAATATGTTACCCCAAAATACGAACCCAAAAGTAATAGGGGAAATCCACCGTCCTATGAACAGTTTGGTCGTACTTATTATGTTTTGGCATCAGCAGACAACTATAAAAAAAGAGGCGTTGCCAGTTGGTATGGCACCAAATTCCACGGTCGCACAACTTCAAGTGGTGAAGTTTACGATATGATGGCCATGACAGCCGCTCACAAAACCTTACCGATTCCCTGTTATGCCAGAGTGACCAATCTGGAAAATGGAAAACAGATTATTGTAAAAATAAATGACCGTGGCCCCTTTGTTGATGATCGCATAATAGATTTGTCTTATGCCGCAGCACACAAACTGGAAATGACCCAAAAAGGTACTGCATTGGTAGAAGTGGAAACCATTACGTTTTCTTCTGACCAGATGATCCAGACACCGGTTATTGCCAGTGGCTCAAACAGTTCAGGTGGTAGCAATGTTGAATTAAGGGCTGACGGTAAACAAATGTATGTTCAGGTTGGAGCTTACTCAGTACACAAAACGGCTCAGAAACTGGCAAAGGTTCTGGATAAGGAAATTCGATTACCCGTAAAAATCACATCAATTTTAAGAAATGGGACGAAATTATATCGTGTCAGAATTGGCCCGATACCTCATAGAGATGTCGCTGAAGATCTTATTAAAGTTCTTAATATTAAGGAACTGGGTAAACCACAGATTATTTTTGATTAGAATATTACAGATTGATGTTTCAGTAGTATTCGAGTTTCTACCAACAGCGTTTTTCACATGCTATAATCCATCGCTACCGTTTTGCCGTTTGTTTTAATGATTTGGGAAGAATCATGAGTGTTATTTTTTTCCGATTGATAAAGTTTTTAATTGTTTGCCTATTTTTATTTTCTTATGGCGTTGCCAGTGCCATTACACCCAAACCACCTCAACTGTCAGCGCAATCTTATGTGTTAATGGATTTTAATAGTGGCAAGGTGATTGCTCAAAGCAATGCTGATTTAACTGTTGCACCAGCAAGTCTTACCAAAATGATGACCAGTTATGTGGTTTCAGATGCATTGAGATCAGGCAAAATTTCAAGAAGTGATGAAGTTAAAATCAGTTACAACGCGTATGCTTCCAATCCTTTTTTCAAGGGAAGTTCGTTAATGTGGCTGGACATTGGCGAAGTGGTGACGGTAGATAAGTTGATAAAAGGTTTAATCATCGCTTCTGGCAATGATGCCGCAGTTGCATTGGCTGAGCACGTAGCAGGAAGTGAAGAAAAGTTTGTAGAAATCATGAATGAGCAAGCTCGAACGTTAGGAATGACCAGCACTTACTTTGAGAATTCTCATGGATTAACATCCACCAGTCACAAGACGACGGCAAATGATATGGCAAAACTGGCGAATGCATTAATTAGAGACTTTCCAGAAGAATACCACCTTTATAAAGAAAAACAGATCACTCACAACAATATTCCCAGCTACAACCGACACCCGCTATTATCAGATCCTGTTTTGAATGTTGATGGGATTAAGACCGGTCATACTGAAGAGGCCGGATATTGTCTGGTTTCTTCAGCGGTTAAAGATAACATGCGGTTGATTTCTGTGGTTATGAATACAAACAGTGAAGAAACTCGTAAAACCGAAACCAAAAAACTACTCAGTTATGGGTTTCGTTTCTATGAAACAGTAAAAGCGTTGGAGGCAGGAAAACAGCTTCATTTGGGTGAGCTTTGGATGGGCGAAGAGGATGAAATTAAACTGGGTGTTCTCAATGAAGTTTATGTGACAGTGCAACGTGGTAATGTCGAAAAACTTAAAGCGCATTTTATTGTTGAAAAAGATTTAATGGCACCCATTAACAAGGGAGATATGGTGGGGCGAGTATTTTTTGTGATTGACGATGAGACTGTTGCAGAGCATTCACTGGTAGCACTTGAATCAGTTGAGGAGGCGGGATTTTTTGGTCGCACAGCTGACAGTATAGGAAAATGGTTTAGTGATTTGTTTGATTAATCGTAAATCATACATTTATTAAAGAGAAACGCGATGACAGATATGACGGAAGAAGAGGCAATTCAACAGCTTTGGCAGTTTCCTTGCGACTTCTTGTTTAAGGCGATGGCATTTGCTCAGGATGGTGTTGAAGAGCAAATCATTGCTGCCATTCAAAAGCATGCACCTGGCGAATATATTGCCAAATCAAAACCCAGTAGAAATGGTAACTATGTAGCTGTCAGCGTTAATCTTGTGGCAAAATCGAAAGACCATCTGGACAAAATTTACCGTGAAGTCAATGCTCTTGATTGTGTAAAGTTATGTCTGTAATGAGATAAGCATGTCAAACCTGTCCTCACAAGTTATTATCAGGCAATTAGGTAGAAACGCTTATATGCCTGTCTGGCAGGCGATGAAGGATTTTACCATGCATCGAAATGACCAGACAAAAGACGAAGTCTGGTTTGTCGAGCACGATCCGGTATTTACTCAGGGTCAGGCAGGAAAAGCAGAGCATATTCTTTTTCCCGGAGATATTCCGGTTGTTCAGGTTGACCGAGGTGGGCAAGTTACCTACCACGGTCCAGGTCAGCAAGTGGTTTATTTTTTAATAGACTTGAAACGTAAAAAACTGGGTGTAAGAGAGCTGGTTTCAGCAATCGAAAATCTGGTGGTAAAAACACTGGCAAAATACAATATTGAAAGTGCACCTCGTGCTGATGCTCCCGGTGTTTATGTGGGAGACAAAAAAATCTGTTCTCTGGGATTAAAAATTAAAAAAAGTTGCTCTTTTCACGGTCTTGCCTTGAATGTAAATATGGAACTTCAACCTTTTGAAAGGATTAACCCCTGCGGTTATGAAGGTATGCAAGTAACACAAATCAGTGACTATACTCATATTACTCAATTGCATGAAATAGAAGATAATCTGGTGACCAGTCTGATTGAGGTGTTAGAATACGATCAG
>Ga0224501_10003087_pt1 | contig 13107 bp, 10 predicted proteins | sample SF_Oct11_sed_USG_4_FD_169105 | JGI IMG/M metagenome (GOLD analysis project Ga0224501, IMG submission 169105) | Sediment microbial communities from San Francisco Bay, California, United States - SF_Oct11_sed_USGS_8_1 | ecosystem: Environmental > Aquatic > Marine > Sediment | place: USA... | reverse complement strand
GACAAATTGCTGCTTCCCCTTCAATAGTTTCAATAGAAAGATATAAAAATGCTTTGCTGAAAAGACTTGTTTCAATGTGGTTTCAACAGTGTCAACGTAGTCCACGTAGTCCACGGAGTTAATGGAAGAAAATCTTATCCTTTTCAACTGAATACAGTATGGAGCACGTGCATTCGTGCATGCAGGAAAGTGATAAAGACGTTGCATGGACGTGGAATTAAAATACAGAAGATATCTCTATACGGCGTAAGACTTTTAAGCATATGCCGTAGAACATTTAGGACGTCATGCATGTATGCATGTAAAAAATGTAAAAGAGGAATAGAAAAATGAATCAAAAAAAGCTGATTACGATATTGGCGACAATAACGATCATAGCGATACTTAGTGTTTCATTGTTCTTTATTCAATTTTCAGCAGCTACTGCTACTACTTACAATGCGAATAATATGACGGTTAACGGCGTGTTGGCATCTGACTCTTATGTGCTCTTTCCATATACAAAAGAGAATTTGATCTTTGGCTTCTCTAAATATGGAGAACTGATAAACGGCGTTGCCAAGCAAGGTTTGGAATATGATGGTGTGGACGTGTTCGCGAATCCTCATGTGCTGGAGGAGGACTGGAGTCAAGGATGGTTCATTGATATACATTACGCTGGTAAGGACAATTCGTACAAGAACGTGTGGGCTTTCGCCATGTACACTGACCTGTACGGATCAACTGGCATCGGTGGAGACTGGAAACAAGGATGCACAGCTGGACCGCTCGGAGCGCCTCATGGTGGACGAAAAACGAACGCGTGGGTAACCACGGATCCCATTAAGGTTCTCTATGACGGACCTAGACGATTTGTTGCTTTAACGAACACTACTATATATGAAGATTCAGCAAAAACAAAAGCACTGGTTGGTATAACGATAACGTTTGTGTTCGACAAGGACAAAAAAATCGTAATTCTGTTCAAGGACATTAAAAGATTGGACAAAGGAAAGTGGGGTAGAACATTTCAGGTTGAATTCAGCAACCGCGGACAATGGGATATAGGCACCACATCGTCACCACCCAGCTACGCACACTTCTATGATAATCTGACGACCGCATACAACTATGAATACCACGACTTCTATAACGCTACCCACGATATAACTGGGTTTGACGTAGCACAGATGATAGATGAGGGTGGAGACTACGTTGGATTCGCAGCGTTCTGGCCGCAACCATTCGGGAAAATAGTTGACGGAACCAGCCACATAACTCCAGCCGAGGTACTACGTTCATTATGCACAAAAATGTATAACCGAACCTGGTTAGTCTTGGGATCACCGAGTGACGGAAATATAACATTTTCAAATCTTGGTTGGCCTACAGCAGACGACTATCCTAGAGGAGCTGGCGAGTGGAGTGATGCACCAATGGTGTTCAAAAACGGGATTCTGCTGACGGGAGGCGGAGCGGATTACACATGGAACGCGACAGATAAAATTAAGTTTACGACTGAGCCACTTGACACTGACTATATTACAGTAGTGTACAAGCACGAAACCAACGCGGATGAAGACGATATGGTGACTCATGTGGGGGCGGGCAACGAGCCAGATACACCCTATGTGATCGGTGAATGGTGCTTCGACCTTGAAGACGTGGATAAGAAGAGACAGTTTAGAGCAGTAACCGTTTACGGACTAACGGATAGACACGACGCAGACGACGACGACGCTGATGCCGAAACTTGGCAGGATGTAGATGACAATGTGATAGATTGCGAGGTTCGGTATTATCTGAATGAAACCTTCAACCCCTACGACCTAAACAGTGCAGTGCACAAGGAAGAGTACCGTTGGGTAGACATAAGAAACCTAACGACTGCTACAAGCTATATTACGTTGAACCTAACGGGTAAAGGAAACTTGGTCGAGAGCGATTGGAATGCGTATTGCAGCTTCGCAGAAAGGGTTCTAGTGAACGGTGTGCTAATCGACAGATGGGATTACCATCTATTGCGGAACTATGTGGAAGGAATCAAGGCGCCATATTACATGATTGACTTCCCGACTGGCAACCTAACGTTCTATAAGTACGTGGGCACTGCTTATACGACTTGGACGTTACCGGTGGGAACACACGTGAAAGTGCTCTACTCTACGACGACAATGGTAGAAAGCCCGGGACGCTACGAGTGGATGGTTGTCGGCAAAGACGCAGCAACCATAGACTCTATAGGCGCAGCCTACATGACCGAAGCCTTCGACTCCAAAAAAGACATAGAAGTCCAAGTGACAGGCTTAGACATTAACGACACAGCTTACGGACCATACGCACCATTCGTAATGGGCAGAGCAACAACAGGCACAAAAGCCGACTACAGAGACACGCTAGGAAGAACGTTCCTAAGAGACGACTGGTGCACAACATACCCAGTATCAAGCAGCAACATGCTCTTCTCAGGAGGACCACGCGCTCAGATGGGAACCGAATACTTCAACGAATTCACAAACGCCTTCTTCGCAAGATCCGAATACGTAACCAACAACACCGGACAAGCAAACAAAATCCTAGCATTAAGCTGCTGGAACAGAACCACCTACGGAGCTGGATACGCAGTAATATCCGTCTACAAAGACCTCAACGGAACAATAGGCTTCCTAATCTGGGGCTACGACGGACAAGACACCTATTATGCAGCTAAATGGTTCTGGGAAGAAGGAATAGAATACCTACAAACAGAGAACCGCGGAGTCACAGACATCATTCTAAAGATATACTATCCATGCCTAGATCCAACACACCCAACGGTGAGCATAGTCGAACGCATAGGCACAATCAGCGAAAAAACTCCACACGACCCATAAAGTCGCCAAAACCCCCTTCTCTCTTTTTCCCCATTTTTTGTTGGCAATACAGGAAAGATTTAGTTCGAACAGAAATGATTGTGTAGCAGGCATCACGAAGCAAATAATGAATAGATGTTTAAAATAACACGTTTATGCTAAGAAAATACAATGAAGTTAAAACTATCAAAGACTCTTCAATAATATTGTGAGGTTAACAAATGGTCAACATACTAGTTCCATCAGCATCCTACGTACTCGCAAACCATCTGCTCTCCAGCGAAGGAATCTCATGCTACCACCTTTTTGAAACTTGAAAAATCCATTCACATAATCTCAGGGCACAGCAGCGACCAGTATGTCCTAAAGCCTAAACAGACTTCTCGAATTTTCTCTTCCTACCCCATGAAACATAAAGTGTGCAAGCATAACAGAGCGCGTGCGAAGCTAAAATTTTAAATCTATGATGTCCTGAACTTCCACTAAGTATATGCCCTAAGCGTTGAAAGAAATTATTATAAAGAGGCTTTATTATGAAGACTCTTGTGCTCAATGGTGGTAATGGTACTAGACTTAGACTTTTAACTTTTACAACTGCAAGACAGCTAATTCCAGTAGCAAACTTAAATGACCATAACAACTAATCAATAAAGGTTATGGTGTTAACCTTGAAAGGAATCATCCTACACGGAGGTTATGGTACTAAACTTAGACCATTAACCCATACGGGTCCGAAACAACTAATTCCAGTTGCAAACAAACCAATTTCACAATACGTGCTAGAAGACCTCCGAAACTCGGGCATAATAGAAATTGCTGTAATCCTCGGAAACATTCATCAGGAAAAGGTAAAAGAACACTATGGAAATGGTGAAAAATTCGGTGTAAAAATCCAATATATACACCAGCACGAACCGAAAGGAATAGCTCACGCGGTAAATTTATGCATAGAATACGTGAATAACCAACCCTTCATAGTTTACCTAGGGGATAACCTGCTAAAAGGAGGCATCAAAAACTACGTCCAACTCTTCCCAAACTCAGATTACGACGCAATGGTACTTCTATGCAAAGTAAGAAATCCACAGCGATTCGGCGTTGCAAAATTCGACAAAAAAGGAAAACTACTGCAGCTAATAGAAAAACCCAAACAACCGCCCAGCAACTATGCTTTAACTGGCATATACTTTTTCAAACCCATAATCTTTGAAATGATAAAACAGCTCAAACCATCATGGCGAGGGGAACTTGAAATAACAGAAGCAATCCAACTGCTGCTAGAAAAGGGCTATAATGTAGGCTATCAAATCGTTCAAGACTGGTGGAAAGACACAGGTACACCAGAAGACATCTTAGAAGCCAACAGACTAGTCCTCGACGAACTGAAACCAGAAATTAGAGGCAAAATTGAAAACAATGCATCAATACAAGGCAGAGTAACAATAGGCGGAAACTCCATAATAAAAGAAAAAGCCCTAATCCGAGGTCCGGTAATAATAGGCGAAAACACAACAATAGAACCCACAGTTTACATAGGTCCATACACAAGCATAGGGAACAACGTTATCATCAAACGAGGCGAAATAGAAAACTCGATAATCATGGACAACTGCACCATAGACATAAACGACAGAATCACAGACAGCCTAATTGCTTCATACTCAAAAATAATCTCTAACAACAACACAGCGCATGGAAAAAAATTCATTATAGGCGAAAGAACCCACATACAACTGTAAAGGTGAAAACATGCTAAAAGGAGTAACCATCAAGCCATTAAAAAGATTTAACGACGAAAGAGGTTCTTTCACAGAACTCATGAGAGAAGACTGGAAGGAAATCCTAAAAAAAGATCGCTTCGTCCAAGCTAACTTCTCCATAAGCTATCCAGACATCATTAGAGCCTGGCACAGACACTTGAAAGGACAAACAGACTACTTCATAGTGTTAAAAGGAGCATTGAAAATATGTGCCTACGATGAAGAAACAAAAGAGCTAAACGAATTAATCTCAACAGGTCAAGACGCACAAATAGTAAGAATCCCAGGACGTTATTGGCATGGTTTCAAGGTCATAAGCAACGAAACAGCTTTCCTCCTTTACTTCACTACCAAGCTTTACGATTACCAAAATCCCGATGAAGAACGAAGACCATGGAACGATCAAACACTAATCCCCAAATCCATAAACGGCGAAAAAAACGACCCAAGAGTTAACAAGCCTTGGAACTGGAATTACCCTCCTCACAGGTGAAAACTTTTTGAAAATTCTCGTAACAGGTGGATTAGGCTTTATCGGAAGCAACTTCTGCAGATACATCATCACAAAATATTTTGACAATAAAATTATAAACATAGACAAAATAGGAATTGGAGCCAACCCAGCGAACCTCGAAGACCTAGAAAGCGAAAAGCGATACAACTTCATTAAAGGAGACATCGGCGATTCAGAACTCATAAACGAAATAATCAAACAAGTAGACGCTATAGTAAACATAGCAGCCGAAACACACGTAGACAGAAGCATAGCAAACCCCACACCATTCATTCAAAACAACACTATAGGAACATTCACCGTTTTGGAAGGCATCAGAAAACACAACGACAAAGCCAAACTCGTCCAAGTATCCACAGACGAAGTTTACGGCGAAATACGAGAAGGATCATTCAGAGAAAATGACATGCCTCAACCATCTAACCCTTATTCTGCTTCAAAAGCAGCAGCCGATGTGTTTGTAATGGCCTATCATAAAACATACGGCTTAGACGTAGCCATCACAAGATGCACAAATAACTATGGGCCTTATCAAATCCCCGAAAAACTTATTCCCAAAACCATCATCAGAGCTCTAAAAAATTTACCAGTGCCAATTTACGGTTCAGGAAAAAACATTCGAGATTGGATATATGTGCAGGACCATTGCGAAGCCATTGATTTCGTCCTAAGAAAAGGAGAATCAGGTGAAATCTACAACATCTCAGCAGAAAACGAGCTGCCTAACATCGAAATTGTTAAAAAGACACTTAAGATGCTAGATAAACCTGAAGATTTAATAACTTTTGTAGAAGACCGCCCAGGACACGACGTAAGATATAGTCTAGATTCATCAAAAATCAAGTCTAAACTAGGTTGGAAACCAAAATTCTGCTTCGAAGAAGCGTTAGAAGCAACTGTTAAATGGTATGTAAACAATGAATGGTGGTGGAAACCGTTGGCAACTGAGAAAATCCTTAACCCAACACCTTGGAAACTAAGGGACAGCTATTGAGAATATTAGTTACAGGTGCAAGTGGCTTACTCGGCTCAAAGCTATGCAAATTAGCCGTAAAAAAAAACTATGAAATTTACTCTACGTACAGTCAACATAAACCTCTCTATGGAGCACCCGTCCAATTTGACATTTCTGACAAAGACACAGTCGAAAAAATATTTAAAAAAGTAAAGCCTGAAGCCGTAGTGCATACGGCAGCATTAACCAACGTGGACAAATGTGAATTAGAAAAAGAACTAGCTTGGAAAATAAATGTGAAAGGAACAGAAAACATAGCTGAATCATGCGAAAAATTCCATGCTTTTCTGGTCTACATATCCACAGACTACGTCTTCGACGGAGAAAAAGGAATGTACAAAGAAAATTGTAAGCCTAATCCAGTAAACTATTATGGTCTCACCAAACTAAAAGGGGAAGAATCAATCAAAAATTTAACGGATGAATATTGCATTGCTAGGACCAGCGTCATCTACGGAACAATCCCAGCAGCAGGTAAAACAAACTTCGCACTGTGGCTACTGGACAAACTTGAAAGAAAAGAAAAAGTGAAAATCCTAACCGACCAATGGAATTCACCCACATTAAACACTAATCTAGCGAATATGATTCTCGAAGTCTCGGAAAGAAAACTGACCGGAACCTTCCACTTAGCCGGAGCAACACGCCTAAGCAGATTTGAATTCGCAAAACTTCTCGCTAAAACCTTTAGCTTAAACATAAACTTCATAACACCTGCCTCCTCCAGAGAGATCTCATGGATCGCTAAAAGACCACAAGACTCTTCACTAGATATCAACAAAGCATACCAAACACTAAAAAACAAACCTCTAAAAATACAAGAAGCATTAGAGAAAATGAAAAAAGAAATAGAACCCTTTTAAAAAATAGAATAGGCATTGAACATACCAGGCACGCTAATCGTCGAAAGTTCTCTATAGTAGATGAACTGATGAATAAAGCAAGGACAAAAACTAGTCCATATTTTAGGATGCAGCGGACATGTGTTAAAGCCTAATTAACCTTCTTAAATTTTTTCCTACCCCATGAAACATAAAGTGTGCAAGCAACACAAATAAGCAAACAAGTTAAACTGACAGCTGACCCGTAGTAAAACCACCTCTGAGACTGAAACTCAACAGTCACAACCACCCTGCCGACAGCGTCTATCCAGAAACCATTTGCCACGCCGAAAACCCACACAGACTTAACAGTTTGTCCACCAAATGAAGCAATCCATGCCGGGTCATAGACGTTAGAAAAATGAAGCATGAAAGGCCTATCTGCATCAACCTCAATAACAAACCTTGTCGGATCAATCTCTCTAACGCTTAAAACTCTAGCCTGCGCATCGTCAACAGCTAACGCATCCCGTGAACCAAAGCTTTCATTCATTTTTAAAAGCCATAAAACATCTAGCTCCGCATTCCCCGACAAACCTGAAACTTCTATCTCATGTCTTCCTGAACTCAGGTAAACCGGACCAAAAAAGGTCCAATCCAGCTGCCCCAAGTTAATTTCATACGAGTTTTCATCAACCTTAAAAAGCATATCTCCTGAACCTCTAACCGCAAAACTATAGTTGCCAGCGCAAACAAGCTCGAAACTTCTCGAAACCCTAGAACTAGAATTAAGCTTAACAACCAATCCATTACTAGCCACCCCACCATAGCCTCTAAAAACAGAGGCGTTTTCGCTAAGCATATTCGATTCAGCCTCAAACACGTATAACAAATCCTTACTTTCAAGACTGCTCTCAAACCTCTGTTTCATCTCTGACACTTTCTGTTTCGGCATAATAGCTATCAAATTCACAGCATTGAAACCCTCAACATTTTCCAATGTTAAAACATGTGTTCCAGACGTCATGTTAACTTCAATAGTTCTCCACGCAAACCCATTGATTTGAGTTCGAGTCCCAAAAGTTCCAATAGGCAAGTCGTCAAGATAAACGGTTAATCGCCCACCTGCAGCATTTTCAAAAACTCTCACAAACAAGCTAAAAGTCTCTGAAGAAGCTGAATCGAAGGGCACTTTCAACTTTGAATAAGGGGCCCATGTGACAACAACACCTTTATCATAATCGAAATCCCAGGATTCAACACCAAACTGTCCAAGGTAAGGATGAAATGGACCGCCCATTAAGTCGGAAAGAGAAGCCTTAGACCAGCCTTCGGTTGGATTATGACGTCTAACAAAGTCGAATGGAGCAACAACAAGGCTTTCATTAAGAAAGAAGGATAGGGTATCACTTAACAAGTCTCCGTTCAAAATAAACGTGTCAAAGTTCACGTCGCCACTCCGAATATTTTGATCTGCAAAAACAGCCGAAAAATCTGAGAAATTCAAACCTTTTAAAGCGTTCAGCGAGACAAATCTATCAAAACCACCTGTAACAGCCACAACCCTTCTAGAGAGTTGAAAAACACTTTCAGACCAACCTTTATTCTCAAAAACGTAGACAACTCCATCATGCTTAACAAGTTCCAAGTCTCTCTGAAGTTGGAGACCTTGAAACAGACGGTTAGCATATTCTCCAGAAGCAGAATCATTGTGAAAAATTATGTAGCGAACATTTAAGGGATTAAGATAACTTGCAACACTGTCACTTCTGTTCTCCAACAAAACTGTATAAAAATAGTTAAGGTAGCCTCTAGAATACCTAGAGTAAGAGTCAAAAGTAGGCTTTGCCGAGGAATCCAGTTCAAAGGCACCTGACAAACCGTTGTAAACCCAGTTGGCACCATACTCTGCATAGGAAGGCAACCACAAAACCTGATAAGAAACAGTATCGTTTCGAAGCCAATTGTTCACACCGTAAATCTCGGATGGAATCTTCACAGGTTTGAAAGGTCCTTCAAAATAATTAATTGCAGAAGGCGTTATGTAAATGAAAACCAAAGAAAAAAGCAGAAGCATAAAAGTGAAAGCGCCCACTTTTCTGAAAGCCACTCTTTTAAACCTACCAATTAATTTTATGACTCCAAGGTAGGCAAAAGCGAAAAGTATAGCGTATGTTAAAGGAAGGAAAAGTGCCCATTTGTCGGAGTCTCTGAAGAGCCACCCAAAAGAAGCCAGAACTGGGGAATCAAAAATTAGCCATTCATAAAAGCCTGGCAACAGAGATTTCGTTCCAGATGTAAGAAAAATGAGAATAACACTTAGGATGGAAAGGTAGACGACAATTCTGTTCTTTTTGTAAAGAATTAAAGCCAAGAAACAAACTGTTGGAACGGCTAAGCTTGCAAAAATCCAGAGCGCGTTTAGGGGGAAGACTTCATAAGAGTAGCTAACCTTAGGCCACCAATGAGCAACAAGTCTAAAAACGTTCTGCAAGTCACCGTTTCTACTAAGTATGCGTATATCATCCAAGGTAAGGACATAGTCTGGATGGAGTGGACCGCTGGAAAGTGAATAATTTGCTAGCGGGAGCATCCAGAAAGCATTGATTAAACTGAAGAATATTAGAAATAGAACAAGATTCTTGGTTTTCGAAAAAAATTGTTTATGGTTCAGCAACAAAAAAAATGCATATAGAGAAATAATTAGGAACAGAAGAAAGAACACGCTATGAGGACTTGTGGAAGCAACAGAACAAAGCAAAACCAAAGCCAAAACTCGTTTCAAATCAACCTTGTCTTTATCAAATATTTGAATAGAGATGAGGAGTATTAAAGGAAGGAAAGAGTAAGTTATAAGAAGAAAAATGTGATAGACTCTGTCCATAACCCAAGGGTTGAAAGTATAAAAAATCGACGGAACCATACTGCATAAAAAAACGGTTTTTCTGTCCGCATAATACCTGTTTAAAAAATGCCTTGCTACGATAAACATTGAAATGCCAGATGCCACGAAAACGCTGAGTATCATAAACTTAAAGAAAACTTCAGTGGAAACGTTCAGAATGTAAAAAGGTAGATAAAAGATAAAAAGATAAGGCAACCTCATGGAACCAACGTAATTAAAGCTGTTTCTATTCGACCATAGTGGGTAGTTGACTCTTAGAAATTGTCCTAATTCTAAAGTTGGAGTAAAATCACCGAACAATATTGTCCCTTCTGCTAAAAGGAATCTTCCAACAAGAAAGAAGGTTACGAGAATTACAAGTACCAGAGCAAGCAAGACATCTACGTTTTCCAAAAGAAATGCACGAAAGACATTGGTTTTTCGGCCTTCCATCTCTGGGCCATCCTGTAGGCTAGCTCTTCTCAAAGTTGATTGACCATATATCAAAAAAGTAGAGTATATAAGCCTGAAGAACAGTCAGAGCGACTTCTCGCGCGCGCTATTATGGTTTTTCTACATAGAAGATTGCTTGGTCTCCCTGCCTCTTTTCGTTAAGTTCTCTTGCACGGTCTCTAAATCGTTTCATCTCTTCTTTAGAAAACATGCTTTCTTTAGGATTTACGCTGTAAGATTTTGGCGATTTTAAAGGTATATCTCGAACGTACTGCTCGCTTCCCCAGAACTGGAACTCCGTCGAGTTGTAGACGACGTCCGTTAATTTTAGATTCGCCTTCTCTAGTAAAAGCTTTAGACTACAAATGGAGTGGATGAATAGGTGCCTAGGAGGATCTAGTTGCACCCAGTTCGCACCATAATGCTTCCAAGCGTACGAGGATACTGTGGGCATGCTAATTACGCATGTACCTTCGTTCGTCAACAATTTTGCAACAGACCTCAACGTTTCGAGCTGGTCAGGAATGTGCTCGAGGGAGTCGTTAAAGATTATTAAGTCAAAACTTCCATCCATATCGTGGATTGTTCCTTTAAATATGGTGAAATTTGGAGAGTATACTATGTCTTGTTTAATGAAGGGATCTACTCCAGTAAGGTCTGTAAATCCTGCAATCTTCAGTTGGTATAGAAGAGATCCCGCTCCACAGCCTACATCTAGCACTTTGAATTTGGTATTGGTGCGAGCTCTTCGTAGGGCAACAAGGGATGTATTGGTAGGATAAAATCTGCATATGATTCTACCTATAACCCCCTTATCGAAGACCTCGAAGACAACTTTTTTCGCAACAAGAAATTTCTTTAGTGGGTTCTTATAAAGATCACGAAGTTGCTGAGAGAGGGAGAGGGAGTAATATCCTTCAGGATAATACTTGGCCATATCTTTAGGAGTCTCCGAAATCTGAACGCATCCGCATCTTTGGCACTCGAAGTACTCAAAAGTATCTTTGTATCCGAACATCATCTCTCTAGCAGTAAATGGCTTACCTTCTTTATTACCACAAACAATGCAGTTCATAATGATTCACATCAGCATTAGGCGCGCGCTCTAATAACCAACGTACCTTTGGACGCAAGAGCCTAAGCATGAAGCTTCTACTAAAGGGCATGTCTTCAATGTTTGGGATGTCCCTTGTTCTTCTGCCTAATACCATGGAATAGAGGGCTATATCCGATAAATCTGCTGGCACGTAGTTTTCTGGCTTTCTAGCCTTAAGAAAGACTCCTGGAGCTTGATGATCCTTTTTTAGAGCGATGACCTCGAAATCCATGAAGATCCTCCCCATATCCTCAACCGCATACCTCCAAAAATCGCAAGGAAAACTATGATATGGAAAGCCCCTGGAACGAGTTGTGATGTATATGTATCCTGTGCGTTTCAGTATCATTTTCATGTTATTTACTACAAGTCTCCAATCCATAACATGTCCAAGTAACTCCGTGGTAACCACAACATCAAAAGATTCAGAACCGAAATACCCTAGTAGTTTCTCAGCGGGCAAAATTAGATCAACGAATTTTCCAGATTCAATATCTACTCCAATGTACTCCTGAGGTGAGAAAAAACCTTCAATTAAAGGACGCACACTTCCATTTACATATTTGCTGCCAACCTCTAAAACTCTCTTTTCATTAAACTCCTCAGCTTTTATACTTTCAATAAAGAACTCCAATACCGCTACATTACACATGTAAAACACCTATTCCCGCCAAGCTTGCTTCCAATCCTTAACTATCTCGACATGTTCATTGCATTATATGTTATTATATCAAAGATTAGGTTTACTGACGACATTGCGTGCGCGCTTTGCATTGCTTGCGATGTTGCTGGGTTAAGAGATAGTGTTCGTTGTGGGAAACAGGTTTGTCGGTTGAGATTGGGAGTGTTGAGACTTTGGGTCAATCGATAATTAGAATTATAAATGATGAGTGTGTAAGGTTTAGGTTGTGGAAGAACGCTTTGGATTATGCAGATGAGTTTAGTTGGGACAAGAGTGCTCAAGAATTTCTAGAAGTATTGGTCTGTGTGTGGCAAAGTGACGAGCACGTTAAACTCTCTCGTTTCTATTTAACTCTAAATATGTTTGGCACTTTTGTGATTCTTAGGCTTTTCGATTTGGGTGACGGCTATGAATGATGCACCATTCGTCTTTGTAATTATATTGAACTACAACGGGAGAAAATATTTGAAAGATTGTCTCTCTTCACTTGCGTCGCAAACATATGCAAATTGTGGGGTCATAGTTTGCGATAACGCTTCCACTGATGATTCAATAAAGTATGTAAAACGCAATTTTCCATCGACCATAATTATTCGAAACAAAAAAAACTTGGGCTTTGCAAAGGGAAACAACGTAGCCATCAAGTTTGCCCTAAAAGAAGGAGCAGATTATGTTTTCTTGCTTAATAACGACACTATTTTAGAGAAAGATTTGATTGAGAGACTCATCAAGGTAGCAATGACTGACAATAAGATCGGAATCGTGGGACCCAAGATACTAGATATTAGAAATACAAGTCTTGTTCATGAGGTTGGAATGACATGTGACATTTTTGGCTTTCCAATTGCAATACGACAACAAGAGAGTGGCAAACAAACTATTTCCGAGGTCTTCTATGTTTCGGGATGTGCTATGCTGATTAAGCAAGAAGTACTAAATAAAGTCGGACTTTTTGATGAAGAATATTTTATGTTTGCTGAAGATTATGATTTACATAATCGACTGCTTAAACACGGATTTAAAATTGGTCATGTAGAATCTAGGGAAATTC
>Ga0224501_10003086_pt1 | contig 13112 bp, 10 predicted proteins | sample SF_Oct11_sed_USG_4_FD_169105 | JGI IMG/M metagenome (GOLD analysis project Ga0224501, IMG submission 169105) | Sediment microbial communities from San Francisco Bay, California, United States - SF_Oct11_sed_USGS_8_1 | ecosystem: Environmental > Aquatic > Marine > Sediment | place: USA... | reverse complement strand
AAGAGTGTTATAAAGGGTCCCAAAAACCATTGAGCTCCCTGTTAATTCGATAATTCTTTCTCTTATTTTTATCCCATACGCTTCATCTTTGAGTTGCCATATCGCAATCAGGAAGATTTGCTCGTTAATGGTCAGCTTTTTCATTTGTGAGCCACCTCTTTAACGATTTTATCGTACATGTCACTTAATTATACGATATTATCGTATAAAAGGTTTATAAAAAAAATTATTAATTCATATTCCTCAAGAGCTAGCACCTTTATCTGAAAATATACTACTCCCCATGTGCCACCGGTGTGACAAAAAATGCTGAAAATTGCTGAAAATATGGTATCAGGATTGAAAGGAGGATTAAATGTAAGTCGCTGATAATATTGATATTTCTTGTAAAATCAATAGTTTACGAAATGCCTTGGACATAGATTTGCGAACGCCGCGCTCTCCCAACTGAGCTAACCGCCCACCTTGCTTAGAATCAATGAGTTACAAGCCCTTCCAATTTTTCTTTCTCTTCCATGTGACAATAATTGATAAATCTAGCATGTTTTCAGGCTTTTTTCCACCCTTATTCTTGCTCGGGATTTCTACTGCTTTTCTTTTTTGTTCTCTCTAAGTATTAATCGACACAACCAATCCTAACTTATACGCAACCATTTTCTTGAGACTGTGTCTATATTATTGAAGTTATTCTATAATTTCGAACGGCTGAATTCATGCAAAAAACGGCGATTTAAAGAAGTTTAGAAATGATTAAAAATTACATCATAACCACATTAAGAAATATTAAAAAGCACAAGGGGTATTCTTTCATCAACATCTCTGGTCTGGCTGTCGGAATGGCCAGTTTTATTCTTATTGCACTCTACATTCAAAAGGAATTCAGCTTTGACACTTTTCATGATAAGGCGGACAGGATTTACCGGGTTCTGGAAGAGAGACCGAGCATGCTGGGAGTGAAAGATGATGTATTTTGCACGACTGTTGCCCCGCTAGCCCCTGCCATGCTCAATGAGTTTGCCGAAGTCAGCCATGCGACAAGAATTCACTCCTTTTATAATGAGGATTTCTTGTTCGTCCATGACGTGAAGTCCTTCTATGAGAAGGGACTGTTGGCCGACAAATATTTCTTTGATGTGTTTTCTTTTCGTTTGATCAAAGGGGACCCTCAATCGGCACTGTCAGAACCTCTCTCGTTGATTGTCTCAGAAAAACTGGCTGCAAAGTATTTCGGTCGTGATGAGCCATTGGGAAAAACAATCAGACTCAACGGCCTCTACGATGTGGAGATCACAGGTGTTGTAGAAGACATCCCCGATAATTCACATATCCGATTCGATTTTCTCCTCTCCCTCGATTCGATAAAGACGCTGCGAGATGATGAAAACTTCCTTACCTATTGGAACAGGACGAGGGAATACTACACCTATATACAACTCCATGAAGCGGTCAATCCAAAGGATTTCACAGAGAAACTCCCCAAATTTGTCGGCTCATACATGGTCGGCGTAGGCCTCATGGAAGACTTGGATCTCTCTGTCCAGCCGCTCAAGAGCATTCACCTCAGATCGAAGGCAATGAGAGACCTTTCCGAGAACAATTCGATGCAGATCATCATTATTTTCTTATCGATCGCATTCCTCATCCTGCTCATCGCCTGCATCAACTATATGAATGTCTCAACAGCCCGCACTTCCAGACGCTTAAAGGAGATCGGAGTGAGGAATGCCGTGGGGGCTTCCCGGAGGCAGCTACTGATTCAGCTCATGGGAGAATCCTTTGTGCACACGATTATAGCATTCTGCGCAGCTGTATTAATCGCCAAGATGGTTCTTCAGTATTTTAATGCCGCCATAAACCGAGAGCTCAGTCTCAACGTCTTTGGAAATTCTCAGTTTTTACTGGTGTTGGTCGGTATGATAGTTCTGACAGGTCTGTCTTCTGGGATATACCCGGCGTTCTATATGTCATCATTCTCCCCTACAAAGATCCTGAGGGGGACTCATTCTCATCCAACGCGCTTATCCAGATTCAGGAATGCGCTCGTAGTGACACAATTCTGCATCTCAGTGCTCCTCATCAACAGCACATTGGTTATACTAAAACAGCTGAATTTCATCAGGAACACAGAACTGGGGTACAACCGGGAACACGTATTGGTCTCTCCCATAAGAGATGTTACGATTATAAGTAACTTTGAGATCATCAAAAACATCCTCCTTCAGAATGCCAACATTGTGGGAATCACGAGATCGGACAATCTTCCTCTGTCTATAAAGAGCATAATCGGAATCAAGGTCAAAGACGCAGTCGGAGTGGAGGTGGAAAGAGGCATCGCCACAGCTAGGATTGACAAAGAGTTTCTCGATGTGTTTGAAATAGAGCTTTTATCTGGAAGGAATTTTTCCGATAAATTTGCCAACGATACTCAGGAGTCGGTCCTGCTCAACGAGACGGCTGTCAAACATTTGGGATTGACGGATCCGATAGGGAAGAAATGCTTGATATGGCCGGCCACAAATGGGAAGGTCATAGGCGTGGTGAAAGACTTTTCCTTTCATTCTCTCCACCAGGAAATTGGCCCCCTTGCTCTGACATATTATCCTGATGTCGGTCGTTTTATGTCGGTCAAGACAAGACCGTCCAATCTTCAAAGCACCATCCAATTCATAAAGAAGACCATCGATTCGTTTGAACCCGTTCACCTCTTCACGTTTTCCTTCATGGACGACACATTCAACAGCATGTATCAAAGGGAACAAAAGACCGGATCATTCTTTGGTTATTTCTCGGCCATTGCCATCATCCTCGCGTATCTCGGTTTGTTCGGACTCGTGGCTCACAAGGTGGAATCCCGTATTAAAGATATCGGGATCAGGAAGATACTCGGCGCATCTGTGCGGGAAATCGTAGTGTATCTGTCCAAAGAATTTTTTATATTAATCGGAATCGCCAACTTCATCGCCATACCGATAATCTTCATCGCCGTGAACGAATGGCTTCAGACATTTGCCTACCGAATCAGTTTGGGGGGAGAGATATTCCTGCTATCCTGTAGTCTCACCTTGATTGTTGCTTTTTTGACGGTCAGCTTCCAGGCTATAAAGGCCGCAACAGCCAATCCGGTGGATTCGGTGAGGTATGAATGAAAGATTTGCCACCGTGTCACTTTTGTGTCCCCTTTCTGCATAGAACAATGCAGACAATACAGATAATTGGATAGATACTTTACTTTCCTGTTTTCCGGAACTTGTTGATTTTTCAGTAAGTTACTGGCAATTAATGCTTTACGGAAAAACTCAGATTCTTTTCCCGGAGGATTTTAAGTCCAGAGCATCCAGAACCGCAGAAGATATCAAATATCTCCTCACAAAGTTTTTTTTAAAAAAAGAAACCTTTTTTACAAGAAACTCGTATATTTAATATGAATATTTACAAGTTACTTGTATTATTATGAAAAAAGATCTCAGATGAGAGAACTAACCAAAGCTGAAGAAACACTGCTCTTAACCATCCTGCGGCTTAAAGACAATGCCTATGGAGTTGCTATAAAACGGCACCTCCAAAAAAACACGGGCAAAGCCCTACCTTACGGCACACTCTATTTTATCCTGGAACAGCTGACTAAAAAGGGATATATCAAACGGTTCAAAGGGGAATCCAAACCCGATAGAGGAGGCCGGAGTCGGATCTATTATACCCTCACATCTGAAGGCAACACGGCGCTCAAACATGCCTATAAAATGCAGCAAAAAATATGGAATGGATACACAGAGCTAACTTGGGGAGAGAAGACCAGCAGATGAAAAGAACTAAGCCTCCAAAATTCGCTGAAAGAATTCTCAGCATTCTTTCATCTTCCAAAAAGATCGGCATCCTGGGCGACACGGAAGAAGAATACCGTATGATCCTTTCGGAAAAAGGTCGATTCAAAGCGGATATATGGTATACTCGGCAAATTTTTCAGCCCATGCCGTTTCTTATCCGATCAACTATTTATTGGAATCTAGCCATGTTAAAAAACTATATAAAAATCGCTCTAAGAAATATCAAGAGACATAAAGGATATTCTGTCATAAACATCATCGGATTGGTGATAGGAATAACCTGCTGTCTGTATATTTTTCTGTATGTGCAGCAGGAATTGAGCTATGACCGCTACCACAATGATGCGGATCGTATTTGCAGAATCGCATGCACTTGGAAAGGTGAAGCAATTGAGGAATCCATTCCCCTAATATCCTATCCGGTAGCTGATGTTGTCAAAGAACGATACAACGAAGTCGAATCGATCGGGCGTTTGGGCAAAAAGCACCGAGTGCTTGTGCGATATGGCGATAAAGCTTTCTATGAAAATGGCCTCATTGCCGCAGAGCCTGAAATCTTCGATATTTTCCACATACCACTTCTCAAGGGAGGATCTGTCCTTGAGCTTGCCAGACCTAACACTATCATCCTAACAGAACAAATGGCTGAGAAATATATAGATTCGGAGGATCTTTTAGGTAAATCCATCCAGATCGACAACACAGACTTTGAGATCATCGGGATTGTACAAAATGCACCAGTCAATACACACCTATACTATGACTTTATTGCCTCGCTAAAAAAATTTTATACTGAGTATGAGGAGCGTTCCTGGACGATATCCAGGGTTTATACCTATGTCAAGCTTGTTTCGGAGGCAGATGTTGATACCTTTGGTTCCAAGATTAGAAACATTTCAGGAAGTTTTGTGGGAAAGAATTTTCCTTTTCAGCGATCTCATTTTCTCCAACGTGTAACAGGAATCCATTTGAATTCCCGGCTTCAGCACGAGCTAAAGCCTCCGGGAAACAAATCTTATATCCTGATCTTTTCTGCCGTAGGCCTGCTCACTCTTCTGATCGCATGTTTGAATTTCATCAACCTGGCAACTGCAATATCCGTCCTTCGGAGCCGAGAGGTGGGGATGCGCAGAGTGATAGGTGCCCAGAGGTCCCAAATCATCCGGCAGTTCTTGTTGGAATCTTTTATTATTGCCTTGGGTGCTGTTGTACTGTCTGTGGGAGTGACTTATCTTTCCATGCCCTATTTCATGAAGGCCTTTGGGATGGAGATTGAGTTTGTTGATGTGTTCCGGCCTATGGTGTTCCTGATGCTTTTGGGGTGTACTTTACTGATCGGTGTCGGAGCTGGAAGCTATCCGGCTTTTTTCCTTTCGAGATTCAAACCTGTCAGCATCATCCGGGGCACAAAGGGAGGAGACGGCCGCAGCCGGTCTCTACTGAGACAGGTCCTCGTTGTCCTGCAGTTTGCTGTATCCATTGGCCTGATTATTTGCACTCTGGTCATGTACAGCCAGACCGATTTCATGAAGAAAGCCTCTCTCGGATTTGATAAAGATCAGAAACTGATTATCTCGGCGATCGGCGCAGGTCTGAAAGAAAAATATAAAGCGGTTAAATCTGAATTTCTCTCCCACTCTTTGGTGAGAGGAGGCACTGTGTCCTCCTCGGTTCCGGGGCGGAAAATCGAAAACTGGGGTGTGCATAAACTTGAGATGACAGAGGAGTATGCTGTAGAAATGAAACATCTCGTCGTTGACGAAGATTTTCTGCCAGAATACGGGATCGAATTTATGGCAGGAAGAAATTTTCATGGATACCGTGGTGCCGCAGATGCACAGGCATGCATACTCAATGAGGCAGCCGTCCAACTTTTAGGATGGACATCTCCAGAGGAGGCTCTTGGACAGAAGCTCGTCGTGGGCACCGAGGAGAATGTTGATTCCATCATTGGGGTGATCCAAGATTTCCATTTTCAGGGCCTTCAGACGCTTATCGGACCCCTGGTTTTGGAATTTGCCGCGCAGTCTCAGCGGAGCCCACTGGAAATGATCACGCTGAGTGTAAACACAATCGACCTCAGAGAGATTCTGTCATTTGCTGAGAGGACTTGGAGCAAGCTGTTTCCAGACCGGCCTTTTGAATACTTCTTCCTGGACGAAGATTTCAACAGGTTATATATGATTGAAGAGATTCGCAGCCGGATATTCAGCGTGTTCGCCCTTCTAGGACTATTCGTAGCCTGTCTGGGCCTTCTGGGCCTGGCTTCCTTCGCTGCAGAGCAGAGGACCAAAGAAATCGGAATCCGTAGGGTGCTGGGAGCTTCGGTCTCTGGAATTGTTTTGATGCTGTCCAGAGAATTCACAAAGTGGATAGTGATTGCCAATGCTATTGCCTGGCCCATTGCTTATTTTGTTATGAGTCGATGGCTTCAGAATTTCGCCTACAGGACTGCAATGGGCCTATGGATTTTCATTCTATCCGCTCTCTTAGCTCTATTCTTCGCCCTAACCACAGTTTCTTTCCAAGCCTTCAAGTCCGCAACAGCCTATCCAGCCGACTCTCTACGGTATGAATAAAGGATTTGTCACCGTGTCACTTTTGTGTCCCCTTTCTGCATAGCTCTATACAGACAATGCAGATAATTGGAATAATGCAGTTCACCCCAATTTTCTGGAAATGATTGATTTTTCAGTAAGTTGCTGGTTTTTAATGCTTTACGGAAAAACTCAGATTCTTTTCCCGGAGGATTTTAAGTGCCTTGCGTCTTCCTATTTAAAAAAGACCTCTCCCCATGTGCCACTGGTGTGACAAAAAATGCTGAAAATTGCTGAAAATATGGTATTAGGATTGAAAGAAGGGTAAAGCATAATTCGCTGAAAATATTGATATTTCTGGCAATATCAATAGTTTAGGAACTGCTCTGGACATAGATTTGCGAACGCCGCGCTCTCCCAACTGAGCTAACCGCCCCCTATATGTAACTATCTAATATTGACCTATGAAATTTACCACTTTTAAAAGATTTTTTCTACAGCTTGGTAAATCCGATTATTTTTCTAATATTTTTGACAAAGGGAAAAAGTTAACATAACACTGTTTAGGCAAAACAATTAAATATTGAAAACTGCTACGTTCTAAGCTCAGCCAGCCTCCTTCTAGCATCTTCAACCTTAAGACTAGCATCTTCAACCTTAAGAAATATCATGAGTTGTCCAAATTTAGCTGAAACGAAACACATGGCTGCATATTTTTATCCAAAAGAAATCAACATGACTAAAATATAGAAAATCATGGTTGAAATAAAGAATATGTATTCAAGAGGGACATATAAAATGCTAAAAAATGGCGAATTTGTCTGTTTTTGTTGGATTTAATTGAAGGAGTAAAAAGGATGGGACTCGGAAAGAGCGAAGGCCCGTGCCTCATTTGAGGCACAGGCTTATTTCTCAGATTGATGACTCCCTTGATGTTCTGTTCTTCAGGACAATCCTTGGAATCAGCAGCAGCGGTCTTTGCAGTTCGCTTGCTCTTTCACACAGTGTTTCTTTTCGCCCTTTCCACACCTGTGGCTGCATCCGTGAGCATTCTCGCCGTGGCTGCACCCCTGGCCGCATACTTTGCCCTTCATCTCCATGCCACATCCCATGCTGTGCATTCCCATGCCGCATCCCATCTGGTCAAAGATCTTTTTCTGCTCATCCGTCAACAGTTTGCCAATCTCCTGGTGGTGGGGGAAGGCCTTTTTCTGAATCTCGGCTCTGGCTTTGGCTATGGCGTCAATGGCACCATTAATAGCGTTTGTGTCGGCCTTCTCCAGAACGAGCTTCTTCAGGTCAAGCATTTTGGTCTGAACAGCTGTCCGCAACGTCAGCATTTCCTTCTGGAAGTCAAGGCAAAGTTTTTGCATTTTCTCCTGCTGTTCAGGGCTCAGGTTGAGCTGTTTGCATCCCATCATCCCCTTATGCATGGGTTTCTGTTCAGGGGCTTTCTGGGCAAGCCCGGGATAGGCCGCCATGAACGCGATCATGGCTAAGAATGAAAAAACGATCGAGGCTTTCTTCATGATGTTACCTCCATAAAATATTGAGAAGTTTGGCCACTAAATTCACTCAACGCTCTAAATTTTCTGTTTTTCCATCCGGCTTCGAACAACCGGAAGATTCTGGCCGCGATTCCTTACCGGAATGTTTCGACCTCCGGCCGCAGACGTGTGTTTCAAAAATAGAGAAATAGCAGTCTCTTTGCCCAGGATTCAAAACGGACTTATCTTTCATTAGGTTCAAGACTGTCTTTTTCTGTATTTGTGCCTGAAGCCGGCTGATTTCGTCAATGAAAGAGTCGATTCTGGCCATGTCCGGTTCGGCTTTCTTCAATTCCTGAAATAGGGACGCATTCTTCTCCTGTATCTCCTGGCTAAGACCGGCAATATCTTTACTAAAACAAACGCGAAGTTCATGCATCTTTTGAATTTGATCCGGAGTTAGATTGAGTTCGGATTGAAGGCAAGCTGGGGACGCCTGGAGGCCCGAGGCGAAAATGGATGGTTCCTCCCTAAGCAGACGGTTGTATGCCAGCATGATCAGGGCGGATATGTTGATGATGACAAGAAATATCAAAACATACATAAGGATTCTTTTCTTCATGGCTTTTTTTCCTTTTCCTGAAGGATCACTGTCGTGTAAGCCTCCCCTAACGAACCTCTAGGGAATTCTTCAAAGCCCCCAAAATATTGCTCCGTATATTGCCGGATTGCGTCTCCGGAAGGCTTTTCGGAATAAGCCCTGAAAGATGAAGGTCGATGGCCCAGATAGGCTCCTGTCAAGACTCCAAGAACGATCAGAGCTGTGAAGGTAACAACGCGAAACACCGGCCGCCAGATGGCCCGGGTGGGTTTCATGCTTCGGTCGTATGTTCCGGACTCTTGGATCTGGCTAAGGATCCTGGAAAGAAAAGATGGAGAAGTTTGGATTTCAGTAGGAGATGTGAGTGTTTGCCATTGCCGTGCGAAATCCTCAACCAAGCATCTACATTCAGAACAGTCACCGAGATGATCTTCCGAGTCTTTCCGAAAAGGAAGCGCAGATTTTGTCTCCACGATTTCGATGAGACGTTTTTCAATATCTCGGCATTTATCGCTTCTCTTCATCTTTTTTTAGGCTCCACTCCTATAGACACAGATTCGAGAAAAAACTTGCGCAGTTTTTTCAGGAAATCAGCAGTTTCTCAACCGGGACAGCAGTTTTTTGCGGAGCTTGTTCTTTGCCCTATGGATACGGGACTCGACAGATGCAATTGAAGTATTGAGAATCTCAGCGATTTCTTGGTAGGAGAGTCCTTCAACGTGACGAAGGAGGAAGGCGATTTTTTGGTATTCAGGTAGAGAATTGAGTGCTTTTTTCAGGAATTCCCTTTCCTGCTTATGCTCGAGAATCTCATCTGGTGAATATTGTGGCGGTGCTGGGAATTCGTCCGACCCGGGGATGCCGTTTTTTAAAAGAGACCTGAAATTTCTCAGCCACCCCTGACGCTTGACCTTCCTGCAGATATTCAGGGTCCGATTGACGGCGATTCGGTAAACCCAGGTTGAAACTTTACTCAAGCCTCTGAATTGACGGGCTTCACGATAGACCTGGAGAAACACCTCCTGAGCCGCCTCCTCGGCACTTTCCCGGTCTGCCGTCAGCTTGAAACAGAGGTTGAGAATTCTGGATTGGTAACGCTGCACGAACTCGACAAAGGCGTCCTTGTCTTTTTCGGCAATTTTGCTAATGAGTTTCTCGTCACATTCTGAATTTATACTCATGACCGGTATATGGCAGGTTTTGTTTTTCGATTATAGGTAAGAACTAAAAATAAGACAAGCTGTAATGTCCTTGGACATCCATCATCGTCCTGTGATATCCCCTTCTCGTGGGCGGTACTGGATTCGAATCATTGACACCTGGTCTGTAAGGCTGGTACTCTGATATAGACATTTCCCCATGTGACAAATACATGACAAATTCTGTTGATTAGCGCTGAAGCTATGGTAACACGGTTGAAAGACAAAAATGGAAATTTCCAGGGGAAAACAGAGAGATCAGAGTGGCTGGGAAGCAGGGATTCGAACCTCGATTCCATGATCCAGAGTCATGTGCCCTTATGGACTAATCTCCATGTGCCACAGGTGTGACAAAATCGACTGAAAATTGCTGATAAATTTCTTATGTTTTTTCTTCTGGTGCTCCCTCAGTTCGAGGTAAAGTCTTAGAATTCCTTCTCTTTGTTTATGGAAGATCAGGCTGGAAACATCTTCTCCCATACCTAAGGCTTTTTGACTCATAACACAGTGAAAAAATTGGTGTCAAACCAAGGATAATGCTTGGATAAAGCTTGACATGCTAAAAATAGTATACTAGTATACGAATACTATATAATGAATATTATTAGAAAGGAGCTCAAATGCAATTTTTATCCAGGATCGAAGAGATTTTGCTTCTTGCAATCTGGAAATTGGAAGACAACGCCTACGGTATTTCCATAAGAGAACAAGTCGAGAAGGAAACGGAAGTGAAATGGCTTTCAGGTGCAATCTATGCTCCTTTAAGCAGGCTGAAGAAAAACGGCTACGTCAAGACGAAAATATCCAAAGGTTCCACCGATCTTGGAGGAAGGCCGCGGATTTATTACACACTCACTCCTTTGGGAAAAGAAAAATTAAGATCCATACAGGAATTGAATAAGGTCATGTGGGCAAAGGTCCTGGAGCTGAAATAGGCTGATAGGAAATAAGAATCAGAAGAGGATAAACGTGCGGAAATACAAGTCGTCCTCATTTAAAAGGTGGATTCTTTCCCTTACTACAGATGAGGACATGTGTTCCTCTATCATGGAAGATCTGGAATACAGGTTCACACGAGACCGGGAGAAAAAAGGGTTCCTCATTGCGAAAATCCAAAACACCTTCCAATTCTTCATTATCATATCTCCTCTATTGATGGAATCCATGTTTGGTGGTTTAGCCATGCTAAAAAACTATATAAAAATAGCTTTCAGAAACATCAAAAGACATAAAGGATATTCTTTTATCAACATTTTCGGATTAGCGACCGGAATGACTGTGTGTCTCCTCATGCTCATGTACGTGGTCAATGAAATAAGCTATGACAATTTCCATGAAAAAGGTGACAGAATTTATCGGGTTTTAACCGATTGGGGAAAAGAGGGAAGTAAAATGAAATTTGCCGGAACAATGCCGGCGATTGCCCCGGCATTAAACTCAGAGATCCCTGAAGTGGAAGTCGCAGCAAGAATTAAACAGAATTCTGAAATGACCATCTTGAATTCACAAAACGAAAAAATAAAAGAATCCAATATATTTCATGCTGATCAGGATGTTTTTGAAATATTCAGCTGGAAATTTTTGAAAGGAGATGAAGCTTCTGCATTGAAGGATCCTTTCTCGATAGTGATTACTCAAAAGATTGCGAAAAAGTATTTCGATAATGATGAACCTCTCGGAAAAACACTCAACATCGACGATCATCTCTATAAAATAACTGGACTACTTAAGGATTTTCCGGCTAATACTCATCTCGAATGTGAAATATTTGTATCCTATTCGACATTCCACTCTTTAGGTAAATATCCTGAACATCCGTGGGCGCAATGGGGTGATGATTTAACGTATTTTGTCCTCAGAGAAAATGCTCAGTTAGATCGTGTCGTAGATAAGCTGAATGTCTTACTTAATCAAAACGCAGGAAAATGGATTACAGATAAAATGGATCTCGTATTGCAGCCGTTATCTGAGATTCATTGGGATACAGAATCAAGAGGCGATATCGGTGTGAAAGGAAATCTTGTCTACGTGTATTTATTCCTGTCGGCAGCAATACTCATATTAGTTATCGCCTGTTTTAACTTCATGAATTTATCGACCTCAAAATACCTGGATCGAATGAAAGAAGTAGGTGTCAGAAAAGTCGTCGGCGCGAATAGATCACAATTAATCAAGCAGTTTTTAATCGAATCTCTCTTGGTCGCCACCGTTTCTATGATTCTTGGTATCGTCTTTTTCAACATTCTGAGTTCGTCCCTTTATTCATATCTGGATATCACATTTGTGTTGGGCACATCTCACTTCCAGTATCTGTATGGAATGATTGTTTTGATGATTATCATAGTCGGACTGATGGCGGGCAGTTATCCGGCATGGTTTATGTCAAAATTCCATCCGGCTGACATCATGTGCAAAAGCATAATGAGAGGTTCGCATAAATTATCTTTCAGGAATGTATTGGTTGTTTTGCAGTTTGCCATATCTATCATCCTGATTGTAGGAACAATCGTAATTTATCAGCAAATCAATTTTATGAAATACACAGACTTGGGTTTTGATAAGGAGGATGTCGTATTGTCCTATTTTCCTTTCACGAATCCTCAAGCCAAAGAAAAATATTCTGTTCTAAAGAATGAATTTCTGAAGCACCAAAGTGTTATCGATGTCACCGGCGTCTATACTGTTCCAGGTATAAACAGCCAATTTAATATGGGTGTACGAAAAAAAGGTGCAGGAGATGAGGATTATATGACTATCCAAGCGCTCCCAGCCGATTTTGGTTTCGTCAAATCAATGGGATTAGAGATTATCGATGGAAGAGATTTTTCAGAAGAATATTCTTTGGACAGCAGAGAAAGCGTTATTCTGAATGAAACAGCAGTAAAAATGTTCAGGTTTGAGACCCCAATCGGTGAAAAATTGCTGATTCCCGGCAATAACGAGCTCAAGGAGGTAACAGTCATAGGGGTTGTCAAGGATTTTCATGTCAAATCCATGCATAACGAAATCAGCCCCATGATGATTCATATTGATTCTAAATTCTTTCTCTTGATGGCAATAAAAATAAAACCAGAAAATTCAAAAGCGACTCTAACATATTTGGGGAATGTGTGGAAAACAGTACTAGGTGAGGAAGAATTCAATCACAGATATATGAAAGACGCCTATTTCAGTTTTTATACTGCTGAAGAAAAGACTGTCAGACTTATATCTATCTTTACAGCATTAGCCTTATCCATTTCCTGTTTGGGACTGTTAGGTCTAGCTTCTTTTCTGACGAACAAAAGAGTTAAAGAGATAGGAATACGGAAAGTGTTTGGTGCGTCAGTTCGAGGAATAGCCGTGCTCTACTCCAAAGAATTCACCAAGCGGGTTATCCTTTCAAACATTATTGCCTGGCCAATAGCCTACTATTTGATCAGCAGGTGGCTAAAAAACTTTGCATACAAAATAGAGCTGACACC